>Ga0114939_10002379_pt1 | contig 13959 bp, 15 predicted proteins | sample AshMeaCrysSpring_FD_87196 | JGI IMG/M metagenome (GOLD analysis project Ga0114939, IMG submission 87196) | Groundwater microbial communities from Big Spring, Nevada to study Microbial Dark Matter (Phase II) - Ash Meadows Crystal Spring | ecosystem: Environmental > Aquatic > Deep subsurface >... | reverse complement strand
GGGCAGGGCGAGCGTCGCCGAACCGGTCGGCGGCAGGCCGCAGTGGCCGCCGGTGAACGCGGCGAAGCCGCCCAGCGCCCCGTGGTAGACGTTGACCGCGGCGGCCGGGCAGCGGGCGGCGTCCCAGGTCAGCGCGACGTCGCCCCCGCTCCGCGCGGCGCGCCAGCGCAGGACGGTCCAGAGGGCTACGGCCGCGAGGACCGCCACTGCGAGGATCGCGACGGTCACGCCGCGGCGAGGGCGGCCGCGGACGCCGCGACCTCCTCGACGCCGCAGCCGGGGCGGTAGAGCCCGGAGCCGGTGCCGAAGCCGCTCGCGCCGGCGGCCCAGTACGCCGCGAGGCTCGCCGGACCGATGCCGCCGACGGGCAGGAGGAGCGTTGAGCGCGGAAGCACCGCCCGCCAGGCCTTGACCACCGGCGGCGGCAGCGCTTCGGCGGGAAACATCTTGAGCCCGTCGGCGCCGGCGGCGAGGGCGGCGAACGCTTCGGTGGGTGTAGCCACGCCCGGCAGGCAGGCGAGTCCGGCCGACTTCGCGGCGCCGATCACGGCCGCGTCGCTGTGCGGCATTACCACCAGTCGGCCGCCCGCGTCGCGCACGCGCGCGACGTCGTCCGCATCGGTCACCGTTCCCGCGCCGACGAGGCAGCGGCCGCCCCAGCGGCGCGCGAGCTCCCCGATGCTGTCGAACGGACGCGGCGAGTTGAGCGGCACCTCGAGGATGCGGAAGCCCGCCTCGACGAGGACGTCGCCGATCGCCGCGATCTCGTCGGCGACGATGCCCCGCAGCACGGCCACGAGCGGCAGCGGCGCGAGATAAGGTGCGACGAGCCCGCTCATGGTCGCGCCGTCAGTGCAGCAACCCGGCGAGACGGGCGACGCGCGCGATGCCTCGCACCGCCGCGTCGGCCGGGCCGGGCTCGGCGTCGATGCCCGCCTGCGCTAGGGCCACCGTGTAGCGCGCCACGAGGGCATGGCCGCCGATCACGCGAACCCGCGCGGCGTCCTGCCCGCGACGGTTGGCCCAGGTGCGGGCGCTGCGGATCTCCCGTCCGATCAGGAGGCCCGACAGCCAGTCGGGCACTTCGCCCGCCTCGAGCTCGCCCTTGAGCGCAAGCGTGCGCGCGCCGAACAGCAGGTGACCGAGGCCGCCGCCTCCAAGGCCGCGGGCAACGCCGCGCGAGAACGCGCTTCCCGGCGCGTCCGCCGGACGCGAGCGATCGGCCAGCCGGCCGAGCAGGCTGTGGTCGAGCAACACGGCATAGAGTTCGCCCGTCATGTGGGTCTCGAACCCGACGATGCGTCCCGCGACGACGTGCACCCACTTGCTGTGCGTTCCGGGAAGCACGGCGAGCACCGCGGGCTCGTCGTCGGACACCGCGCCGAACACCTGCGTCTCCTCGCCGCGGATCACGTCGGGCACGCCGGCCTCGTCGCGCACGTCGACGCCGGGAATCAGCGCAAGTTCGCGGCCGGGCGTCCACGCGATTTGCGCCGCGACGTCGGCCACCCCCGCCGGGCAGGCGACGTAGGGCGCCTCGATCCAGCCCTGTCGGCTGCCGATCATTCCCGACGCCACGCGGGGCACCTCGATGCCGCGCCAGTCTCCGAGGAGCCGGGCGAGCGCGCCGGCGAAGTCGCCGCCGGCGACGGCGCCGACACCGACCGGCGCCGAATGCTCGCCGCCGATCGCGCCGGTCGCCTCGACCAGGTAGGCGCGCGCGTGCGTCGTGCCCCAGTCGATCGCGATCAGCGATGCCCCTGCCATGCCCGCTCCCGACATGACCACGACGCTCCGGTCCCCCAATGGCGCCACTCTAAGGGCGAACCGCTCGACTGGTCAAGTGGTCAGGCCAATTACGGCGACGCCGAGCGCTCGTGCGCGCACCGAGCTACCAGCGGGCGGCGGCCTCGTCGTCGGACGCGCGGGCCTCCACCCAGCGCTCGCCTTCGGGCGTGCGCTCCTTCTTCCAGAACGGCGCCCGGGTCTTCAGATAGTCCATGACAAAGCGGCAGGCGTCGAAGGCCTCGCCGCGGTGCGCGCTGGTCACGGCGACCAGCACGATCTGGTCGGTCGGCCGCAGCTCCCCGACGCGGTGGACCACCAGCACGTCGTAGATGTCGAAGCGCTCCTTGGCCTCGGCGACGATCGCCTCGAGCGACTTCTCGGTCATCCCGGGGTAGTGCTCGAGCGTGAGCCGCGCCACGGCCGCGTCGTCGTTGACGTCGCGGACCGTGCCGATGAAGGCGGCGACCGCGCCCACGCGGGCGTCGCCGGCGCGCAACCGGGCGATCTCGGCACCGGCGTCGAAGTCTGCGGTTTGCACGCGCACCGACATGCTCAGCCGCCCGTGACCGGAGGGAAGATCGCGACCTCGTCGCCGTCGCGAAGGGAGTCGGAGGGCCGCGCCATCTCGTGATTGACCGCCACGCGCACCGCGCGCCCAGGCGCGAGCTCGGAAGCGAAGCTGCCGCCGCGCGCGCGCAGCGTGTCGAGCAATGCGGCCACGGTCGAATCGGAGCCGTCGGGCAGCCGCAGCGGCTCGCCGGCGCTCGCGAAGGCCTCGCGCAGGCGCGCGAGGTAGACGACGCGCACGGTCACCGCGGTCGAGTCACGCATGGAGCGACACCGAAGGCCAGCCGAAGCGCCCCGCTAGAAGCGGAACTGCACGCCGAACTGCAGCTGGTCGTCGTAGGGCAACGTGCCCGGCGCCTCGCCGCCCAGGAGCCCGGTGCGCGCGTACTCGAGGCGCACGCCGAGCGTGCGCGTGACGTCGTAGCGCAGGCCGACGCCGTAGTTGAGGCCGTCGCGCGTGCGCCAGTCGCCGGGGCTTGCCGCCACCGAGGTCCGGTAGAACGGCGCGATCTCGGACTGCGAGTAGCCGAGCCGCCCGTAGAGCGACAGACTGCGCCAGAGCGCGAAGCTGCCCTGCACGTCCACGTTCCAGCGGCGGCTGGACGGGTCGTCCTCGACCGGGAGCAGCAGGCCGACGCCGCCTCGCCCGGGCAGGCGGTAGCTCTCGCTGCCGATCGCGGCCTCGAGCGCGACGTCCCCTCGCCAGCGGTAGCCGCCGTAGGCCAGCGCCTGCGAGCCGTGCACTTCGGACTGTGCCGCAAGGCGGCTCCACGGACCGGGGGCGTCGCGAATCGCGACCCCCTGCTCGGCGCCCCCGTCGCGCACCGCGACGCCCCCGTAGAAGCCCGGGGATCCGCTGGTCTGCGAGGCGTGCACCGACGACCACGAGGCGCCCAGCGCAGCCAGCAGGCAGACCATCAATACGTTGCGCATCGGCATTGCCTTCATCGGGACCCGGCCATCCGTCCCACTCCTCGGTTGGATTCCAGCAGCCCTACCGTAGTTCAACTTACGCTCCCCGACGAACCGCCGTCAACGCCCGGCGGTCGCGTCGACCGCGCGCTCTTCGACAAACGTCGCAAGCGCGTCATAAGCCCCGAGATCGAACACCGGCAGGCCGCTCCTCGCGAAGGCCGCCGGCGTATCGGTCGCGAGCCCCACGACATGCCGGTCCCCCGGGTGCAGCAGAGGCTTGCCCAGAGCGGCGCGGTAGATCTCCAGCTTCGGCATCGGATGCCGCTTGTACCCCTCGACCAGGACGAGGTCGCAAGGCGAGAGGCGCGCAAGCGCCTCGGGCAGCGCGAGCTCGGCAGCGCCGCGCAACTCGTGCATGAGCGCCCAGCGCACGGCCGAGGTCACCAGAACCTCGCCGCACCCCGCGTGCCGGTGCCGGTAGCTGTCCTTGCCGGCCTGGTCGACGTCGAAGACGTGGTGGGCGTGCTTGATCAGCGACACGCGCAGCCCACGACCGACCAGTCGGGGAATCAGCTGCTCGACCAGCGTGGTCTTGCCGCTGCCGGACCAGCCCGCGAAGCCGAAGATTCTCATCGTCTTCCGGCCGGCGCCAAGATCCGCGGCGTTTCGGCGGTCTTACTGTTATTTAGAGGCAAAATGTCGTGTTTTGCAAGGCGTTGCTCGCATTTGCGAACACAATCAAAGAACGCCATGACCGAGGATCGCCACCGTGATGGTGACGAGCCCGAGCACCAGGTTGAAGCCTACAAGACGGCGGATCTGGACGAGCGCCTCCCCGGCGATCGGTAACTGGCCCGCGGCGATCGCTGCCCGCATGCGCGGATACGGCACCGATATCACGTAGCCGAACACCGAGGCCATGACGAGCCCCAGCGCGGTCATGGCGTGGACGTACGCGCCCAGGTTCGCGAAGCCGCCGAGCCACGCGATCATCAGGAAGCCGGTGACGATGATCGCCACCACGGCAGCCGCCACCCAGCGGAAGAACGTCCCCAGCGTCGCCGCCATCAGCGGCAGCCGCGACGCGGGAGGCAGTTGCAGCGCCGCCGGGCGCAACGCGACGTGCGCGAAGAACATCCCCCCCACCCATACGACGGTGCCGAGCAGGTGCAGCCAAAGTGCGATGCGCATCGGATCCTGGATTGCGGGACGTGTCGACCCCATTTTATCCGCGGTGCGCCCCGGCCACGTCGCGGTCGATGCGTCACCGGCAGCAATCGATGGTGTCTAATGCTTGACACCGGGGCGGAAGGCCCGGTTCCGGGAGCAACGATGCACGACGACCGCGTTCACGAGCCCACGGCCGAGCTGGGCGGCGCCATCGAGCGGGTGGTGGCGGACGTTCCCGCGCCGCGCACGCATCGCGTCGACGACCCCGACGAGGCCGCCGAGCGACTCGCGCGGAGCGCGGCGAAGCGCGCGGCGCTGGTGGCGGGCTCGCTCGCGCTGCCGCCGGGGCCGCTCGGCGTGCTGACCGTGCTTCCGGACCTCTACCTCATCTGGCAGACGCAGCGTCAGATGGTCGCCGACATCTTCGCGCTCTACGGGCGCAGCGCGGAGCTGACGCGCACGAGCATGCTCTACTGCCTCTTCCGGCACGCGGCGAGCCACGTGCTGCGCGACGTCGTCGTGCGCTCCGGGCAGCGGTTCATCGTCAACCAGCTTTCCTCGCGCGCACTGTCGTCCGCGGCCGGCAAGGTCGGGGTCGCCGTGTCGAGGCGGGTGATCGGCCGCGCGGCGAGCCGCTGGATCCCGGTTGCCGGCGCGGCCGCGGTCTCGGCCTATGCCTACTGGGACACGCTGCAGGTGGCGCGCACGGCGCGCCGCCTCCTCGACAGCCCGCCGCAGGCGAGCGCCGGCGGCAACGCGGCGCGTGCGCACGAGGCCTGAACGCCGTGTGTGGCCGCTACGAGCTCCACGCGCAGCCTGCCGCGATCGCGCTCGCCTTCGGGCTCGCCCATCCGCCGGCGCTGCGCCCGCGATACAACATCGCGCCAATGACGGACGTCCCGGTCGTGCGCGTCTCGGCGCACGGCACGCGCGAGCTGGCGATGGTGCGCTGGGGCCTCGTCCCCCGATGGGCGAAGGACCCTTCGATCGGCTCGAAGATGATCAACGCGCGGGGCGAGACCGCCGCCTCCAAGCCGTCGTTCCGCACGGCGTTCCGACGCCATCGCTGCCTCGTTCCGGCGAGCGGCTTCTACGAGTGGATGCCGGCCGCGGACGGCCGCAAGCAGCCGGTGCTGATCGCGATGAAGGACGGCAGCCCGTTCGCCTTCGCCGGGCTCCACGAACGATGGCTCACCGGCGACGGCGAGCCGCTCGACACCTGCACGATCCTCACGACCGACGCCAACGACCTGTTGCGCGCCGTGCACGACCGCATGCCGGTGATCGTGCCCCCGGAACAGTACGAGCGTTGGCTCGACCCGACCCGGGACGGCCCGCAGGAGATCGTCGTGCCCTTCCCGCCGGAGCGGATGACCTGGTGGCCGGTGTCGAGCCGCGTGAACAGCGTCCGCAACGACGACGCCACGCTGATCGAGCCGCTGCCGGCGCTGGACGCGATGCTGCCGCTCGGCGGGGGCGCTCCCGCCACTGCGCCGCCGCGCCCCGCCGCTGCGAAGCCCGAGCAGCCCGACCTGTTCTAGCGCCCGCCCGGCGCTCCCGGCGGGCCTAGAGCGGCGCGCACATGGTCACGCCGGCACCGAGCCCTTCCGGGTCCCACCCCTGCCCGATCATCTGCTGCTGCAGCGCCACGTCGGTGGTGAATCGGTGGTTGGGCGCGCTGCCCTTGCCGCGGTTGTAGAGCCGGTACACCGGCTGCGTGCCGGCCCCGCACGCGCCAGCGCCGTCGGGCAGCGCGACGTGGAAAACCTCCCCCTCGAAGGTCCACGCGGCGTTGCCCTTCACGGTAGCGCACTCGGCGGCGAACGACGTGTAGAAGTGCGAGCTCTTCGGCGCGAACGACTCGCTGAAGAAGCGGCACACCGGGGCGGTGCCCGACGATGACGCCGACCACGCCTTGAACGATCGCCCGGTGCGCGTCCAGCCGGCGAAGGTGCCGTTGTCCAGCTTGGAGATCTCGTCCGGCAAGTGGGTGACGAAGTAGTGGTCGAAGGCGGCATGGTAGTACTCGATCACGGCCACGGTCGTCGCGGGAGGCGGTGCGCTGCTGCCGCCCTGGTAGGCAACGGGCACGCTGTAGGCGCCATCGGAGAGCTGCAGGTTGACGATCGCGTCCATCGGCGACGCGGTCGCGAAGAGCGGCCGCACGGCGAGGTTGGTCGTGCAGCTGCCGCCCGGGGGAATCACCGTGCCGGCGCCGCAGGCCGGGTCGGCCGTCACCTCGCTCGTGGACAGCGTGCGCGAGACGATCGACAGCGGGCCGTTGCCTTCGTTACGGATCGTGAACGGTCGCGGCGCGCTCGGCACCCCGACCGCGACCAGCCCGAAGTCGATCTTCGCCGGCGTCCCGCAGACGTACCCGGCGGGCGCGGCGGCCGGCGCCCCGTAGAGGCAACGGCAGCCGCGCACGTCGTCGGTCTGCAGCGCGGTCAGGCCGTTGTAGACGGTCACCGGCGGGCCGCTCATCAGCGCCCCGTAGAGGTCGGAGTGCGCAAGCCCCAGCGCGTGCCCCCACTCGTGCGTTCCGGTGCGCTTCATCTCGGTGGCGGTGCGCACCAGCGTGGTCGACAGGATGATGTCGGTGTCGACCAGCTCGGCGCCGTTCGGGCCGCTTCCGGTCCAGGCCCAGGTGACGCCGGCGGTGTTGCCGTCGAGCGGCCCCCAGCCGACCACGTTGACGAAGTCCGGCTGCTCGCCAAAGCGCGGATCCTGCAAGCGGTTGTTCGCCGGAATCGCCGTCTCTCCCGCGTAGACGTAGGTCACGTCGCACACCGCGGTCCAGGCCTCGAGCGCCCGGCGAAGGTCGCTCACCGTCCCGGCGGGGTCGCCGTCCCAGGGCGGCGGCGCGTCCTTGGGGTTGTAGTACCAGCGCAGCGGCTCGCGCCAGCGCGTGGCTGGCGGGAAGAGAATCCGGAACTTGGGCACGAGCCGCGCCCCCTCGCCCGGCGTCGTCGGGAGCGTCAGCACGAACAGGTCGGGCGCGTCGCCCGCGTTCGCGCGCGCGTCGCCGATCGGGAGGATCGCAGCCGCGGCCAGCGCGAGCGCGGCGGCGGCGGTGAGGTGGCGCATGGCGGACATCGGTGGTTCCAGCGGGGCGGCGGAGAAAGGATACCAGCCGGGCTCGCCGGTGGAACATGCCTCGGCTGGACGCACCGCCCGGGAACGTGCCGGCCGCCCCTTCGCCGCACCGGAACTGCGCCACGGCGCGGGGACCAAGCGCGGCACCGCGCGGCTGCGGTGCCGCCGCCGCGCGGGCGCGATCAGCGCGGCGCGCCCGCAGCGACCCACGCCCCGAGCGCCGCGCGCTCGTCGTCGGTCATGCCCGTGAGGTTGCCGATCGGCATCGCCCGGGTCGCCACCGACTGCTCGCGGATCTGCGGCGCCGCGGCGACGATGCGGTCGGGCGTGTCGAGCATCAGTCCCTTCGGCGCGGTCGCAAAGCCGGGCTGCGACGGACGCTCGGCATGGCACGACGCGCAGCGCGACGCCACGATCGACTCTACGCGTCCGAATCCGGGCACGTCCCCGGCTGCCGGCCGCGTCGGGGCGATCGCCACCGCGATGGCGAACGTCGCGGCGAGCGCAACCACGGGGATCGCCCAAACGGTGCGTCCGCGATGCCGCAGGTTGAAGAAGTGCCTCGCGAAGGCCGCGACCAGCATGATCGCGACCAGCACCAGCCACGCGCGCGGATGCCCCCAGGTCATCGAGTAGTGGCTGCTGATCATCGCGAACAGCACCGGCAGCGTGAAGTAGTTGTTGTGCACCGAGCGCTGCTTGCCGCGCCTGCCGTGGACAAGGTCGGGCGGCTCGCCGCGCTCCTTCGCGCGCACCAGCTCGCGTTGCGAGGGGATGATCACGTGCGCGACGTTTCCGACCATCATCGTTCCGAGCATCGCGCCCATCTGGATGAACATCGCCCGCCCGGAGAAGACCTGCGACAGGCCCCAGGCGACCACCGTCACGAACGCGATCATCGCCGCGGCAATCAGCGGCTCGCGGTCGAGCCCGGCGCGCTTGCAGAGCACGTCGTAGAAGAGCCAGCCGGCCCCGAGCAGCGCAAGCGAGATCGCGACCGCCTGCCAGGGCGCGATGTCCGCGACGGCGGGGTCGATCATGTAGGTGCGCGCGTTCGCGTAGTAGAGGACGACGAAGAGCGCGAAGCCGGACAGCCAGGTCGCGTAGGCCTCCCACTTGAACCAGTGAAGCGGCGACGGCAGCGCGACCGGCGCGACGCGGTACTTCTGCACGTGGTAGAAGCCCCCGCCGTGCACCGCCCAAAGCTCGCCGCCGACGCCCCGGTCCGCGTCGCGCGCATCCTTGGGCGGCAGCAGGCTGTTGTCCAGCCAGACGAAGTAGAACGACGCGCCGATCCAGGCGATGCCGGTGATGAGGTGCACCCAGCGGACGATGAGGCTGAGCCAGTCGAGCGCGTAGGCTTCCATGCCCGCCACGTGCCGCCGCCGATCAGGAACCGCGATACGTCGACCACGACCACGGCGAGACCAGCAGCGGCACGTGGTAGTGCGCGGAGGGATCCGCGACGCCGAAGTCGATCACGACCTCGTCGACGAACGGCGGCTCGGGCATCGGCGTGCCGCGGCGACGGAAGTAGTCGCCGGCCCGGAACACCAGCCGGTAGCGACCCGCGGTGAAGGCGGCGCCCTCGAGCAGCGGCGCGTCGCAGCGGCCGTCGCCGTTCGTCGCCGCGTCGCCGACCAGCACGTAGCGCTCGCCGACGTTGCGGTAGAGGGTGAGCGCGACCGTCGCCGCCGGCGTGCCGTGGGCGGTGTCGAGGACGTGCGTGGTGAGGCGGCCCATGGCTCGTCGCGAGTTGGCGTCGTGTGCGGCGCATTGTATGCTCGGCGCGCCCCGGGCGCACCGCGCGGCGCATCCTCCGCCATGATCCCCTTCGAACCCGGCTACCCCCGCGACCTCGCGGGCTACGGCGAGCATCCGCCGCACCCGCGCTGGCCGGGCGGCGCGCGCATCGCGCTGCAGTTCGTGCTGAACTACGAGGAAGGCGCCGAGGCGAGCGTCCTCCACGGCGACCAGGCCTCGGAGACGTTCCTCTCCGAGATCGTCGGCGCGCAGGCCTTCCGCGCCCGGCACATGAGCATGGAGTCGCTCTACGAGTACGGCTCGCGCGCCGGCGTGTGGCGCCTCTTGCGCCTGTTCCGCGAGCGCGAGGTGCCGCTCACCGTGTTCGGCGTGGCGATGGCGATGCTGCGGCACCCGCGGGTGGTCGAGGCGTTCCTGCGCGACGGGCACGAGATCGCGAGCCACGGCTTTCGCTGGGTGAGCTACCAGCACGCCGACGTCGCGGCCGAGCGCGACCACCTCGAGCGCGCAGTCGAGGCGATCCGCGCGCTCACCGGCCGCGCGCCCGAGGGCTGGTACACCGGCCGCGACAGCCCGAACACGCGGCGCCTCGTCGTCGAGCACGGCGGCTTCGTCTACGACGCCGACTCCTACGCCGACGACCTCCCCTACTGGGTCGAGGTCGACTGCGCCCGCGGGCGCGTGCCGCACCTCGTGGTGCCCTACACGCTCGACACCAACGACATGCGCTTCGCGACGCCACAGGGCTTCAACAGCGGCGACCAGTTCTTCGCCTGCCTGCGCGACGCCTTCGACACGCTCTACGCCGAGGGCGATCCCGGAGGAGCCGACGCGCCGAAGATGCTCTCGATCGGGCTGCACTGCCGCCTCGCGGGTCGGCCGGCGCGGCTTGCGGCGCTCGCGCGCTTCCTCGACCACGTCCGCGCCCACGACGGCGTCTGGTGCGCTCGGCGCATCGACATCGCGCGGCACTGGATCGCCACCCACCCGTTCGTCGCAGGGGCCCGCGCATGACGCTGGCCGAGCTGAACGCGATGGACCGGGCGGCCTTCGTCGCGACGCTGGGCGGCGTCTTCGAGCACTCGCGCTGGGTCGCCGAGCGAGCGTTCGCGGCGCGGCCCTTCGCGAGCGTCGAGGCGCTGCACCGGGCGATGGCCGGCGCGATGCACGCCGCCTCCGCCGGCGAGAAGCTCGCGCTGATCCGGGGGCACCCCGAGCTCGCCGGCCGCGCGATGGTGCGCGACGCGCTGACCGCCGACTCGTCCGCCGAGCAGTCGGGCGCGGGCCTCACGCAGTGCTCGCCCGCGGAGTTTGCGCGCCTCACCGACCTCAACGCCCGGTACAACGCGAAGTTCGGCTTCCCGTTCATCCTCGCGGTCAAGGGCTGCGACCGCGCCGGCGTGATCGCCGAGTTCGCGCGCCGGCTCGAGCGGGACGCGGATGCCGAGTTCGCCGAGGCGCTCGCCCAGATCGCGCGCATCGCCCGGTTCCGGCTCGCCGAGAAGTTGCCGGACGACGCGTAGACGGCGGGCGCAGGCCGGCCTACCATCGCGAGCGACGCCCACTCGAGGATCCCCGGCCCATGGCCAAGAACGAATCGACGACGAGGCCCCGCAAGCGCGCCGCCGCAAAGCGAAGGAGTGCGCGCCCTTTGGTCCCGCCTCCGGCGGACGCGGGCGCCGACGACTCCGGCCTGATCGGCATGGCCCGTCAGGTGCGCTCCTGGTCCGACTCGGTGCTCGGCATCGCGGGCGCCGCGGCCGACGCGTCGATAGGCGCCGCGAAGGCGCTGCTCGTGCGTCCCGAGCAGCGCGCGACGCTCGAGAAGGCCGGCTCGCTGCTGAAGAACATGCGCGAAACCGCCGGGCTGTCGCTGCGCGAGGTGGGTGAGGCGATCAACCTCAAGGACCCGACGCTGCTCGAGCTCGTCGAGGGCGGCAAGGTGGCGCTGCCCTTCGAGGTGATCCTGCGACTCGCGTCGGTGCTCGGGCGAAACGACCCGATCTCGTTCGTGATGCGCTTCACGCGCTCCTACAACCCGGACACCTGGCAGACGCTCGAGCGGCTCGGCATCGGCCGGCTCGCGGTGCAGGCCGGACGCGAGCGCGAGTTCGCCAACGTCTACCGGGCGAGCGACGCGGCGCGACGCCTCGACGACGAGGAGTTCGCCGCGGTGCTGGGCTTCGTCAAGGCGGCCTTCGAACTCGCGCTCACCTTCCACGCCCGGGCTCCGTCGGCACCGCCGGCCGCGCCGCCCGTGCGCCGCAGGAAGTAGCGTCGAGGGGCAGCGGGCGCCGGCGCCCGCTGCCCCACCCCGCTACGTCGCGCTGGCCGGGACGGCGACGCCCGCCCGCGAAGACCGGGCGCGCCGGCGCAGGCCGGCCCGGCGCAGCAGCAGGTAGGCCGCCGGGATCACGAACATCGACAGGAGCGGCGCGGTCACCATGCCGCCGATCATCGGCGCGGCGATGCGCTGCGTGATCTCCGAGCCCGTGCCCGTCTCCCAGAGGATCGGCAAGAGGCCGATCACCGTCGTCGCCACGGTCATCGCCTTGGGGCGCACGCGCAGCACCGCGCCCTCGCGGATCGCGTCCAGCAGCGCGCCGAGGTCGTCCTCGCCTTTCGCGATGCGCGCCTCCCACGCCTGCTTCAGGTACACGAGCATCACGATGCCGAACTCGGCGGTGACGCCGGCGAGCCCGATGAAGCCCACCGCGCTCGCGACCGAGACGTTGTGGCCGAGCGCGTAGAGCAGCCACACCCCCCCGATCACCGAGAACGGCAGGATCGCCATGATGAGCAGCGCCTCGTCGATGCGCCGGAACGTGAGGTAGAGCATGACGAGGATGATCGCCAGCATCGCCGGCACCACCACCTTGAGGCGCTCGGTCGCGCGCTCGAGGTACTCGAACTGGCCCGACCAGGCGATCGAGTAGCCGCCGGGGAGCTTGACCTCCGCCGCGACCGCCTGCTGCATCGCCCGGACCGCGCCGGACAGGTCGCGGCCGCGGATGTCGACGTACACCCAGCCCGACGGCCGCGCGTTCTCGCTGCGGATCATCGGCGGCCCGTCGCTCACCCGGACCGTGGCGACGTCGCCGAGCCGGATCTGCGCCCCGCGCCCGGTGACGACCGGCAGCTCGCGCAGCTTGCCGATCGAGTCGCGGAAGTCCCGCGGGTAGCGCACGTTGATCGGGAAGCGCTGCAGCCCCTCCACCGTCTCGCCGACGTTCTCGCCGCCGATCGCCGCGGCGACCACCGCCTGCACGTCGTCGACCGCGAGGCCGTAGCGCGCCGCCGCCCGGCGGTCGATGGCCACGTCGATGTAGCGCCCGCCGGTCAGGCGCTCGGCGAGCGCCGAGGACACGCCCGGCACGCCCTTCACCACGCGCTCGATCTCGGCGGCCACCTTGTCGATCTCGGCGAGGCTGGGTCCGGAGACCTTGATGCCCACCGGGCTCTTGATGCCGGTCGCCAGCATGTCGATGCGGTTCCTGATCGGCGGTACCCAGACGTTGGCGAGGCCCGGCACCTTGACCGCAGCGTCGAGCTCCTCGATCAGCTTCTGGGGCGTCATGCCGGGGCGCCACTCCTCGCGAGGCTTGAACTGGATCACCGTCTCGAACATCTCGAGCGGCGCCGGATCGGTCGCCGTCTCCGCGCGCCCCGCCTTGCCGAACACGCGCGCGACCTCGGGCACCGACTTGATCATCCGGTCGGTTTGCTGAAGCAGCTCGGCCGCCTTCCCCGCGGACAGGCCCGGCAGCGCGGTCGGCATGTAGAGCAGGTCCCCCTCGTCGAGCGGCGGCATGAACTCGCCGCCGAGCTTCGAGGCCGGCCAGAGCGTCGCCGCCGCGAACGCGACCGCGAAGACGAGCGTGAGCCACGGCGCCTTCAGCACCCACTCGAGCAACGGCCGGTAGGCCCAGATCAGGAATCGGTTCACCGGGTTGCGCTGCTCGCTGGGAATGCGGCCGCGGATCAGGTAGCCCATAAGCACGGGCACGAGCGTCACCGAGATGCCGGCGGCCGCCGCCATCGCGTAGCTCTTGGTGAACGCAAGCGGCGCGAACAGCCGGCCCTCCTGCGCCTCGAGCGCGAACACCGGGACGAACGAGATCGTGACGATGAGGAGCGACGAGAAGAGCGCCGGGCCCACCTCGACCGCGGAATCGGTGATCACCCTCCAGCGCTCCTCGCCCTCGAGCGCCCCGCCCGGGTGCGCCTCCTGCCAGGCCTCGATGCGCCGATGGGCGTTCTCGACCATCACCACCGCGGCGTCGACCATCTCGCCGATCGCGATCGCGATGCCGCCCAGCGACACGATGTTGGCCGTGATGCCCTGGTAGTACATGACGATGTAGGCCACCAGCACGCCGAGCGGCAACGCGACGATCGCGACGAACGCGCTTCGCAGGTGGAACAGGAACAGGATGCAGATCAGCGCGACGATCGCGAACTGCTCGATCAGCGTGCTCTCCACCGTCGCGATCGAGCGCTTGATGAGGTCCGAGCGGTCGTACACCGGCACGACCTCGACCCCTGCGGGCAGTCCCGGCTTCAGCTGCTCGAGCTTGGCCTTGACCGCGTCGATCGTCGCGAGCGCGTTCTTGTCGCTCCTCATCACGATGATCCCACCCGCCACCTCGCCCTCGCCGT
>Ga0114939_10002378_pt1 | contig 13965 bp, 12 predicted proteins | sample AshMeaCrysSpring_FD_87196 | JGI IMG/M metagenome (GOLD analysis project Ga0114939, IMG submission 87196) | Groundwater microbial communities from Big Spring, Nevada to study Microbial Dark Matter (Phase II) - Ash Meadows Crystal Spring | ecosystem: Environmental > Aquatic > Deep subsurface >... | reverse complement strand
GCCGGCCACCACCATCCCGCACCGCCTCGACGCCCTCCCGTGGTCGGCCTGGCACTGGCGCGTGGTGCTCGCGCTCGGCATCACGTGGACCCTCGACGGGCTCGAGGTGACCGTGGTCGGTGCGCTCGGACCGACTTTGCAGCGGCCCGACACACTCGGCCTGTCCGCAACCGAAGTCGGCATGACCGCCTCCGCGTACATCGGCGGCGCGGTCGTCGGCGCCCTCTATTTCGGCCGGCTCGCGGACCGGCTCGGACGCAAGAACCTCTTCCTCGTCACGCTCGCGGTGTACCTCGTCGCAACGCTCGCCACCGCAGCAAGCTGGGACTTCTGGAGCTTCGCCGTCTTTCGCCTGCTCACCGGGCTCGGCATCGGCGGCGAGTACGCAGCCATCAACTCCGCCATCGACGAGCTGATACCGGCGCGCGTACGCGGTCGCGTCAGTCTCGCCATCAACGGCAGCTTCTGGCTCGGCGCGGCGCTGGGTGCCGCGCTGAGCCTGGTGCTGCTCGATCCGCGCTGGGTCGGCGCGCAGTACGGCTGGCGCGCGGCGTTCCTGCTCGGGGCCGTGCTCGGGGTGGCGATCCTGCTCGTGCGCCGCAATCTGCCGGAGAGCCCGCGCTGGCTCATCACCCACGGTCGCGGCGAGGAGGCGGAGGGCACGATGCGCGTTATCGAGGCGGACATCGCGCGCGTTCGTGGCGCGCTGGCGCCGGTGACGGAGACGACCCGCGTCGGCGATCGCCCGCCACCGACCATCGGCGAGGTGTTGACGATCCTCGTCGGCCGCCATCGGCCGCGTGCCCTGCTCGGCTTCGCACTCATGGTCTCGCAGGCGTTCTTCTACAACGCGGTCGCGTTCACCTACGCGCTGGTGCTGGTGCGCTTCTACGGCGTCGCCGACAGCGCGGTCGGCTACTACCTGCTGCCGTTCGCCGCCGGCAACTTCCTCGGGCCGTTCGTGCTCGGGCCGCTCTTCGACCGCATCGGCCGCCGCGTCATGATCGCGGCGACCTACGCGCTCTCCGGCATCGCGCTCGCCGCCACGGGCTACGGCTTCGCAACCACGCAGACGCTCGCCTGGTCGGCGATCTTCTTCCTCGCATCGGCGGCGGCGAGCTCGGCCTACCTGACGGTCAGCGAGATCTTCCCGCTGGAGATGCGGGCGCTCGCCATCGCGGTCTTCTATGCCATCGGCACCGGCGTCGGCGGTTTCGTCGCACCGACCGTCTTCGGCATGCTCATCGAGACGGAGAGCCGCGCGGCGGTCCTCAACGGCTACCTGTTCGGCGCGGCGCTGGTAATCGTCGCCGCCGGGATCGCGTGGCGCTATGGGGTCGACGCGGAGCGCCGCGCGCTCGAGTCGATCGCGCCCCCGCTCACCGCCGGCGGGTGAGGCGCGCAAGTCGCCTGCTCGCCTGCGCGCGCCCGCGTGTCCCGCGGGGGCTGCAGGCTGCACGCGGGGGAGCAGTGCGGGACGAGCAGCACCGAGGCGGCGCACCGCCTCGTCCACGACCGCAGCTCGTACCCCGCGTCCCGCGTCCCGGGCGAGAATAGGGGACACACCCCCAGCCCAACCCCTCCCCCTGAGCGGGGGAGGGAGAGAAGCCCTGCACCTTCCTGCTCACACGGGGGAGGTACGGATTGGGGGTGGCACATTGATCGCCCGCCTAGCCCGCTTCCATGTGCCAGCTCCTCGGCATGAACTGCAATGTCCCTACGGACATCGTGTTCTCGTTCACCGGGTTCCATCACCGCGGCGGGCGCACCGACAAGCACCGGGACGGCTGGGGCATCGCGTTCTACGAGGGCCGCGGCTGCCGCCTCCTGATCGACACGACGCCGGCCGCGGAATCGCCGGTCGCGGCGCTGGTGCGCACCTACCCGATCCGGTCGCTCAACGTCATCGCGCACATCCGCAAGGCGACGGTCGGCGAGGTCGCGCTCGAGAACACGCACCCGTTCATGCGCGAGATGTGGGGCCGTTACTGGACGTTCGCGCACAACGGCACGCTCGCGGGCTACGCCTCGCCGTTCGGCGCCGATCGCCGCTACACGCCGGTCGGGCGCACCGACAGCGAGCTCGCGTTCTGCGACCTTCTCGAGCGCCTGCTCCATTGCTTTCCGAACGGCTGCAGCGAGCCCGAGGCGCTCTATCCGGAGATCCTCGCCACCGCGGAGTCGATCCGCACCCACGGGGAGTTCAACTTCCTGCTCTCGAACGGTGACGTGCTGTTCGCGCACTGTGCGACGCAGCTTGCGTACCTCGTCCGCCAGGCGCCGTTCTCGCGCGCGCACCTCCTCGACGAGGATTACGAGGTTGACTTCAGCGAGGTGACGACGCCGCAGGACCGCGTCGCCGTGATCGCCACCGCACCGCTCACCGACAACGAGGCCTGGACGGTGATCGAGCCGGGTGCATTGCTCATGTTTCGCGACGGCGCGCAGGCCGAAGTCGGCTGAGGGCGGCGCGGGGTAGGGTCGGTGAGCTGAAGCGACACCGCCCTCCCGCGGTTCACTCGCCACCGCCAGAGTGCTCCCGCACCGCGGCTCGCATTCCGGGGAGCTCCCCTCGCGCGGGGCGGCCAAGACGCCCGGTCACGCGCGGCGTTCCCTCCGCCCGCCCGGCACCCTTCGGTGCGGTTCCGCTCGCTCCGCCGGTCGCGCGAAACCCTCGCCGGGACGAGGAAAGGGGTCCGCTCGCGCGGATGTGCGCCGACGCTTCCCGCGGAAATTTGCGATGATCCGTCGCAGCATGGCCGCCCCGCGACAACTCAGCGCCCACGACGCAAGCTTCCTCTACGCCGACAACGCGCGCGCGAACGCGAACATCACCCTCGTCCACGTCTACGACCAGAGCACGGCGCCGGGCGGGAAGGTGCGGTTCAAGAGCATCCTCGAGCACATCGAGGGCCGTCTCGACCGCTCCCCGATCTTCCGGCAGAAGCTGCTGCGCCTGCCCTTCGAGCTCGACTACCCGTACTGGGTCGAGGACGAGCACTTCGACCTCGAATACCACGTGCGCCACATCGCGCTGCCCGAGCCGGGCGACTGGCGGCAATTCTGCATCATGGTGTCGCGGATCCACGCCCGGCCGCTCGACCTGCACCGGCCGCTCTGGGAGATCTACGTCATCGAGGGCCTGGACCGCTTCACCGACCTGCCGCCGAAGAGCTTCGCGCTCATCGCCAAGGTGCATCACGCGGCGATCGACCTCGAAGACGGCAGCGAGATCACGCGCCTCCTGCACGACATCACGCCACAGTCCCCCGATCCGCCGCCGCCAGCGCCGTGGTTCCCGGAGTCGCCGCCGGCGCTCTTCGGGCTGATGCAGCTCGGCGTGCTGCGCAATATGCTCGTGCCCTGGCGTATGGCGGCGCCGATGGCCCGCCTGCTCGGCGGTGCCAGTCGCGTCGCGTGGAGCTTCGCCACCGAGGCGTTGCTCAGCCGCGACCGCATTGCGGTGACGCGCTTCAACTCGGTCGTCTCGCCGCAGCGCGTGTTCGACACCCGCCGCTTCATGGTCGCGGAGTTCCGGCTCATCCGCGCCCTGGTGCCCGGCGCAACGGTGAACGACGTCGTGCTCGCAGTCTGCGGCGGCGGATTGCGCCGCTACCTCTCGATGCACGACGAGCTGCCCGAAGCGAGCCTGACCGCCATCGCACCGATCTACACGCGGCCGGAAGGCGACACCACGGCGCGCCCGCAGATGTCCTGGCTGCGCGTCACGCTCGGCACCGACATCGCCGACCCGGTGCAGCGCCTGGAGAAGATCCGCGCGCAGACCGGTACGCTCGACGCGGTGAGGAACGCGGTGCGCGCGGAGGAGCTCATGGACATCGAGCGCCACACGCCGGCAGCGACGCTCGCGCTCACCGGCAAGATGCTCGCACTCGCGATGCGCACGGCGGGACAGAAGACGCCTCTCGCAAGCTGCACGGTGACGAACGTGCCGGGGCCGAAGGCTCCGCTCTACCTGATCGGCGCGCGCATGACCTACTTCTCGGCCATGCTGCCGATCGACGACGGCATGGGACTCGTGTTCGCGGTGACGAGCTACGACGGGCGGATCATCGTGTCGCCGACCGCCTGCCGTGACCAGCTCCCCGATCCCGACCGCTTCTCGCAGTGCGTGCGCGACAGCTTCGAGGAGTACCTTGCGGCGGCGCGCGCCGAGCGGGCGCGACCGATGCCGCTCAAGCAGCTCCCGAGGACAGCGTCAACAACCGATACGCGCGGCCCGCGGCGCCGTCCGGGGCGAACGGCCGCCAGCCGCCCTCGGGCTGCGAAAGGCGATCGGCGACGATCCAGAGCACGACCGGGTTGAACCCGAGCCCCAGGTGGCTGCCCGGGACGCGGATGTTCTCGTGCAGGCGCGAGTCGCCGTCGATGGTCGCTTCCTGCGGCGGCACCACGCCGTCGCCGAGCGAATAGAGGCAACTGACGGGCACCGGCGGAGCGGTACGCAGCCGGCGCGCACGCAGCTGGCTCGCATGCGCGACGGTGCCGAGCGGATGGGCCACCATGCGGTAGAGCGCCTTCACTATCGGTGCCGTGTTGCTGCCCCCGGCATCGGCGCTCACCGGACTGCCGAGCGTGATGACGCTGCGTACGCACTCGGGCGCCTGGTGCGCGGCGTACATCGCGAAGGTGCCGCCGAGGCTCCAGCCGACGAGGCTCACCTTGCGGCCATGCTTGTAGTGTATGAAGCGAAGCTTCTGCTCCAGCGCGGCGGCGTGCTTGCGCTGGAAACCGAGGTTGCGCCCGAAGCCCCAGGTCTGGACGTGATAGCCACGGTTGCGCAGATACACCTTGAGCGCGAAGAGGGGCCGCTCGCTGCTCATGAAGCCGGGGAGCAGGAGCACCGGATGCCCGTCGCCGGCAGGCGCCTTGAGCAGCGCAGGCAGCGCATAGGGCAGCGTCGCGAGCTCGGCAAGCGCGCGCAGCTCCACCGCGCGCCAGAAGCGGCCGGGCGGCCCGTTACGTTCGTATCGCGTCGTCATGGCGGCGTCTCGTCAGGCAGCGTTGCGGAACGCGTTCAGGCCGCGCGCCCGAGGTAGCGCTCCATCGGCCCGCGCAGCTCCGGCGGGATCGGTTCCGGGCGCCCGCTCGCGAGCGAGGTCAGCACGACCGTGAACGTCGCGCGAAAGCGTAGCTCCGTTCCGCCCCGCCCGTCCATGTCGAGCGTCAGGGAAGTCGTGCCGATTCGTTTCACGGTCAGCCGGAACGAGACCCGCTCGCCGATGCGGCTCGGCGCGAGGAAGCGGCAATCCATGTGCGCCATCGGGATGCCCCGGCGCGACACCGCGATGAACGCAGCATAGTCGCAGCCCAGGCCATGCGTGAACCAGTCCTCGACCACCTCGTGCATGAGCACGAAGTATTGCGGGTAGAAGACGATGCCCGCCGGGTCGCAGTGATGGAAGCGGATCAGCTTCTCACGCGTGAAGACCTCGCCGCCGCTCATGCCGGCGCTGCCGCCCCGACGGCACCCGAGGCGACCAGGGCAGCGATCTCTTCGTCCGCGTAGCCGATCTCGCGCAGTACGTCGCGCGTGTCGCCGCCCAGCCGCGGGACGTCGCGCCGCGTGCCGAAGCGCTCGCCGTTCACCTCCAGCGGCAGCTTCGGCAGCGACGTCCTGCGTCCATCCTCGAGGGTCACCTCGGTGAGCCCGCCCGCCGCGAGATGCGGATCGTCGAAGAGGTCCTCAGGGCGCGCGATCGGGGCGTACCCGACACCGGCCCGTTCGCAACCGTCGACGAGAGCCGCCCGACTGCACGCGCCGAGGGCGGTCTGCAGCGCGGGCACGAGCCACGCCCGCGCGGCGACCCGCCCCGCGTTGCTGGTGAGATCGGCGCGAGCGGCGAGCTCGTGCAGCGCGAGCTCCCTGCAGAAGTGGCTCCACTGCGTGTCAGTCACCACCGCGATGAAGAGCTGGTCGCCCTCGGCGGTCGTGAAGATGTCGTACACGCCCCAGGTTGTCTGGCGCAGCGACATCGGCGGCGCAGGCACCCCTGTGACGGCGAACTGCTGCATGTGCTGCGACACGAGGAAGGCGCAGTTCTCGAAGAGCGCGCTCTTCACGTGCGCGCCTTCGCCCGTCTGCCGGCGCGCGTGCAGAGCGGCGAGCGCACCGATGGCGCCGAACATGCCGCCCATGATGTCGTTCACCGAGGCACCGGCGCGCAACGGTCGTCCGGGAAGCCCGGTCATGTAGGCGAGCCCAGCCATCATCTGCACCACCTCGTCGAGCGCGGTGCGGTGCTGGTACGGGCCGTCGAGGAAGCCCTTCAGGGAAACATAGATCAGTTCGGGCCGCAGGGCCTTCACCGCGGCGTAGCCGAGCCCGAGCGCCTCCATCGCGCCGGGCCGGAAGTTCTCGGCGAAGATGTCCGCGGTCTCGAGCAGGCGTCGCACCACCTCGCGGCCCGCGTCCGACTCGAGATCGACGGCGAGGCTGCGCTTGTTGCGGTTGAAGGCGGTCCAGAGACCGGCGCCTGCGCCCTTGAGCCGGCGGGTGTTGTCGCCGGCGAGCGGCTCCACCTTGACCACGTCGGCGCCCAGGTCGCCGAGGATGAGCCCGAGCGTCGGGCCCATCACCATGTGCGAGAGCTCGACCACGCGCACGCCGGCGAGGGGCGTTTGCGCCATCGGCGTCGGGCCCGGCTCGCGTTCGCTCAAGTGAGCGAGCCCGGTGGCGCGATCGCGTGGCGATCCGGATCAGGCTTCCGCGGCGGCTTTGCCGTTCTGCTGGCCGAGGCGCTCGAGGCGCGCCAGCGCTTCGCGCTTGCCCATGCCGCGCAAGGCGGCGATCGCGGCCACCTGCTCGGAGCGCGGCCGCGTCACGTTGCGCTCCCAGTTGTAGATCGACTGCGTGCTCACGCCGACGAGCGCGGCGTACTGTGCGGCGGAAAGCCCGAGGCGCTCGCGCTGCGACCGCAGCCCTTTGGCGACGAAGCGCACCTGCTTGCCGTTTCCCGACTGCGCCGGCGCCGGCGCGTCCAGCACCTTCTTCTCGAGCAGAGCCACCTGGCGCTCGAGCTTCGCGACCTGACGCTTCAAGGAGGCGATGTCGTGCCGGTGCTGCCCGGAAGCCTTGCGCACCGGCTCCACGTGCCCGCGCACCTGTTTGCGCGACAGGCGTGCGATCTCTTCCTTGAGCAGGACGGCGATGTTGGGCATGGGCTTCCTTCGATGATGGCGTGTTCGTTCCGTCGCACAGCACGGCGGGCGCGCCAGATGCGCTGGACATGATTCCCGACACTGGACCGCAGCTCCATCCGGCGAGGGGGCGCACAGGCCTTGCCGAGCAGGGGTGGCGGTTGGTTGCGATGTCGTCTTCTTGGGTGCCCAGTGCGAGGGATCAGCGTTGGAACACTAACAGAATCGATGCTCTCCGGCAACCACGGCGATTTTCGTGCAGAAAGGCCCGGCGCCGGCAAAAGACCGAACATCGTTTGAAAGACCGTGCGCGCTGCGACGACCCGCGGCCGGGCATGCCCCGGGAACGCGCTTCGCGACCACGCCTCGGGCGCGGGCTCGGCGCGCCTCCGGATACCCGATATCGGGCTATCGTCGCGACGTTCGCGCGCAACGGTGGCCTCGGCACTGCATATTTGCTACTTTCCGCATTGCCGCACGCGCGCCGCGTCGGCGCCGAGCCTATCCATCCAACAGAGCCGGCCCTGCTCGTCCCGCAGGCGTCGGCCGCAAGGGGGTCTTTCCAGCATGTACGTGGTGATGGTCGCGTCCGAGTGCGCTCCGGTCGCGAAGGTCGGCGGACTCGCCGACGTGGTGTACGGGCTCGCGCGCGAGCTCGAGGTGCGGGGCCACTCCGTCGAGATCATCCTGCCGAAGTACGACTGCATGCGCTACGGCGAGATCTGGGGCCTGCAGGTGACCTACGAGAACCTGTGGGTGCCGTGGGACGGCGGCGCCGTCCCGTGCACCGTGTGGTTCGGGTTCGTACACGGACGCAAGTGCTTCTTCATCGACCCGCACAGCGATCACTTCTTCTTCTCGCGCGGCGCGTACTACGGCTTCGATGACGAGGCGCTGCGCTTCGCCTTCTTCAGCAAGGCGGCGCTCGAGTTCATGCTGAAGTCGAACAAACGCCCGGACGTCATCCACACCCACGACTGGCAGACGGCGCTGCTGCCGGTGTTGCTGTACGACCTTTACGCCGGCGCCGGCATGCCGCGCCAGCGCGTATGCCACACCATCCACAACTTCAAGCACCAGGGCGAGACCGGGGTGCACGTCCTCGGCATGGTGGGACTTCCAGAGCCCGGGCGGTACGCAGCGCGCGACCGGCTCGGCGACGACCAGCATCCTTCCACCATCAATTTCACCAAGGGCGCGCTCCTCTACAGCAACTTCATCACCACGGTGTCGCCACACCATGCATGGGAGGTGCGGCACACCGACCAGGGCTTCGGTCTCGGCCACGCCCTCTACCGGCACCAGGACAAATTCGGCGGCATCCTCAACGGGCTCGACTACGAGATGTGGAACCCGCAGATCGATCCGCACATCGCGACCCGCTACGACGCGGGCAGCATCGAGCGAAAGGCCGACAACACCCGGGCGCTGCGCCATCGCCTGCTCCTTCGCGACGAACATCGGCCGATCATCGCCTACGTCGGCCGGCTCGACCCGCAGAAGGGCCTGCACCTCATCCGCCACACGCTCTATCGCGCGCTCTCCCACGGCGCGCAGTTCGTGCTGCTCGGCGCCGGCTCGGAGCGTGGCATCAACGAGGAGTTCCGGCACATCAAGCGCGAGCTGAACGAGAATCCCGACTGCCATCTCGAGATCGGTTTCGACGAGAATCTCGCGCATCTCATCTATGCGGGCGCCGACCTGATGATCGTGCCGAGCCTGTTCGAGCCGTGCGGCCTCACGCAGATGATCTCGCTGCGCTACGGTACCGTGCCGGTGGTGCGCGCGGTCGGCGGTCTCGAGGACACCGTGTTCGACTGGGACTTCGATCCGCGTCCGCGCGAGCAGCGCAACGGGTTCGTCTTCGAGCACTTCGACTCGGGCGGCATCGACTCGGCGATGGACCGGGCGCTCGGGCTCTGGCGCAACGCGCCGGAACTGTTCCGGCAGCTCCAGGTGCAGGGCATGAGCTGCGACTACTCCTGGAACCACCCGGGACACCACTACCTGCAGGTGTACGAGTTCATCCGCGACCGCTGATCGACGCGACGCGCGCGCAACGCGCGAGGCAGGCCGACGTACGGAGGGCGAAGCAATGGCGACCACGATCCCGGAGTACGTCGACGGGCTGCCGAACATCAGCGGCGCGGAGCGCGAGATCGAGCAGGCGATCGCGGCGGCGCGGCCGCGGCCGGTGTTCCTGGCCGAAAGCGGCATCGCGTTCGATCGCATCCGCAGCGCCTGCGCGATCGCGCTGCACATGCACCAGCCGTTGACGCCGAGCGGCGGCGACGACCTGCGCACGGCCGCGTTGATCGGCAATCTGCAGTTCATGGCCGAGCATCCGGGGATCGGCGACAACCACAACGCGCCGGTGTTCCGCCGCTGCTATGCGCGCATGGGCGAGTTCGTGCCGCAGCTCATCGACGAGGGCAAGGAGCCACGCGTGATGCTCGAGTACTCGGGCACGCTGCTTCACGGCCTGCGCATCATGGGTGCGGACGACGTCATCGAGAGTCTGCGCCGCATCACCTGCGAGCCGCGCTACCGTCGCGCCGTCGAGTGGCTCGGCGCGCCGTGGGGACACGCCGTGGCGCCTTCGACGCCGGTGCAGGACTTCCGCCTGCACGTGCGCGCGTGGCAGCAACACTTCGCGGCGATCTTCGGTCTCGAAGCGCTCGCAAGGGTACGCGGCTTCTCGCCCTCGGAGATGGCGCTGCCGAACCATCCGGACGTCGCTTACGCGTTCGTGAAGACACTGCGCGACTGCGGCTACCGGTGGGTGCTGGTGCAGGAGCACACGGTCGAGGAGCCGGCCACCGGCCGCACGCCGTCGCGTCCGCATCTGCCGCACCGGCTCGTGTGTCGCAACGCCGCCGGCGAGACCGCGAGCATCGTCGCCATCGTGAAGACGCAGGGCTCGGACACGAAGCTCGTCGCGCAGATGCAGCCATACTACGAAGCGAAGGGGCTCGCACGGCAGACGCTCGGGGATCGCTCCGTGCCGCCGCTCGTCACGCAGATCGCCGACGGCGAGAACGGCGGCGTGATGATGAACGAGTTCCCGTCGAAGTACTTCGAGGTGGTGCGGGAGTGCTCGGGCAGCGACACGGCGCTCCTGAACGCCACCGAGTATCTCGAGCATCTCTTCGCCGCCGGCGTTCGCGAGGACGACCTGCCCGAGCTGCAGCCGCTCTTCCAGGGACGCATCTGGGCGCGCATGACACCCGGCGCGGGCAGTGACCGGCTCGCGCGCGTCATCGAGGAACTGCGGCGCGAGGACGGCCGTTTCCACATGGAGGGCGGCAGCTGGACGAGCAACCTCTCCTGGGTGCGCGGCTACGAGAACGTGCTCGGGCCGATGGAGGAAGCAAGCGCGAGCTTCCACGAAAGGGTGATCGCGCGCGGCATGCCGAGCGACGAGCGGCGCTACCGCAACGCGCTGCTGCACCTGCTCGCCTCGCAGACGAGCTGCTACCGCTATTGGGGTCAGGGGCAGTGGACCGACTACGGGCGCGAGATCTGCCGCCGCACGAAGGACATCCTCACCTTCGACTACTAGATCCCGCCGTCGTCCAGGCGGCAGCCCCGCCCGAGTCGGGGGCGCACGAGTTGACGCCCGCTCTCGGATCCGTGCGGACACGCGCTGCGTCGCCGCATGTCAGGAGATCGACCCGTGGCAGCAGATTCGCGACTACCGCGACGTGATCACTTTCGCCGAAACCCTGCCCGAGACCGATGCCGCGCGCATCGGTGCCTGGGGCTCGAGCTACAGCGGCGGACACGTGCTCGTGGTCGGCGCCATCGACCGGCGCGTCAAGTGCGTGGTCTCGCAGGTGCCGCTGATCAGCGGCCACGCGAATGCGCGCCGGCTGATCCGCGCCGACTTCTTCGCGGGGCTGCACGAGTTGTTCGATGCCGACCGTCGGGCACGGTACTCGGGCACCGCGCCGGCGATGATCCCGGTCGTCGCCGAGAGCCCGGCCGGACCCGCGGCGCTGCCGACCGCGGATTCCTGGCACTGGTTCACCGAGACCGCGACGACCCGCGCGCCGGCGTGGCGGAACGAGGTCACGCTACGCTCGGTCGAGATGTTCCTCGAGTACGAGCCGGGTGCCTACATCGCTCACGTCAGCCCGACGCCGCTCATGATCGTCGTTGCGCTCGGCGACCACCTCACGGTCGCCGACGAGGCGCTTGCAGCCTACGAACGCGCGCTCGAGCCGAAGCGGCTGGTGACCTTGAAGGGCGGACGCTTCGACGCCTACGTCAAGGACTTCGCCGCGGCCGCACATCCGGCGCGCGACTGGTTCGTACACCATCTGCTCGCGGGCTGACCGGCGTAAAGTGGCGGGACCGGTGCGCCCGCGGCGCCCGCCCACCCCGCGGAACCAAAATCCAACAGCAAAGGAGACTCGCCGTGACGCTCTGCCCTCTCGCGCTCGCCGTCGGCTGCAGCAAGTGCCCGATCTACCGTCCGTGCCCGCTGAAGGGGGTGATCGGCGATTACAAGCCCGAGCCGCCCGCCAAGCAGACCACGCCCGGCGGGACCAAGCATCCCCACAAGCGATCGAACTGAAGGCTTGCTCGTCCTCGTGCGGGGCCTGCCCGGGTAGGATCGCGGCCGGGGGAAACGGATGCGATCGACGGTTCTCGGCGCCGGCTCATGGGGCACCGCGCTCGGCGCGGTGCTCGCCGGCAAGGGCTATGCGGTCACGTTGTGGGACGTGGACCGCGCGACGCTGGAGACGATCGCCTCCACGCACGAGAACCGGCGCTATCTTCCCGGCATCGTGCTGCCACCGTCGCTCGGGGCCACTCCGGACATCCGCGCCGCGCTCGACGGCGCGGAGCTCGTGGTGTTCGCGGTCCCTTCACACGCGATGCGGGTCGTGGCGCGCGACGCGCGAGACGCGATTCCGGAGGGCGCCGCGCTGTGCTCTGTGGCCAAGGGCATCGAGGTCGACTCGCTCATGACGATGAACGAGGTGCTCGAGGACGTGCTGCCGGTGGCGATGCAGCCCTATCTCACGTTCCTCTCCGGTCCTTCGTTCGCCATCGAAGTCGCGCAGGGGCAGCCGACCGCGGTCACCATCGCCGGCCACTGGCATCGCGTGGTGCGCATCGTGCAGCAGGCGTTCCACACCCAGGCGTTCCGCCCCTACACCTCCGACGACGTGATGGGCGTCGAGCTCGGCGGTTGCGTGAAGAACGTCGTCGCCATTGCCTCGGGCATCGTCGCCGGCATGGGCTACGGTGCCAACTCGCGTGCCGCGCTCATCACGCGCGGCCTCGCGGAGATCACCCGGCTCGCCGTGCGCAAGGGCGCGAACCCGCTCACGCTCTCCGGCCTCGCCGGCCTCGGCGACCTCGTGCTCACCTGCTCCTCCGAGCAGTCGCGCAACTTCCGCGTCGGCTTTGCGCTCGGCCAGGGACGCAGGCTCGAGGACGTGCAACGCGAGCTCGGCCAGGTCGCCGAAGGCGTGCTGAACGCGAAGAGCGTGCATCTCCTCGCCGCGAAGCTGAAGGTCGAGATGCCGATCAGCGAGGCGGTGTACCGGTCGCTCTACGGCGGCGAGGATCCGCGGCAGGCGATGCTGGCGCTCATGCTGCGGGAGCCGAAGCCGGAGCTTTGAGCGGCGCGGCGGGGGATGACCTGCAGGCGCGACCTGCGCGCAGCGCTCAATGCGCGAAGTGCTTCATGAACACGATGCGCAGCACGGGAAAGTGCTCGAGCGGCGCGACGCCGAGAAGGTCGATGAACGCGGCGCGGACCTCGGCGAAGCCGTGCTCGCGCTTGAGCTTGGCGACCTCGGCATCGAGCGCCTGCAGCGGCGTCTCGCGCAGCCGTTCGAGCAGTGTCGGGGAACGGTCGCGGCTGGCGAAAAACTCAATCAATCGCATGACGCTTTTCACGCTCTTCTCCCTTTCTGACAGGCGCAACCGGGCTCGAGCAACAACCGGACCACGCATGACAAAGGCATCGCTGCCGGTCCGTCCCTCGACCGCGAAAAGCGTTGCGCGATAGTCCCTTCCGGGCTCCGCGGCGATCGTCGACGAGGCGCGCCGGCGCCGTGAACGATTGCGCGCGGCGACGCCCCGCGACCGTCGCCGCGCCGTCAGCGGTGACGGGCCGGCGGGTGCTTCCCGATTCTCGTCGCGGAAGGCAAGGCTTCCTCGCCATCGCAGCCCGCAAACGTGCATCGTTTGCGCGGGCTCATCGCCTGACCTACCCGGTCCACTACCGTGCGCGCACCTGCTCCACGCTCCAGGAGGCCCTCATGGGCAACAGCCTGCCTGTCGATTCCCTGAGCGGCGACGGTTCCGCAGTTGCGGAACCCGACGCGCTCGCCGTGCTGCGGCTCGAGCTCGATGTCACCGATCTCGAATCGGTGAACGCGTTGCGCGCCGTCCCGGAAGGACGTGCGCGGCACGAGCTCGCCCGCCGCGCGCTGCGCATCGGGGTGCTCGCGCTCGAGCAGGCGCGCGGCCGCATCGACGCCGAGGCGCTGCGCAATGAAGGCGAGCGCCTTATGGGCGCGCTCGACGCGAGCCTCGCGGACTACCGCCGGCAGACGGAAACGCTGCTCGCCGGCACGCTGGGGAGCTACTTCGACCAGACCTCCGGGCGCTTCAACGAGCGCGTCGACCGGCTGGTGCGGCAGGACGGCGAGCTGGAGCGCGTCATGCGGACGCAAATCGAGCGGCACCAGCGCGAGGTGGGCGACGTCCTGGCGAAGTTCGTCGGCGAGGAAAGCGCGCTGCACCGGCTGCTTGCGCCGGACGACACCAACCGCTTCCTCG
>Ga0114939_10002377_pt1 | contig 13968 bp, 14 predicted proteins | sample AshMeaCrysSpring_FD_87196 | JGI IMG/M metagenome (GOLD analysis project Ga0114939, IMG submission 87196) | Groundwater microbial communities from Big Spring, Nevada to study Microbial Dark Matter (Phase II) - Ash Meadows Crystal Spring | ecosystem: Environmental > Aquatic > Deep subsurface >... | reverse complement strand
TGGACGAAAGCCCTCCGCAACTGGAAGGAAGCCCTCAACCACTTCGCCATCATGTTCGCCGACCGCATGCCGAAGGACTTGAGCTAACGAAATCACCCCTGACACAAAATCCCGGACAGGGCCAGCTGGGGCCCTGCCAGCTAGCGCCATGCGATCGGGTCTGTCAAGCGGATGATCACTTGGGGCATGGCGCAAGGTCTCGTCGATCGGAACTGGCTGCTCGAGTTGAAACGGCCTTCGACGCGCCGTCGTTCCACGCTGATCGAATCGTATTCCCACCGGACGTTGATCGAGTCCGTCGGCACTGGCATCGCAGCCTCAAAGGCCGACCGCCATTTTCGGCTGGTACTTGCCGCGCTCCGCCACCCCGGTGGCCGTCCGCAGGACGTGGCCGGCGTCCGAATCGAGCACGTGGATCTGGAACGCAACCAATGGGTGCTTCCCGAGCACAAGACGAAGCGTTATACAAACCACCCGCGAATCATCTATCTCGAGCCGTGCCTTCGAACGATCACGCTGCTCGCCAAAGGAAACCGTACTTCCGGGCCGCTGTTTCGCAATTCGCTCGACCAGCCACTGACGGTCAACGCCATCCGCTGTCGGATGCGAAGCCTTCGCAGAAAGAACCTTCTGCCGGCCGGCGCCGTGGCCTATAGCTAACGCCACACCTACATCACCGACGCTTTAGCCAACGGCGTCGATACCGCGAGCGTGGCCGAACTAACCGGTACCAGCATTCAGATGATCCAGCGACATTACGGGCACCTGAATCAGCGGGCGGACCATCTGCGAAACGTCGCGGCGAGGGCCGTCCGAGTGGAGTAAGAACACTCGCGATTTCCCACAATCTAAGCAACCCCATTGTGGGGGCCGCGTGGCTTTGCAATAAGGAGGATCAATTTTGCAGCCATTTGCGGTTTGCGAAGTCGTAGCGGTTCATCCACTGATGGTGTGGCCATGGCGATTCCCGATTACCAAGCACTCATGCTTCCATTGCTGCAGGCCGTAGCGGAAGGCAAAGAGCAATCCATTTCAGATGCTGCCGATTTGATCGCAAATCAGTTTGGGTTGTCAGAAGAAGAGAGAAACCGATTGCTGGGGAGCGGCCAGCAAACGGTACTTCGGAACCGAGTTGGGTGGGCCCGAACCTACATGAAGAAGGCGGGACTCTTAGAGTCTCCACGACGTGGCTATGTCCGCATTACGGAGCGTGGCCGTAGTATCCTTGCGAAGAGCCCACAACGCATCGACAACAAGTTTCTGGAGCAGTTTCCCGAATACCTTGCTTTCCGAGAGCTTCGGCATTCTCTCGACGAGTCGTCCTCAACCAGCACCCCGCCGCCACCATCGAGCGCGACTCCCGAAGATGCACTGGATAGTGCCTACGAGCAGCTCCGACTGGAGCTCGAGGCTGAACTGCTCGACCAAATCATGAAAGCCTCTCCCACCTTCTTTGAGAGGCTTGTCGTAGAGCTTCTCGTCCGGATGGGCTACGGCGGCACGCTACGTGATGCAGGGCAAGCTGTAGGCAAGAGTGGCGACGATGGAATCGATGGAACCATCAAGGAAGATCGACTCGGACTGGATGTGATTTACATTCAGGCCAAGCGATGGGAAGGAACCGTTGGTCGCCCCGAAGTCCAGAAGTTCGCCGGCGCATTGCAGGGGAAGCGTGCCAAGAAGGGAGTGATGATCACAACATCGTCATTCTCTAAAGAAGCCGAAGAATACGTGCGATTGATCGACTCAAAGATCGTTTTGATCGATGGAGCTGCACTGGTGCGATTCATGATCGATCACAATGTAGGCGTCAACACCGTTCAGGCTTATGAGGTCAAACGAATCGACTCCGACTTCTTCAGCGAAGAGTGACGCTTGACTCAACGCCGTTGCTCGCCGCCAGGATCCGCAGCACCCGCTCCCGCCACACTCGATTCGGTGCTTCCCAGCCTTCGATAGGTTGGCCCATCGCGGCCAAGTGCACAAACGGCGGACGGGTCCGCTCGTACACTTCAAAGTCCCAGTCCCAGTGCCAGCACCAATGGATCTCACGCGGCAGTGGATAGATTCCAAGACCGTACTTCTCGATGTTTCCCCGACACCAGTGTTCCTCGGCGCACCAGAACGGCGGGCAGGGATTTCCTGGGGGATCGAAATAGCGGTCCACCATGTCTCCGTCAATCACGATCACGCCGCTGTTCCAGAGATGCCGGTGCTGGGTTTCGAGTACCCGCTCGCCCTGCGACCGCATCAGCTCATTCAATTCCCGCATGAGCCAATCGCGCTGGACTTCGACGGGAATCGTATCGAGTACATCGGTCATCCCAATCGATCACTCCGGCACAAGCTCAAACAGATTCGCCGCTCCATCTCGAACGAATGCATCGGCATCCAGATAGATCGCTCAGCGGTACGCGCGGATGTGCTGCGAATGCGCGTCCGAGCCCGAGTTCGAATGAAGGCGAGTGCCTTGGCCATCGCCCGCGCGTTGGCCGAACCGATCGCCCGCTTGACCACCGCCCAGTCGAAGAAGAACTGCTTCATCTGGTAACCGACGGTGATCGAAGCGGGCCGGGTCATTCACTCATTCTCTGAAGGAGTCGTTCGCCGCTTGTTGTGCAGCTGGTGGTGGTGCGCCACCCGAGCAAATCGCACCCCGTTCGAAACACTCGGTGCAGACCGTGCGACATGGCGAGATTGTCGCCGATGATGAGAACCGGGGAACTTTTTGAAGTGCCAGATCAACAGGCGCTTGAGTACGTTTCCCCGAGGCGGCCAGTCACAGTCCAACGTACTGTGGTCGCCGACGGTCAAGGTGGCGGCAGCCTGCCGTACCTGTCCTGCCAGATCGATCCCCCCGAAATGTGGGTTACGAGGCAAAGCTTCGCTGGATGTTGCGATTTCAAGTCTTGAGATGATCGAGTTCTTCGGGGCGGTCGCGATTCGTTTGGCAGGAACGCCATGAGTTCCAACACCGCGCAGACGCTTGCAATGCGGTTCTGACTATTGCGCATAGGTTGCACGTTCTTTTTCCGCGATACTTCGATAAGCAAGGTCGGTTAAAGGGACGTGGCCTTGATTGGATTCAGGAGCAACCTCTTTGACAACCTATGCGATTTCCCCGGCACTTTGGCAAGGTGAAGCCGGATCCAACGGGGCTGAACGTAGCCCGGCTGGCGCCTATGAATTGAAATGTCCGGTGGGGCTGGAAGTGGCGGAGGCCTTGCTCGATGCCGCCCAGCTAGCATTAACCTGGGATCCGCATTGCGGCGCTGACTCCAGTTGCAACAGCCAAGGGGGTGGATACGGGATCTCAAGCTTGTACCTAGATACCGCCGACCTATCGGTGTTTTGTCGGCAGCCCGGCTATGCGCGAAAGAAGTTTCGTATTCGGCGATACGGCGACGCTGGGGAGGTGTTCCTGGAGAAGAAGGTCAAGCGGCGGGGGGTCGTTCGTAAACAGCGGACGGTGGTTCCATTGGCGGAGCTTGGGAGGTTAGATTCCCGTTCAGACGGAGGCGACGGGCCTGCCACCTGGTTCCGTGAACGACTCATCAGACGCCAATTGTGCCCCACGGTCCAGATTCGTTACCAACGGCACGCCTTGATAGGAGAGTCCTCCGGTGGGCCGATTCGCTTGACGGTTGATCGCTCCTTGCACTGGCGAATCGCGAGTGATTACTTGTCCTGGGTCGGCATGGGTTCCTGGGATGGCGGTAACCCAAGCGCAGCAAGCGGAGAGCTTTTTGAGGGGATGGCGATCGTCGAATTCAAGTTTTGCAATGAACTGCCGCCCGTCTTCCGGCAGCTGATGGAACAGTTTCGGCTGACGCCTCAGGCATGCTCAAAATATCGGCGGGCTGTTGAATCAAGTTGCCTGCCGACCGCCCGCAAGGTGGGTCAAGGCTTGCTTGTTTTTGAAGAGTAATGACATGTCAAAGACTTGGATCATATGATTCCGTGAACCAGACAAATCGGGCGACTGAGCGTTCTGCCGCCCATTGACGACCGAGGCGTCCTGACCTTTGCCTGACAGTTGTGTCTTGCGGTGGACTGTATGTTCGAATGGTTGCCTTCGCCGAGTATAGAGTCTGCAGCTATTTCTCCAAAGTTGTTAGCGATTCGCTTGATCGCAGCTGCGTTGTTCGGGTGGCTCATCAGCCAAGCCTATCGATGGAAGCGGGCTGGCGCCTGGATCCCTCCCACATTTCCAGCGACTTTGATTCTCTTGGCGATCCTGATTGCGATGGTGACTCAGGTCGTAGGAGATCACATCGCTCGAGCATTTAGTTTGGTTGGGGCACTCTCGATCGTTCGCTTTCGGACGGTCGTTGAAGATACACAGGACATTGCGTTTGTAATTTTTGCCGTGGTTGTTGGAATGGCGGTTGGTGCTGGCGATTTCTTGGTCGCAACGATTGGCACCTGCGTTGTATTGGGTGTGCTTGCCGCGTCAAGACTTCGCAGGAACGGCCGGGCCACAGATTGGACCAGTGGCGCCTCGACGCTGGTTGCCTCTCGTCTGATTCTGCGGACGGGGCTGATCAAGGATGTGCATGAACAGATAAATCAGGCGCTTCGCGAATCGATTGGCAGCGTAGAGTTGCTGGGTGCGGAAACCGTTCGTGGTGGTTCCGCGTTTGAATGGACCTATCGACTGTCGGGAACTGCTTCGTGCGATCCGCGTAGCCTCGTAGAAAGGCTGGCGGCGATCGACGGAGTTCATGCGGTCGATTGGAAGCATACCGAGCACTGAAAGGCAGCTAGATGCTGCCGAGGATGGAAAGCGGAACAAGTCCTCTGTGAACCGGTTGCCGATCGATGGTCGGCTGGATAGCCCGATCGCCTGGCTGGTTCTAGATATCAGCGAACAAGTGTTGGTTTTCGTGATTCTTCGTTGTAGTAGGCAACGGCGAGTGCCATCAGCTACTGTTGGGGAATTTGGCATGCGACAATCTTGGCAAGTGATCGCTGTTCTCGGTAGCTGGCTGGCAAGTATTCATCTCGAGGCGACGAGCCAGCCACCCACTCCGCCCGCCCAGATCGCGAATGATCCTCGCGGTGGACCGCCGGGAGGTCCGTTCGGAGGTCCAGGGCCATTCGGGGGTCCTCCACCTGGTATCGGTCCTGGGGGACCGATGATGTTCATGTTGGGAGGTGAGACGACGCGCCTGCAGCTCGTCATGCAGTCTGATGTACAGGCAGAATTGATGCTGAATGATCGACAACGCAACGAGCTAGATCAGCTTCAGCAGGAAGTCTTCAACGCGATCGACCAGCAGATGCAGGAAGCAGACCCCGGCAGCTTTTTTGAAATGCCGGAAGGGCAACGTGAGCAGGCGATGCGGGCATCGCAACAAGCATTCCGCCGGCGGCTCGAACCGCTCGAGGCTCGATTAGGTCAGCTCCTGACACAAGCACAATCGACTCGACTGCGTGAGCTTCTGGTGCAGCGTGTAGGGGTGCTCCTGTTAGGCAACTCCGAGTTCAGCGAATCGTTGAAGCTCACCGATATCCAGCGAGCACGGCTCGATGAGCTTGCTCCACGACTTAGCGGCATGCCACGTCCACCACGCGGGCCGGGTGACTTCCTGCTGGGCCCTCCTGATTTTGCGAAGCTCGAGCGCGAAAAGCACGACACAGAATTGGAGTTTCTGGCGACCTTGTCCGACACCCAGCGTGCGGAATGGGAATCTTTGAAGGGCGCGCCGTTCCAGTTTGCGCCCCCCCGACCGTTCGGTGGTCCGATGGGGGGACCGGAACAGGCTCTAGTCGCCAAGTACGATCGGAACGAAGACGGTTGGCTCGATCGGCCCGAACGCGACATGGCGCGCGTCGAGGCGAAGAAAAGTGGCAGTGGTCCCGGGTTTGGGCCTCCAGGAGGAAGGCGGGGCTTCGGAGGTCGTCGCGGAGGGCCCGATGGCGATGCACGAGTTCCCCGGGGCGGATTTCCCGGAGGCATCCGTGAGCCCGGTAGCCCCGGCATTCATGTCGCAAGGTCGGAAGTCTCTTGGTATGGCAATGAAGAACTTTACGATCTGAATGTTGTGCGAACGTTGTTCCTGACATTCGAGCACGAAGACTGGGAAGAGGAACTCGAGGACTTCAAATCTACCGATATCGAAGTCGATGCAACGCTGATGGTCGACGGGAAGTTGTATCCGCGCGTTGGCGTATCCTTCCGGGGTACCTCGTCATACGGCATGGTTCCCTCAGGCTCCAAACGGTCGTTGAATCTATCCTTGGATATGAGCGACAAGGACCAGCGCCTGCTTGGATACAAGACGCTGAACTTGCTCAACTCCAACGGGGACCCCACGCTGATGCATTCCGTACTGTACTCAGCCATCGCCAGACAGTACCTGCCAGCGCCGCAAGTCAACGAAGTGCGGGTAGTCATCAATGGTGCAGACTGGGGTATCTATCAGAACGCTCAGCAGTTCGACAAAATCTTTGTTGAGGAAGCTTTTGGGGATAGCAAAGGGACACGATGGAAGGTCCCTGGCAGTCCGGGCGGCGGAGGAAGCCTGGTGTACCTCGGAGAGGATCTCAAACCCTATCGAGATCTTTACGAGATCAAGTCGGGTGACAAAGATGAAGCGTGGCAGAGATTGATCAAGTTGTGTCGTGTCTTGAATGAAACGCCGGTCGATCAACTCGCGGAACAGATAGAGCCACTGCTGGATGTCGATGGTGTGTTATGGTTTCTGGCACTCGACATCAGCTTGATTAATCAGGACGGGTACTGGGTGCGTGGGAGTGATTACAGTCTGTATCTAGACCCGCACGGAAAATTCCACGTGATCCCCCATGACATGAACGAGTCATTCTCTGTGGGGATGGGGCCGCCGATGGGACGCGGGCAACGTCGCGGACCAAGTCCCGCGCCCGGCGGTTTTGGTCCGGGAGGGCCTGGCTTTGGTGGTCCGCCTCCAGGTACAGGTCGTGGCGGCCCACCGATGGGAGGCGGAGGATCAGTCGATTTGGATCCCCTGATGGGCCTTGACGAGGCCAACCGTCCACTACGCAGCAAGTTACTTCAAGTTCCAGAGTATCGGCGAAAATACCTGGCACATGTCGGCAAGATCGCAAAGGATGATTTGAGTTGGGAAAAGCTGGGGCCGATAGTCGCGCAAGTTCGCTCAGTAATCGAGCCACTGGTCAAACTCGACACTCGGAAACTGAGCTCGACCGACGATTTCATTTCAAGCACAAGCGATCGCGGTTCGGAAGCCAGCGAGGGACCGCAATCGAACTCGTTGCGGCTATTTGCCGAACAGCGACGTGCGTATTTGTTGTCACATCCAGAGGTCAATGCGGCATTGGAGCAAGATTAGCAAGTTCATTTGTCTTGTTCGATGCGACGGAATCTACGGCGCAATGTAACCGTATAACCCAACCAGTTTTGGCGCGGGCGGTAATGTGGGGGCTTTGTGTTTGTCACTGGACAGGGAGCCCTCGCCGATGACCGTCCGTTCACACGCCGCCAGGCGACAAGTTTGGATCGAGCGACTCGCAAGATTCGCGCAGGCCGGCCAGAGCGTTGCCCAGTTCTGCGCTGAAGAAGACATTTTGGCTCCTCTCGTCAGAATCACAGAGGACACAGTCTCTTTAGGCGTCGCTGCCCTATCCCGCAGTTCCTCGATTCCGCGTCGGGCAACCACTGGGCGATCTGTCAAGCAGGGTGACTGATCGTGTGACAACTGATCCTGCAACAAAGGCTCGGAAAGTCCATTGGCCTGTCTCAGCCGTCAAGTCTCTCACAGCCACGGGATACGTCCATGAGCCGCAGGCTATCTCGCGAGTGCATCTTGTGGTAAAGACGAGAGGTTTTCCCGCGCCACTGGAATCTCTTGCAGGGCTGCGAAAGCGATCCAGTAGTGATCGATCTCGCGGCATGCACAACGGGATCTTCCAGAAAGGCGATTTCCGCGCCTCCAATGCCTTGTGATGACTGACTCACCCATGAGCAATACCCAATCGTTCGCACTGGCCTGCTTACTTTTTTTTGCTGGATCTGTCGCAGCACAGGACGGGACTATCTACCCGCTCGATCCCCCTGCCGAGCCGAACGCTCTCCCGCTGAACACCGGCGGGGTAGAGGGCCAGGAAGCTCCCGAAACTTGGTTCCGCCAGTGGGGCGACCCGATGGCGCGGAACATCACTACGGCCACCCTTACCCCGTTCCTGCCCAAACCCGGAACGGCAAATGGTGCGGCCGTAATCGTGGCCCCCGGGGGCGGCTTCCGTTGGCTATCGATGGGCAATGAAGGCTGGGAGGTCGCGGAAGCACTCGCGGATCGCGGCATCGCCGCCTTCGTGCTCAAGTACCGGCTTCAGCCGACTCCAGAGTCGCTCGACGAGTTCAGAGATTCCATGAATCGTCCACCCGCACCGCCGGCCAATCCTTCTTCCGGTGCTTCTCAGGGCGATACACCGATCAGACGGCCACGCCCTGACCTTACCAACCAACTCAAGGATGCGGAGGCGGCCTACGCGATGATCCTGGAACGGGCGGAGGAATGGGGCGTCGATCCCAAACGATTGGGCATGATTGGCTTCTCGGCCGGCGCGGGCCTTACGATGCACTGTACGCTCAACTCCGAATCGATGGAGTTGGCCTTCATCGGCCCGATTTATGGCGGCATGGGACCCGTCAAAGTGCCGGCGGACGCGCCTCCCATGTTCAATGTGATCGCCACCGATGACTTTTTGTTCCGGGGACAGTTCGGAGTGATCGAGTCTTGGTTCGAAGCGGGCCGTCCCGTTGAGTTTCATCTCTACCAGAACGGTGGGCACGGTTTTGGACTCGGCAATCCGAACCGCACCAGCAATCAATGGTTCGACGCTTTCATCCACTGGTTGGACGTGAACGGCTTCCTGAAAGCCCAGTCATCCCAGTGAAGGCAGCCCGAGAAGGTGCATAAAGATCGACTGGCTTGCGTGCCCCTGCACCAGTCGGCCGAGCTTGCGTTCTCATCCTCTTTCCCGACCTGCCGTGTCGCCGATTGAACAAGACAATAGGACAGGCACAATCCAGACCTCGTGCGAGCGGCCATTGGAGAGCGTGACTCTGGTCAGCAGACCATCGGCGTTGCAGATACAGGTGGTTTGGCCGCCATCGGCTCCGGTGATTCCAGAGAGCTAATAGCCGATGCCGGCCCAGGCCATTTGCGTGATCGGCGCCGGAAGTGCGCCAGCGCCGTGGGATCTGGCTCAGTGATCGACGTGAACGCAGCGCCGCTGCAAGCCAGCCGGTAGTTCCGCCCGTCGTTGTCGGTGATCGTGGTGACCTTGCTGTCACTGGATTCAAGGACTCTATCTTGCCCGCACAATCCTTGCGACCACGTCAACCGCCTCCGTCCGCCCGGTACAGAGCGACATGCCGCGCGAGCCGGCAAGCCGTGCGACGGGCCGGTAGCTAACGTTCACGGGCCTTGGCGACTCTTCAACCAAACGGGTTTCAGAACACGGGCAATGGAACGCATCCGAGGCGCTGCTGCGGGGCTGACGTTCGGCTTGCTGATCTCGCCGATCGTCGGGATCGCCACCTTCCTGTTGATCTTCGCGGTCTCCATCCTGTCTCTCACGCGGATCGCGTTTTTTGAGCAGCTTCAACGAGCAACCACGGTGATTGGCGATGGCCATCCCGTCGCCTGGGGCATCTTCGCGATGGGACTGACGTGCCTCGTTTCGATCGTGATCGGGTACGTTCGCGCCTGGCGATTCTTCAGCGCGACCTCATCACCCTGAGCGTCTGTCTTTATTCCCCGAGGCAACGAAGAAGCGCGATCTCGCACCCGCCGGACATCCGGTTTCTTGGTGGAACGATGCACGGGCCTGCCGCGGCGCCCCACTGACGCAAACCACCGAGCCGGATCCCATTGGCGGCTGCCCGCCCACTTCACCCGTGACGCAGCAGCAGTACAACAAGCGCTCCGCGAGCGGATTGATCATGTAATCACAACACGACAGACAGAGTCCGTACCTGGGGCCCCGCTGCCCGATGCAAACCAACGGCAGATGGCCCCACCGCTGACCTACTACGCATTACAAAGTAGCGACGATCATGCGGTGCGCGTTGAGTCTGCTGCGTTCGCCAATGGACGCGTCGGAGATCGGCGCTCCCGCCGGACCGACAGTATCTCGATCGGATACAGGCCGGTTCCCTAATCCTGAAACAGAAGCGGCGCGAATTCACGCAGGCTGCGGCGCCAGGTTTGCCATTCGTGGCCGGTCTCCGGCGAGACATAGAAGTGGCCTTGGATGCCGGCACTCCGAAGCGACTCGGTCGCGGCCTTTGGATCGCCGCCTCGACGCGGGCCCCTGTTGTCCAGTTCATGGCTGCCATAGCTGACAAACACCAAGCGGTTGCGGCTCTTGAAGGCTTCCAGATCCTGAATGTCACTCAGCGCAATGCTGCCGCCACTGAACAGACCGATGTGTGAAAAGGTATCGAGCTCTTGGAGGGTGATCGTCTTCGTTTCCATCCCTCCCATCGACAATCCGGCCATCGCGCGATGGGGTTGGTCGGCGAGCGTGCGGAATTGGGAGTCGATGTAGGGAATCAACTCATCACAAAGCACGGTTTTGAAGGGACCGATCTCGAAGTTTCGCAAACCGCCAAAAGGGATGTCATTGGTCATTCCATACGTCATCACAATGATGAACGGCTTGACTTTCTGCTCCGCAATCAGATTGTCCATGATCAACCCGGCATGTCCCTGAACGCTCCACCCGTACTCGTTCTCGCCGTAACCATGCTGCAAATAGAGAACTGGATAGCGTTTGTCGGTTTGCTCGTCATAGCCAGGCGGCGTGTACACGAAGGCCCGGCGGTGTGTGTCGGTACTCTTCGAGTAAAACAGAACCTCTCGAATCTGACCGTGAGGAACCGTCTTCACCGCGTAGAAGTCGCGATCCTGAGCAGGCACTTCCACACCGCTTCCCCAGCGATTGGCTCCAAAGAACACCATACTGTTGGGGTCGGGAACTTCGGCTCCATCAATCTTGATCGCGTAGTAATGAAATCCCTCGTCCAGTGGACGTGAATATCCAATCCAGGCGCCGTCTTCCCCCTTCACGAACTCCGTACTATCGCGGAATGTCACACCGACACTGGTCGCCTCAGGTGCCACGATGCGGAACTTGACACGGCGTTGAGAATTGACCTGCGGATACTCACGGCCAGGCTGATTTGTGGAGGCTGGCTGGAAGTCATCCGTGATTCCCTCCGGCAGTGTGGGGGATGCGTCGGTGGCCTCTGCCGCAGCTGGAGTTTCCCCGGTGCTTTTGGCTTGGACCAGAGCGGCTTTCGCCGCGTCATCATTGAACAGCAGTTGGGCGAAATGATAAAGGTTGTTTCTCCAGTGAGTTGGATCGTGACCGTGCGCATCGACATTCCAGATGTGCGGAACATCATTCTGTTGCAGGTAGCGTTGCAGCCGCTGACTGATACGAATCAGCCCATCTTTCGCGCCACATGAGAGCCACAGCAGTTTGAGCTTCTCACGAGCAGTGGCTGGATCGGGAAGCAATTCCTCGGGCGTTTTCGTATTTGGGGCGGAAGAAAAACCGCCAATCCAGGCGAACGTGTCGAGGTGTGTCAGACCAAAGTTCAGCGACTGGCCGCCACCCATCGAAAGCCCCGCCAATGCCCGGTGTTCGCGATCTGCCTGGACGGAAAAGCGTGCCTCGATCGCCGGGATGACATCATCCAGCAAGTCCCGCTCAAAAACGGCGAATGCCGGAGCCGACTCAAAAACATTCCCCTCGGCCCGATCATTCTTTTGAGCGCGACCGTTGGGCATCACGACAATCATCGGCACGGCCTTGCCATCCGCGATCAGATTGTCGAACAACTTGTCGGGCGCAGCATACCGCACCCATTCGGTCTCATCACCGCCGATGCCGTGCAGCAGATAAAGCACCGGATATTTCTTGTCCGTCGAATAGCCCGGTGGCTTATAGACGTTCAACTTGCGCTTCGTGCCGACGGTCTTTGAGTCATACTCGACCACTTCCAGCGTCCCGCGCGGAATCTCCTCGCGTTGGGCAACGATGGTCTCAGGCGGATCCGCGTAGGTCTGCTTGTCGGCGGGGCCAAGTTCAATGGGACCGCCGAAGCCACTGGGACGTTGCGGGCGATCCGCCTGCTGCCCTCGTCCAGGGCCGGCCGCTTCTTGCGCCTCCGAGCGTCGGTTGTCGTTCTGCGGCTCCTGAGCTGGAATCGTCGAGACAACAGCAAGAAGTAGGGTCCCGATGCAGATTCGGGATGTCATACCTGGGCCTCCAGCGCTTGTTCACAGAAAAGTCGGCCGCGAAGACCAACATGGTCGCGACTGCAAGCGATCCGGCATCGCGCCGCAGAGGTTCCGCGGCTGGTCTCCTCAGCGCTCAGGAAACTCAACGCTTGGAACCTCATTTCATCATCCGGTCTCCACCATTTTCGAACACCACCGCTGCGAGCGCGCTTGCGCATCGGCTTCTCGCTCTCACTGCGTTACTGCTGCAGCTTACCAGTCTTTCGGTCACCGAGGGGATCGATGCGATCCGGCCGAGCACGCTTCCGCGGTTTCCTATGGTCCTCGGACCGATGGACCGCCAGTGCACGACTCGGTCGAACGATACCCGCTTCGCGTGGCGTGATCGCGACCCGTAGGCCAAAGGCGGACTCGGTCGTGGGCGGACCCGCGCCGCGTCGGACCACCGCTACTTCGCATTACGAGGTACCGCCTCGGATGTCGCCTGAGGGATCTTTTCAGCGGTGGCCCAGTCATGAAACGCCGGCGCCGTCCCAAGAGGACGCGCCAGGAGTTGCCAAGGGAACGTCGAGCGACTCAAAAGCACGTGACATGGGGTGATCGGCGCGATCGATTGCCAGCATGTGGACGTCGCCAATCCGCTCAGGCGGCGTGAACCAGGACGTATTCGCAGCCTGGTCGTGGGTGCTCGATGAGCGGACCTCACGGCCGTCTGGTCGCGGGCAACAATGGGCTGTCGCAAGCAGGATGTCGGAATCATCGCCTCCGACCGCTGTTGCCAGGCATTCACGGATTCGAGGAGGACGCATGATTGCGTTTCAGAAGAACATTCCGATCCTGCGGACCTTCGACGTGGAGAAGGCAAAGGATTTCTACGTCGGCTTCCTTGGCTTCACCGTCGATTGGGAACACTACTTCGAGGAGAACATGCCTGCGTACATCCAGGTCTCATGCGGAGGACTCACCCTGCATTTGTCCGTGCATCATGGAGACGCTTGTCCCGGTTCCACCGTCTTCGTTTGGATGACGGGGATCGAAGAGTTTCACAAGGAGATCACGAGCAAAGGCGACAAGTATCTGCGGCCCGGCATCGAGACGACCTTCTATGACTCGAAGAGCGTCGGAGTGATCGACCCGTTCGGCAATCGCATTCGCTTCAATGAGAACCTGAAGGCGACGGGCGGCGCAAGCGCATGAGCAATCCGCCATCGGCAAAAGGAATTCTGCCGACTCTAAATAAGAATCATGCAACCTTGTTTCGACGAGGGCAGCTCTCCCAGCTCATCTATCGATGGCTCTGTGTTGGCTACCTGCGAACCATTCGGAGCATGAAGAACGCTGCAGTCTTCGCCAAGTAGATTGTCTTTGGGAATATCCACTAATGTATGGACTGTCGGGACAAAACGAACATCGTACTGGACAGAAGATGGTCGGGAGCATTCTTGGAATGGATGCCCTTCCTCCCCAACAAGATCGTGAACGTGATTGCAGTGAGAGCATGCCAAGCCCAATCGCTCACCAAGCCACTCCGTTTTCCCGCCGTCCTCCTGTCCAACCTAATCGTCTCAATGACGCGGCAGAAGCCAAGGCGGTTCCAGGTTGCTCGATCGCGGCCCAATGCCTCGAACATCACTCGCCCCAACCGATCCAGACGCTCGATTGGTGAAAGATCCGAGTGTATGGATCCGCCTCGGTAGACGATAGG
>Ga0114939_10002376_pt1 | contig 13970 bp, 12 predicted proteins | sample AshMeaCrysSpring_FD_87196 | JGI IMG/M metagenome (GOLD analysis project Ga0114939, IMG submission 87196) | Groundwater microbial communities from Big Spring, Nevada to study Microbial Dark Matter (Phase II) - Ash Meadows Crystal Spring | ecosystem: Environmental > Aquatic > Deep subsurface >... | reverse complement strand
GCGGGTCAAGAGCCGGCCAGCGACCCTCCGGTGGCCAGCTCGCGGAACACCGCGCACGCGGGGGTCTCGTGCCGCTCCTGGGTGGCGTAGTCGACCCGGTAGAGACCGAAACGGGGGGCGAAGCCCTCCGCCCACTCGAAGTTGTCGAGCAGCGACCAGTGGTAGTAGCCGAGCACCGGCACCCCGTCGGCCATCGCGCGGCGCATCGCCGCGACATGGGAGGTCAGGTACGACGGACGCAGGTCGCCCTTCGCGTCGGCGATCCCGTTCTCCGTCACGATGACCGGCAGCCGGTAGCGCGCCCATGCCTCGCGGATCACCTGCTCAAACCCCTGCGGGTAGATCTCCCAGCCCAGATCGGAGACCGCGCCGGGCGCAACCTCGCGCCGCACCATGCCCGGCGTCCCCATCGAAAACCCCAGCAGGTTGCGCGTGTAGTACTGCAACCCGAAGAAGTCCGTGGATCCCTTGAGCCCCTCGATCGGCTCGTCCAGCGTGGGAAAGCCGAGCGCCTTCATCCGCGCGCGGCCCTCGTGGATCGAGTCTTGGAAGCTCCAGTTGAACGCCTTGTCCGCCTGGGCGGTGACGAGGCGGTCCAGCGGGTTGCGCGGGCGCAGCGGCTCGAGCCGCGACAGGTGGTTGGCCACGCCGACCATCGCGTACGGGGCGACCGCGCGTAGCGCCTGGGCGGCGGCGGCGTGTCCCCGCAGCTGGCCCAGCAGGGCCCGGACGGCCCGCTTGGGGTCCTTGACCCCGGGCGGGAAGACGCCGTCGACGTAGCCGAAGAACATCACCACATTGGGCTCGTTGACCGTGCACCACAGCCGGACGTCGGGCAGCCGTCGGGCCGCCTCCGCGGCGAACCGGCCGAACCGGGCGGGGAAGTCCAGCGCGCAGACGCCTCCCCGCCGCGACAGCCACAACGGCAGGGTGAAGTGCAGCAGGGTGACCATCGGCTCGATGCCCGCGGCGAGCAGCCCGTCGATCTCACGCCGGTAGTGGTCCCAGGCGGCCTCGTCCCACAGAGGCGCCCCCGCTCCGCCGTCCTCTGGCTCAAGGCGGGCCCACTCGATCCCCATCCGGTAGGAGTTGGCCCCCAGCCGGGTCATCAGCTCGATGTCCTCGTCGACCCGGTTCCAGTGGTCGGCGGCGTCGCCGCTGCGCTCGCCGTTGGCGATACGTCCGGGCTGCTGCTCGAACTCCCACCAGTCGCTGCGGCTGTTGCCGCCCTCGATCTGGTGGGCGCACGTCGCGGTGCCCCAGAGGAAGTGGTCGGGGAAGCCCGCCACCACGGGCTTCGGCCGCTCGGATGGCTCGGCCGACTCGACTGGCTCGGCCGACTCGACTGGCTCGGTCACGTTGGCTCCTCTCCTGCCGCCGTCCAGTCAACCGGAATCCCATGCGGCCGCGCAGCGCCGAGCACCATCTCGCGGCCCATCCGGCCGCCGCCCGTCCAGAGGGTGAGCCGGACCGGGAACGTCTCCCCGCGACCCTCCGGCTCCATCCTCAGCCAGGCCACCGGCGACCCCGGCGCGGCGAGCGCGCCCAGAGCGGCCACGGACTCGGCCAAGTCCACGCGGCGAGCCCGGGGCAGGTAGAGCGCCACCACGGAGTGCCACACGACCGTGAGCCGCTCACTCGTCGGGGCCAGGCCGCGCACCCAGTCGACGGCGTCGGCGCGCTCGACGACGGCTGGGATCCGCGCGGCCAACTCAAGGGCCGCCCGCAGCCGCTCGAAGCGCGGCCGGTCGTCGGGCCACACGTACGCGGTGAGCGCAAGCCGTCCATCCGGGCTGACCGGGTCGACGGGGTCGGCGTCGCAGCCCCGCCGGTCGGCGATCCGCCAGTGGGCCTCCGGCGGCACGGCCCCGCGCCAGGCGCCGCCGAGGTCCACCGGGCTGTCGACCGGGCCGCGCCCGGCGATCCGATAGGCGTCAACCCGCAGGTTGAGCCCCGCGCTGGAGCCCACCTCGCGCAGGTCGACGTCGGCCACGCCGCTGAGCGCGGTGGCGTACGCGAGGCCGCCCGCCAGCACCGCGCACCGGCCGACCTCGTTCGTCTGCGGCGTGCGGGCCAGCCAGGGGGTGAGGACCTCCGGCCGCTCGGCGATCAGCTGCCGGAGGGCCGGCCAGGCGCCGTCGGGTCCGGCCTCGCCTCCGACCGACGGGAAGTGCAGGGCGAGCTCGGGCGCCTCGCGGGACAACACCGCCGCGTGGATCCCGCCGAGCAGGCGCAGCGGGAGCAGCGGCGGGGGCGAGGCGGCGAACCCGGCCAGCAGGCCCTCGGTCGGCCCGCCGCGCTCCAGATCGACGGCGAGGTGCTCACACAGGGAGGCGTAGAGCGCAGATCCGTGCCGGGCGCACTCGATCGCCTGCTCGTGGAAGGCGCCAGCGAGTCTGGCCGCCATCGCGCTCGTCAGACGGCGGCGGCCGGGGGCGGCCCGCCCGGGCCGTCGAGCACCGGGGTCTGCGCGAGCAGCCGCCGGGCCTCATCGGCCTGGGCGGGCTCGCAGGTGACGTCGTACGACGTGGCGACCAGCGACTGGGTGGACACGAAGTCGCGGCGGCCGCCGGAGAAGGCGTAGCCGATCACGCCGAAGACCAGCCCGAACACCCCGCCGTAGAGGGCCGCCCAGAGCATGACGTTGAACGGCCGCTCCGCGAACAGCGCGATGAGCAGGCCGACCAGCAGGCCGACCCAGGCGCCCCCGGCGAATCCCGAAAGCATCGCCCGCCCCCAGGACAGCCGGCCGACGACGTTCTCGACCATGCGCAGGCCGTTGCCGACGATGGCGACGGCCTCGACCGGGAACTTCTGGTCGGAGAGGTAGTCGACGGCGCGCTGGGCTCCGGCGTAGTCGCCGAAGGTGGCGACGACGGGGTTGCTCGCCTTGCTGCCCATTGGTGCTCCTCGTGAGTCGGATCGTGCTCGGTCAGGCGCGCAGCTTGTAGTCCTCCAGCAGCCGGCGGCCGATGATCATGCGCTGGATGTCCGCGGTGCCCTCGCCGATCATCAACATCGGCGCCTCGCGGTAGAGCCGCTCGATCTCGTACTCCTTGGCGTAGCCGTAGCCGCCGTGGATCCGGAAGGAGTCCTCGACGACCTCCTTGCAGTACTCGCTGGCAAGGTACTTGGCCATGCCCGCCTCAAGGTCGTTGCGGGCGCCGGAGTCCTTGGTGCGGGCGGCCCGGACCATCATCTGGTGGGCGGCCTCGACCTTGACGGCCATGTCGGCCAGCCGGAAGTTCACCGCCTGGTGCTCGGCGATCGGCTTGCCGAAGGTCTCGCGCTGCTGGGCGTATGCCACGCCGAGCTCGAAGGCCCGGACCGAGACGCCGCAGGCGCGGGCGGCGACGTTGACGCGGCCCACCTCGACGCCGTCCATCATCTGGTAGAAGCCCTTGCCCGGCTCGCCGCCGAGGATCCGGTCGGCGGGCAGCCGCAGGCCGTCCATCACCATCTCGGTGGTGTCGACGCCCTTGTAGCCCATCTTGTCGATCTTGCCGGGGATGGTGAGGCCGGGCAGCACCTCGCCGAAGCCGGGCGGCTTCTCGATCAGGAACGTGGTCATCCGCTTGTAGACGTTGGAGCCCGCGGGGGCCTCGTCGTCGGTGCGCACGAGGGTGGCGACCAGCGAGGAGGTGCCGCCGTTGGTCAGCCACATCTTCTGGCCGTCGAGAATGTAGCTGTCGCCGTCGCGGACGGCCTTGGACTTGATCGCCGAGACGTCCGAGCCGCAGTGCGGCTCCGACATCGAGAACGAGCCGCGGGTCTCGCCGGCGGCCATCTTCGGCAGGAAGTACGCCTTCTGCTCCTCGGTGCCGTGCTGCTTGAGCATGTACGCGACGATGAAGTGGGTGTTGACGATGCCGCTGACGCTCATCCAGCCGCGGGCGATCTCCTCGACGCACAACGCGTACGTCAGCAGCGACTCACCGAGGCCGCCGTACTCCTCGGGGATCATCAGGCCGAAGATCCCCATCGCCTTCATGCCCTCGACGATCTCCTCCGGGTAGGTGTCGGAGTGCTCGAGCTCCTGGGCGTTGGGGATGATCTCGGCTTCCACGAAGTCGTGGACCGCCTGCAGGATGTCGCGCTGGTCCTCGGTGAGGCCTTCGGTCTGCGCCAGTCGTCCCATGGCTCGGGGCCCTTTCAGCCGGCGCCGCGCGGGCAGGGGTGCGCGGCGTATACGTCTGAGTATTCCCCTGCCGCTGCGCTCCCGGCGACCCGGGGGGCGGAGTGCTGCGCGGGCCGCTCAGCCGGCCAGCGCACGGGCCAGCCGCAGCGGGCCGCCCTGCACGAAGCCGTGGTCCTCCAGGCACCAAAGCTCGGCGATCACCGCCCCGGCCAGGGCCCAGGCGAGGATCCGCTCACGGTCAAGGCCGGCGATCTCGGCGAGGATCGAGGCGCGCCGGCGGGCCTGCCGCTCGGGGTGGTCGCGCACCAGGCCGCCCTCATGGGGGTTGACCATGAAGGCCGCCGTGTCAAAGGCCGGATCGCCCCACCAGCCCCGGGGGTCGATCGCCCGCCAGACATCGGCTGGCCCGCCGACGCCGTGGCGCAGCACGTTCTGGTGGTGCAGGTCGCCGTGCAGCAGCAGGTCCTCGGGGCCGGGCGCGGAAAGCCCGCGGGTGGTCTGCTCGGCCCGGTCGACCAGGTCGGGCGGGATCCGATCAGACCCGGCCGCGCGGTAGCGGTCGAACGCCTCCGCGATGGCCTCAAGCGCCGGGCTGCCCTCCGGCCGCCCGGCCTCGGCCGCCGACCGACGGGCCGCGGCGTGGAGCCGGGCCAGCAGCCCCGCGGCCAACGTGGTGGCCGCGTCGTCGTCGGCCTCGGCGGTCGGCCGCAGGTCGTCGCCCAGCAGGATCCGCTCGAGCAGCAGGGCTCCCGGGGCCTCCGCGAGCACCCGGCAGGCGGGGCTCGGCCAGCCGGCGGCCCCGCGCTCGTACGCCCGAAGGGCCGCCGCCTCCTGCCGGCGGCTCTCCTCGCCGCCGAGCTTGAGCACGACGTGCTCGCCGGCGCGCGACGCGTACCAGACCTCGTGGTACGGCCCGGAGCACCGCTCGACGAGCTCAAGCCCCCACCGCCGGGCCGCCTCGCGCGCCTGCGCGGACGGCTCGGCGGGAGCGGTCATCCGACGCTCACGCCTCCGGCGGGGTGAACGCCTGGGTGCGGGGCATCCCCGCGGCCCGGCCCTTCGCGGCGATGACCAGGGCCATCTTGCGGGAGGCCTCGTCGATCATCTCGTCGCCGAGCATGGCCGCGCCGCGGGCGCCGCCCGCGGCCGAGGTGTACCAGTCGTAGGCGTCCAGGATCAGCTCCGCGTGGTCGTAGTCCTCCTGGCGGGGGGCGTAGACCTCGTTGCACGCGTCGATCTGGCCGGGGTGCAGGCACCACTTGCCGTCGTAGCCGAGCGCGGCGCTGCGTCCGGAGACCCGGCGGAAGCCGTCGACGTCGCGGATCTGCAGGTACGGGCCGTCGATGGCCTGCTTGTCGTTGGCCCGGGCGGCCATCAGGATCCGCATCAGGATGTAGTGGTAGGCGTCGCCGACGTCGTAGCCGGGCGGCTGCTCACCCACGACCAGCGACTTCATATTGATGCTGGCCATGAAGTCGGCCGGGCCGAAGATGATGGTCTCCACGCGCGGGGAGGCCTGCGCGATGGCGTCGACGTTGATCAGGCCGCGGGCGTTCTCGATCTGGGCCTCGATGCCGATGCCGCCCACCTCGAAGCCCATGGTCTTCTCGATCTGGGTGAGCAGGGTGTCGAGCGTGACGACCTGCTCGGCGGTCTGCACCTTGGGCAGCATGATCGCGTCGAGGTTCGGGCCGGCGCCCTCGACCACCTCGACGACATCGCGGTAGGTCCAGTGCGTCGTCCAGTCGTTGACCCGGACCACCCGGATCTTGTCGCCCCAACCGCCCTCGTTGAGCGAGGCCACGATGGTCTTGCGGGCGTCCGGCTTGGCCAGCGGCGCGCAGGCGTCCTCGAGGTCGAGGAAGACCTGGTCGGCGGGCAGCCCGCGGGCCTTGTCGATCATCTTCTGGCTGGACCCGGGGACCGCGAGGTTCGAACGGCGGGGACGCAGCTGGCGGTCGGTCACGTGAGGCCTCCTCAAGCGGCGCCGGACGGCACGCGGCGTGCGTCGGCGCGGGGGAACGGCGAGACAGGTCCACGCTAACCGGGGGTCAGCCCGCGGGCGCCGCCGGGTCTGGCCCGTCGGGGGCGCCCACGGGGGCGACGCGCCCGGCCGACCGCACCACGATCACGAGGCCGGCCAGGATGAGGCCCGCGGCCGGGAGGATCCCCCACGGCGGCACCTGGCCGAGCCAGACCGCGGCGACCAACGTGGCGCCCGGCATCTCGAAGAGGATCCCAAGCGACACGATGGTCGGAGACGTGCGCTTGAGCACCCGGTTCAGCACCGAGTGGCCGAGCAGCTGGGCGGTCGCGGTCAGGGCCAGCAGCTTCAGCCAGGTGTCGGCGTCGTACCCGGCGAGCCGCTGCCCTCCAATCAGGCAGGCGACGAGCAGGACAGCGGCGCAGACCCCGTAGCACAGCAGCGTGTACGAGGTGGTGCTCACCGTCTGGCGCGCCCGCGATCCGACGCTGACGTACGCCGCGGCGAACACCGCGCCGACCAGCGCGAGCGCGTCGCCGACGAGCGCCGAGGGGTCGAGCGACACATCGATGCCGGTGAGGACGAGAACCCCCACGAGGGCGACGCCGATCCCGGTCCAGGCCTGGCCCGGAATCCGCTGCCCGGTGGCCTGGGCGATGAGGGCCGCCCAGATCGGCTGGGTCGCGACCAGGGCGGTCGAGGCCGCGACGGTGGTGTAGTCCAGCGAGGGGATCCAGGTGCCGAAGTGCAGGGCGAGCAGCAGCCCGGCGAGCGCGGCCAGCCCGAGCTCGCGGCGGGTGAGCCCCGCGAGCTCCGCGCGACGGGTCGCGAGCGCGAACGGCGCGATCGCCGCCGTCCCGAACGCGTTGCGCCAGAAGGCGATGGCCAGCGCCGGGGCCGCGGTGGCCGCGATCAGGGGGGCGGACACCGAGACCGCGAGGACCCCGACCCCGAGCAGCACCAGGTCAGCGGTCGGGGGCCGCTGCAGCGCTCCGGTCGGGGGCTGCGGAGCCGCTGACGTCACGGCGCCCATGGTGGCAGGGTGGCAGGCCTGGACACCGCACCTCACGTTGGCGGTGTCACGGGCGGGTGCGAGCGCGGCGCACGGATACCCTGCGCACATGTCCGGCGCGGCCCCCCGGGTCTTCATCGCGCGCCTGGCCGGCGCCTCGGTGTTCGACCCGAACGGCGACCAGGTCGGGCGGCTGCGCGATGTCGTCGTCGCGCTCAGGGGACCAGGGCTCCCCCCGCGGGTGCTCGGCCTGGTGGTCGAGGTGCCGATGCGGCGGCGCATCTTCGTCCCGATCCTGCGCGTCACCTCGATCGATCCCGGCCAGATCGTGACCACCGGCGTCGTCAACATGCGCCGCTTCGAGCAGCGGGGCAACGAACGGCTGGTGATCGGCGAGATCGTCGACCGCAAGGCCCACCTCGCCGACGACCCCTCCGGCAGCTCGGTCACCGTCGTCGACACGGCGATGGAGCAGGACAAGGCGCGCGACTGGCTGCTCGTCAAGGTCTTCGTGCGCCGAGGCGGCAGCGGCTTCCGCCGCCGGGGCGAGACCCTCACCGTCGCGTGGGACGGCCTCGTCGGGCTCTCCGACGACGAGCAGGACCAGGCGGCCGACAGCCTGGTGGCGTCGTTCGAGAAGCTGCGACCCGCCGATATCGCCAGCGCCCTGCAGGACCTCCCGGCGAAGCGGCGGGCCGAGGTCGCCGCGGCCCTCGACAACGAGAAGCTCGCCGATGTGCTGGAGGAGCTGCCCGAGGACGAGCAGGTCGAGATCCTGGCCGCCCTCCAGGAGGAGCGGGCCGCCGATGTGCTCGAGGCCATGGGGCCTGACGACGCCGCCGACCTGCTGCGCGAGCTGCCCCCGGAGCAGGCCCAGGAGCTCCTCGACCTGATGGAGCCCGAGGAGGCCGAGGACGTCCGCCGCCTGATCGGCTACGACGACTACTCCGCGGGCGGCCTGATGACCACCGAGCCGGTGGTGCTGTCGCCCGACGCCACGGTCGCCGACGCGCTCGCGCGGATTCGCAACTCCGACCTCTCCCCCGCGCTCGCCTCGCAGGTCTACGTCGTGCGGCCGCCGCTGGAGACGCCCACCGGGCGCTTCCTCGGGGTGGCCCATTTCCAACGGCTGCTCCGCGAGCCGCCGTCGACGCTGGTGTCGGCCGTCATCGACACCGACCTGGAGGCGGTCGGACCCGAGGCCCCGCTCGGCGCCGTCACGCGCTACTTCGCCACGTACAACCTGGTCGCCCTGCCCGTCGTGGACCCGGGCGGGCACCTCCTCGGCGCCGTCACCGTCGATGACGTGATCGACCACATGCTGCCCGAGGACTGGCGCGAGACCGAGCTCGCCGACGAAGCGGCCGAGGCCGCCCGACAGGCGGCCGACGATGGCGCGTGACCGCCGCCGCTCAAGCGGCCCCCGCCTCGACCAGCCGTACGAGCCGCGCCGGATGGCGCGGCCGACCGTCGACCCCGAGCGGTTCAACGCCGCGTCCGAGCGGATCGCCCGGTTCATCGGCTCCTGGCGGTTCATCGGCTACATGTCGGCGTTCGTCGCCTCGTGGGTGCTGTGGAACGTCTTCGCGCCGGACGACTGGAAGTTCGACCCGTGGCCGTTCATCGGCCTGACCCTGATGCTGTCGCTGCAGGCCTCGTACGCCGCCCCGCTGATCCTGCTCGCGCAGAACCGGCAGACCGACCGCGACCGGGTCACCTTCGCTGAGGACCGCAGCCGCACCGACCGGCTGATCGCCGACGCCGACTACCTCACCCGCGAGCTGGCCGGCCTGCGCCAGGGCCTCGGCGAGGTCGCCACCCGCGACTTCGTCCGCGCCGAGTTCCGCGATCTGCTCGATGAGCTGCTCCAGGAGCAGGCCGAGGCCGAGCGCAAGCGCAAGAAGGAGCGCAAGCGCCGCCGCGACGCCGCTCGGGCCAGGGCTGAGAAGGCCGCCGCACGGGCGCAGGAGGAGGCGGCCAAGGCCGCCGCCAAGGCGGCCAAGGCCGCCGAGCCCCCTGCCGGCTGACGTGCTCCGAGGCGCTGGGCGCTTCACCCGGCGGCCGGAGCGGCCGAGAACCATTCCGTGACCGCAGTCGCGCCCGACCGGCCTGCCCTGAGGCGGCGTGACTCGGCGCTGCGCAGGCGCCTGGGCGAGGTGCTGGTCGCCCGCGGCCACCTGACCCCCGAGCGCCTCGACGAGGCTCTCGCCGAGCAGGTCGAGGACGGCTCCCCGCGCCGCCGGCTCGGACGGATCCTCATCGACGAGGGCCTCCTCGACGAGCACTCCCTCGCGGTGGCCTTGGGCGACCTGCTCGGGCTGCCCGTGGTGGACCTGAGCCGGGAGACCGTCGAGCCGGACGTGGCCCGGCTGCTGCCCCGAGCCGTGGCCGAGCGCACCCAGATCGTGGTGCTAGCCCTGGTGGGGCGGGCCGTCCGGGTCGCCGCCGCCGACCCCACGAACGTGGTGGCCCTCGACGATGTGCGGCTGCACACCGGAGCGCACCACGTCGACGTGGTGGTGGCGACCGAGAGCCAGGTGCGCGACCACCTGCGTCGGCTGTGGACCTTGACCGATGAGTCCCTCGACATCACCGCGATGTCCGATGAGTCCGACGAGCCGCCGCTGGACGAGCGGGCGCTGCGCTCCGCCGTCGACGACGCCCCGACGGTCCGCCTGGTCAGCGCCATGCTGGCCGAAGCCGTGCGCGAGGGGGCCAGCGATCTCCATGTCGAGCCGCAGCGTGACGGGCTGCGGATCCGGCACCGGGTCGACGGGGTGCTGCGCGACGTGATGCTGCTGCCCAAGGGCACCTCGGCCGCCGTGGTCAGCCGGCTCAAGATCCTGTCCGGGTTGGACATCGCCGAGCGGCGGATCCCGCAGGACGGCCGGGCCCGGATCGCCGTCGACGGGACCGCGGTCGACGCGCGCGTCAGCACCCTGCCGGGGCTGCACGGCGAGAAGGTCGTCCTGCGGCTGTTCGCGGCCGACTCCGCGGTGCAGCCGCTCGCCACCCTGGGGCTGGCCACCGCGCAGTTGGACATCGTCGAACGCCTCCTCGCCGCACCCCAGGGCCTGGTGCTCATCACCGGGCCCACCGGCTCGGGCAAGACCCGCACGCTCTACGCGGCCTTGGCCCGCGTGCTCACCGCCGAGGTCAACGTCGTGACCCTCGAGGACCCGATCGAGCTGCAGCTGCCGGGGATCACCCAGGTGGCCGTCCACCCCCGCAGCGGGATGACCTTCGCGCGCGGGCTGCGCGCCGTGCTGCGGCAGGACCCCGATGTCGTCATGGTGGGGGAGGTCCGCGACAGCGAGACCGCCGAGCTCGCCCTGCAGGCCGCGCTCACCGGCCACCTCGTGCTCACCACCCTGCACACCAACGACGCGCCCGGGGCTTTGACCCGCCTGGTGGACATGGGCGTCGAGCCCTACCTCGTCGCCTCGTCGCTGTCGCTCGTCGTGGCCCAGCGCCTGGTCCGCAAGCCGTGCCCCGCATGCTCTGGCCCATACGAGCCGCCCGACGCGGTCCTCGCGGGGCTGGGGCTCGGCCAGGAGGCGCTCGCCGGCGCCACCCCCCGGCGCGGTGACGGGTGCCCCGCCTGCGCCGGCTCGGGATACCGCGGGCGGCGCGGGGTGTTCGAGGTGCTGGAGGTCACGCCCGTCGTGCGCCATGCCATCGGCGGGGGCGAGGAGGCGCTCGCCGCGGCGGCCGCCGCCACCGGCCTCCAGCGGCTGCGCGAGCACGCCCTGGCCGTGGCCGCTCGCGGCGAAACGACATACGAGGAGGTGCTGCGGGCCACCCGCGGCTGAGCGCCCGATTGGTGTCCGCGGCGGCCGGCCGTAGCCTGGGCCGCATGCCCACGCCCACCGTCGAGCAGGTCCACGCCGCGCTGTCGGCCGTCCAGGACCCCGAGATCCACCAGCCCATCACCGACCTCGGCATGGTCGAGACCGTCGAGGTCGACGCCGGCGGGCGGGTGCGGGTCGTCGTCCTGCTCACCGTCGCCGGCTGCCCGCTGCGCGACACCATCACCCGCGACGTCACCGCCGCCGTCGGCGCCGTCGCGGGCGTGACCGGAGTCGACCTGGAGCTCGGCGTGATGGGCGACGAGCAGCGCCGCGACCTCGCCGCCCGGCTCCGGGGCGGCCAGGCGGAGCGCGAGATCCCGTTCGCCCAGCCCGGCTCGCTCACCCGCGTGTACGCGGTGGCCAGCGGCAAGGGCGGCGTCGGAAAGTCCTCGGTGACGGTCAACGTCGCGGTGGCCATGGCCGCCCAGGGTCTGCGCGTCGGTGTGCTCGACGCCGACATCTACGGCCACTCGATCCCGCGGATGCTGGGCGCGCACGCCCGGCCGACCCAGGTCGAGAACATGATCATGCCCCCGGCCGCGCATGGCGTGAAGGTCATCTCCATCGGGATGTTCACCGCCGGCAACACCCCCGTGGTGTGGCGCGGCCCGATGCTGCACCGCGCCCTGCAGCAGTTCCTGTCGGACGTCTACTGGGGCGACCTCGACGTGCTCCTCATGGATCTGCCGCCGGGCACCGGCGACATCGCGATCTCGGTGGCCCAGTTGGTGCCCTCCGCCGAGATCCTGGTGGTGACCACCCCCCAGGCCGCGGCCGCAGAGGTCGCCGAGCGGGCCGGGACGATCGCCCTCCAGACCCACCAGCGGATCGCCGGCGTCGTCGAGAACATGTCCGGCTTCCCGTGCCCGCACTGCGGCGGCGTGGTCGACGTGTTCGGCAGCGGCGGCGGGCGCACGGTGGCCGACGCGCTCTCCCGGTCGGTCGGCGCCGAGGTGCCCTTGCTCGCGCAGGTGCCGCTGGACCCGCGCGTCCGCGAAGGCGGCGACGACGGGCAGCCGCTGGTGCTGTCCGATCCGGCCGCTCCGGCCGCGCAGGCGCTGACCGCCGTGGCCACCGCCCTCGGTCGCCGGCAGCGGGGCCTCGCCGGGCTCAGCCTGTCGATCTCGCCCGCGGGCTAGGTCGCGTCGGGGTCGATCACCGGGCGCGGGGCGGGGTCTCCCGCGCGCCGTGCGTCGCCGGTCGCCCGCACGTCGCGGGCGGCGGCGTCGAACGGCTCGCGCACCGGGTCGACCACCGCCCGCCGCACGGCCCCCTTCGGGTCGAAGGCGACCTCGGCCACCTCAGGCCCGAGCGTCTCGGTCATCTGAGATCGGGCCTGCGCGGCCAGCGCGCGGATCTCACGCAGCCACCTCGCCCCCTCGGCGGCGGCCTTGGGCAGCCGGTCCGGGCCGAAGACGAACAGCGCGATCACGGCAAGGGCGGCGAACTCCCAGAACCCGATGTCGAACACGTCCGCCTCCCTTCGCCCCCCGGGGTACGCGGCCAGCGTACGCGGGGGCGAAGGGCTCGTCGGGCCAGATGCTGGTCGGCCCAGTGCTAGTCGCTGGCCTCGCCGAGTGTGATCGTGGCTGTGCGCTCCTCGTCGCCGCGCAGGTAGGTGACGCCGATGGTGTCCCCGGGGGCCTTGGCCCGGATGGCGACGATCAGCTCGTCGGCGCCTTGGATGGCGACCCCATCGACCTCGGTGATGACGTCGCCGGGCTCCAGGCCGGCCTGGTCGGCCGGGCCGCCAGGGGTGATCCCCGGGTTGCCGCGGGCGTCCTGGATGGCGATCCGGGCCCCCTGGCCCTGGTAGGTGGAGTCGAGGGTGGCCCCGACGATCGGGAAGGACGCCGAGCCGGTCGCGATGAGCTGCTCGGCGACCCGGCGGGCCTGGTTGATCGGGATAGCGAAGCCGAGCCCGATGCTGCCGCTCTGCGCCCCCTGTCCGGCGCCCAGGGTGGCGATCGCGGAGTTCACGCCGATGACCGCGCCGTTGGCGTCCACGAGCGGGCCGCCGGAGTTGCCCGGGTTGATGGCCGCGTCGGTCTGCAGGGCGGCGATGAACGAGCGGTCGCTGCCGGCGTCCCCCCCGGCGGTGACGGGGCGGTTGAGGGCGCTGATGATGCCGGAGGTCACCGTCCCGGACAGGCCCAGCGGGGAGCCGATCGCGATGGCCGAGTCGCCCTGGACCACGCCGTCGGAGTTGCCGAGCGTCGAGGTGGCCAGACCGCCGCGGTCGATCTTGAGCACGGCGAGGTCGTACGAGGTCGAGCGGCCGACGATCTCGGCCTTGTCGCGCGAGCCGTCCTGGAAGGTCACGGTGATCTCGCCGGCGCCATCGGCGGCGGACTCGACGACGTGGTTGTTGGTCAGCAGGTAGCCGTCGGCGCGGATGACGAAGCCCGACCCCGTGCTCCCGGAGGACCCGTTGCGGACCGCGATCGACACGACGGTCGGCAGCACGGCGGCCGCGATCCCGGCGACGCTCTCCGGATCGCGCGCCAGGTCGCCGGCGGGGGCCCCGCCCAGGCTGGCGTTCGAGTCCGTGAGCTGCTGGTCGGAGCGCTCCGCGAGGTACCACCCGGCGGCCCCGCCGGCCACGCCGGCCAGCAGGGTGAGCGCAAGGGCGCCGGCCACGATCCGCCCGGTCCGCGACTTGGCCCGCGGGGGCCGGCCGAGGGTGTCGGTCTGCGGCACCCCGTACGGCTCGTACGGCTGGTAGGGCTGGAACGGCGCCTCGGGGGCGGCCGGACGGTACGGCGTCTGCCACGCGGGATCTCCGGCCGGGGGCAGCTGCTCAGTCGGCAGGGTGGCCGTGGCCGTCCACGGGTCGGCAGCAGGCGCAGCGCCGGCAGGGGAGGCCGCGACGGGCACCTCGGCGGCGGGCGGCTCGGCCAGCGGGCCCGGGGTCTCGGCCGGCGGGTCCACCGGGGGCGTGGACTCGTCCGGGCCGCCGGTCGCCGGCTGGGACCACCAGGGGGT
>Ga0114939_10002375_pt1 | contig 13971 bp, 9 predicted proteins | sample AshMeaCrysSpring_FD_87196 | JGI IMG/M metagenome (GOLD analysis project Ga0114939, IMG submission 87196) | Groundwater microbial communities from Big Spring, Nevada to study Microbial Dark Matter (Phase II) - Ash Meadows Crystal Spring | ecosystem: Environmental > Aquatic > Deep subsurface >... | reverse complement strand
TGGGGCGCGGAAATCCGGCATGCCGTCCAACCGCCAAGCGGATCCGGCGAAACATTCGATTGCCCGCCATTGACTTCCCGCAAGCTGGAGGCAGGAGGCGCTCCCGGAATCAAATCCAACATGGCTCCTACCACACCCGCCGGGTGCACCTTGAGGTCATTGAAACTCATGAACCGCACCTCAGTTGCCGCGAATCCCGTAAGCACATGGTCATAAAGCGCGCCAAAATCGATCCACACGCCCGCCGCCATGCCGGAAGCGAGAGACTCATTGAAAAACGCCGGGAACGGCTGAGGCATGCGGTTTTTCAAGAGCTGCATGTAAACCGATTGCAGATAACTCAACTGATCCCGCAGCACACAAACCACCTCGATCCGGTCGAATCGCTCCACCAAAGCGCGGAACGCCTTCATATCCATGCGTTTGGGGGCACCGCGCGAAAATGCCTCCGCACTGATGAATACGGTGCGGTCGCTTTTTGCGTGGTCATCCGCAAGGTCCCGCCACATCTTTGCTGGCCCGCCTTCCGGCATCTTGAAATCAAATCCTGCGGGAATGATCGGATCGATCCAGTCAGCCGCAAGGATGTGATGCCCCGTCGAGGGCGGGGTATTCGGATAGATAATGCCATGTTTTTCCAATTCCGCACGATTGGCATGCAGATTCTGCTGCAGGGTGGTGGTGGCGGTCTTGTGGGTACCGATGTGGAGAATGATCCGTGACATGGCTGGATATAAAGCTGGCGGTGAACGAAACCGGCAATCTCGGTTAGATATCAGGCGAGGGTGCAGGCGAGAAAGATTTTATAGAAGGCGGCAAGGTCATCCGGTGGCACCTCCGAGTTCGAAAACTCACGAATCCGGAATTCTCCGCGCGCCGGAAAAAACGCCTCGTAGGATTCATCGATGCCTGCGAGCTGGAGCAATGCTTCATAGGAGGCCCTGCTCCGGGATTCCAGCTCAGCCGCCGTCGTGGCATCGAGCATGCGAATCGTCACACTTCGGGGGATGCGGGATTCCGCCTGCCGTGCACGGGCCTGCAAACGCTCCTTCCCTTCCGTATCGAGATGCATGTCCCCGAAGTTCCGGACAAGCCGCCGGAACTCCAACAAAAGAATCTGCCGCGCAGGGTCGGCATCCACCAGCTCCGCAGGATGAGGGATGCCTATCTGGTCGAGAAAATCCGCAGCCATCGCCCCGGCCACTTGCGGATAGGAGCGGACGATCAGCCGGTCTCCCGATGCAAAAAACGGTCGAATCAGGCGGTCGGGAGCGGCAATGTTCGGGTTGTGGTTGGAGGTCACCCAATCCTTCATTGGTCCGATGGATTCTCCCGCAACGAGGCGCTCGATGTATTGGCTTTCCAACCACTCCGCATACGGTCGCAGATAAACAATCCAGCTGACTTGATAACCATTTTCGACGAATGGCCGGCGCAATGAATCGATCAGTCCGGCACGCAAGCCGATCCCGAAGAACAGATTGGATGAAATGACCACCTTGTCTGCTCCGCGACGGGCGAGTTCCGCAGTGAACGCATCGAGTCCGCCCACATTCGCCTGATAACGTGGGTCCTTGAGAAGCTCGAACCCGAGATTATGATGCATGGCCGTGGCCGGACGCAAACGACCGGCACGAGGACAAATGCAGCCGTGTTCAGCGAGAAAAGCCTCATGATTCTGCAACAGCAAATGCACCCGCTCCGAACCCGCTCCGGGCATTCCGATGTGAATGAAGGCTTGTTTCATGGATTCACAGGTCGGCAGGCAGAGGGCTGAACGAGTTATCAAAACAAATCTCCATGATATGATTGTAAAGGACCAACTGATCTGCGGCCGCCGCCCCGCAGGTATCGATGGTCATCGGCTCATAATGATCCGCGAGGGGGAAAAATCCATCCATCGTCTCACCCGGGCAGTACAGTGTGAGCAATTCCTCATACTGCGGGCGGCTGGATTCGTAGAGACGGCGGGCCAGCGCTTCCGATAGCCCCCGATAGGCCTTGCCGACCGGAAGCTGGCGCAACCGCTTGCGGGCGAATTCGCGGAAGGCGGGCTTTTTCTCATGCATCACATGGCGCATGTTGAAAACCGCCATGTTGCGCATGAATTCCAGCTCGAACACGCTGAGCCGGTTATTGGCGCGGTCTTTTGCCTTCATCTCCCCCGGAAGGAAATCTGGAGCACCGATTTGCGCGAAAAAGTGGCCCGTTACATCACCGGATGTCTGCGCGTAGGAATGCACGATCACCTCATCACCCGTCGCCCGCACATGGGCCAGCGTGCCGACAGGGTCGAGCCCAACCAATAGGGACTTGGGATCCGTCCTCACCCAGGGATCGAATTTGCGGGTGACGGCGAATGCTTTGGCCAACTCGATGTAGGCACTCTCCGCCCACTCGGGATAGGTGCGGAAGTAGATGACCCAGATGATTTGATAGCCCATGGCCGCGATGGGCTCGCGCAGGCGGGCGACCTTTTCCGCATCTCTCACCGAAACACAAAGGTCCTCGCTGGAAATCACCACCGTCGGGCATGACTCTTGTTCCAACTCGCGAAACAACTCAGCGAGTCCGCCCTTGCCGGGAACAAAGCGGCTGTCATCATTCAACTCGAAGGCAATGTTGTGATGATATCCCACGTCCGGCGACCAGGAATTGCCGGCCACCGGCACGCTGATCCCGTGCTTGCGGAGCGTGGCGCGGTGCCTGCCGAGTTGGATCTGGATGGCGGTGGTGCCCGTCTTGTGGACGCCGATGTGAATATAACATTTCTTCATGGCGAAGAAGATGAAGCGGGCTGCCGTTCACTGGGCCCGGCGAGTTCACGGACGGTTTTGAGATAGGCGCTGTGGAATTGCTGGTCTGGCTCCAGGATGGTGCCCTCCGCCCATTCATTCCATGCATTGATATAGATTTCCGGTTGTCCCTGTTTGCGAGCCTCATCGAGGCGTGCCTTGAGCCAGACCCTGAAGGTGGCGGGATTGCAGCCGAAGGCAATGTGTGCGTGCCGCCCGCGGCGGGCGGTATTGTCCCAGCCGAGCATCAGCCCCCGGCGGAGCTTGCGCAGGATCTCATCCGGATAACGTCCGGGCTTGAGACTGTTGCGGACGGCGGCATTGTAATCATAAACCAAGCCTTGGAATCCATCATAAGGCCGGATGGCGGGAGGATCCTTTTCCCCATACTTCGCCGTCTCCGGCCCGGCACCAAACAGGAAATCCTTGCCATCCACCAAACCGTGCGGCGGGATCTCGACGAAGAAATCAAACACATCCACGATGCCGCGCGAATCATTCTCCTCGGCATGATAAAGCCCGGCTCCAAGGTGAACCTGAGGAAACCCTCTCTCGCCAAGCGCCGCGCGAAGTTTGGTCATGCACTCCGCAAGACGCGGGATGGCATTGGGTCGATAGATGATGAATTTGGGTTTTCCCTCGTGCGTCTGATATCTCGCATCACGGAAATAGCGGACGAGATCATCGGCCAGCAATTGCTCGAAACCTTCCGGATAGGTTTGATCCATGAGGACATCCGATGACATGCCATCCCAGGAACGCGTCCACTTTTCGTTGGCCCAGCAGAGGAAGAAAGGGAAATGGATCGATGGATCGGCAAGCACCTTCTCCAGCGGGGTTTCCAACAATCGCTTTCCATCAAACCAATAATGATAAACGCAAAACGCATCGACTCCATGCTCGGCGGCGAGACGCCCCTGCTGATCGAGAGTTTCGGGCAGGCGGAGATCGTAGTAGCCGAGATCAGTGGGCATCTTCGGTTGCTGGTGGCCTTGGTAATTCGTGAGGGCGCGGGTGACATTGTGCCACTCGGTGAATCCCTTGCCCCACCACGCATCATTTTCCGGGATGGGGTGGAATTGCGGGAGATAAAACGCGTTGATACGCGGGCGCTTGCCTTGGGGTGAAACTGCGGGTTCGATCGAACGCTCCTGCAATTCCGTCACCTGATCGATGCGCAATTGGCCCGCTGCGGCAATGAATCCAAGGGCACGCTCGATGACATGGGCGAGAGTACTGTCGAGTTGGCCACCCTCGGTTTCGAAGTGCCATGGTTCGAGATTCAGCCCGCGCAGGGTGCGCAAGACGGGAGCAGTGACCCAATAGATCGACCCTGCCGGGAAGCGCAGCGGCATGTTCCGGATATCGATGCCGATGTTGAGCAACAGGTCGCGGGTTCGCGAGCGGTTGCTGCCCCACCATTTTTCATCCGTGAAGACCTGTCCATCCGCCACGACAAATCCAAGCGAGGAATCCGCGAGGATGCGCTCCACCAACTTGTCCGCCAAACCATCGGCCGGGAGGATGGAGCTGATCAAATGATCGCGCCAACGATCTCCATCCTGGCGATGCGGGCTCTTCTTGGAATGCAGTTTGCAAACGGCATCGTATTCATCGAACACGCCCGCATTGAGCAGGTGCATGAAAGGAAAGATGTCGCGGCCGTGATTGGGAATGCCCACCACCATCGCATCCGGCACGTCGGCTTGGATGCGGGCCAGGATTTCATCGAATCCATCCTTGATGGTGATGGTAACGAAAAGGTCGAAGGGCGTATGGAGATTCTGGATGCTATCGAGCATTTCCTCCCACAAGTCATAATAAAACAAGTGGATGGAAACCGCAATCCGACGGCCGGAGTGGCGCAGGGGCTTGCGGATGATGGGCAGCTTGGAAAGGCAGACCTCGCCACGGGCAATGAGGGGCATCTGCAGCGGGCGGCTTTCTTCCTTGCCGTATTCGAGATAGTGGCGGAGCGGGAAGATCCGCAGGTCACGCACGTCCGGATTGGCACGCAGATAGGATTCCGGATCAAACTTGGAACTCGGCTGCAATCCGAGTTTTTCCCCACGCAGGATGAAATGGCGCAAGGGCATCACCCGGGCGAGCAAGGAGCGCCGGGCCTGATCCTGGTAGTGGCGGCGATCAAACAGCCCGGAGCTGTTGATTTTCCGGTAGTAGCGCTTTTGGGAAGGACTCAGGAATCCGAATTTGATCTTGAAGATCTCCACACATCCATTTCTCAAAGGAAAGGTCTTGATGGCGATCGATCGTTTGATGGACATGGAAGCTCTGTGAGTGGGCAAGGAATGCGGTTGTCCGTCGATGGAATCATGACCGGTAATAATGACCGACCGGACTACCGCTCTCGTGGCGCGGGCGAATTATGGCGTTGCGGGCCTTTGTTTTGTCAAGATTAAGGTCCGACTCAGGAGCCGCGTGCCAAGCAATGATTGACAATGCCGGGGGCGTCGGAAGAGCCTTTTCCCGACAAATGGCTCGGCGAGGGGAAATCAGAATCGGGTGGCCATTCCGCAAGCTTCGGGAGCATCCGTTGCTGAATCCGCTGCTCACCAAGCTCCATGCCGCCGAGGAGCCACTCCATATCGGCTGGGGCTATCGGCCCAGCGGTTTGGCGGCCAAGCGCGCTGGCGGCAGACGGTTGTTGCTTGAGGACGCGCTGGTCCGCTCGCTGAAGCCCGGGAGTGGGACGGTTTACGGTCTGGTTGCGGATTCCAAGGGAATGTATTTCGATGCCACGGGGGAGAGCGACTTGATTTCCGCCCTCAACGAGGGGCGGCCCAGCACCTGGATGAACCCTTGGTCGGCAGATTCGCGTGAAATAGAATCACTCATCAATCAATTCCGTCGCATCCGCGCCTCGAAATACAATTGGTATCCGGGTGATTTGCGGAAACCTGAGCCGCTCGCACCTGGAGTCCTGGTGGTGGATCAAACAAGGGGTGACGCGTCCCTGCGGCACGGAGGGGTGATTGAGGGCGACTTCGGGCGCATGGTAAGAGACGCGCTCGACGAGCATCCCGGCTTACCTGTTTACGTCCGCTCCCACCCGGACCACCGCTATCGTGGCAAGCATTCCTGTTTTGCGGAATGGGTCTTCAAGGAGTCCCGGGTCAAGCTCCTGCCTCCCGATCTCTCGCCGGCCAGTTGTTTCGAATTCTGCAGGGAGGTCTATGTCGGCACCTCGCTGATGGGCATGGAGGCACTTCTCCATGGCTGCGGCGTGAACGCCTACGGTTGGAATTTTTATGCTGGCTGGGGCCTTACGAAGGATCGCTCTCAAGCACCCAAGCCCCCACGATTGAGGAAATTGCCAATCACCGAGTTGTTTGCAGCGGCCTATCTCGGATACGGCCATTACTTTGACCCGGATGATGGGACACCCTGCGAACTAGGGCGGATTCTGGACCATCTGGAATTCCAGCAATCCATCTGGAAGCAAGCCCCCGGGGGGCGGGTGACTGTCGGTTGGACACCCTGGCAACGCAGTCTCGCCCATGATTTTCTCGCCACCCCGGCCCACGAGGTGCGCCATGCAGCATCGCCAGCCGAGGCCAAGGAAATTGCCCGTTCGCTCCCGGATGCGCGCCTCCTCTGCTGGGGCGGCAAACCGGCACCGGAAGGAATCTCTGTGATGCGTGTGGAAGACGGATTCCTCCGCTCCACCGGCCTTGGAGCTGCCTTTCATCGCCCCCTTTCTTGGGTGGTGGACGACGAGGGGATCTACTTCGACCCGCGCTCCCCCAGCCGCCTTGAGGGCCTCCTCAACCGTGCGGATTTTTCCGAGGACCAGCTGTTGGAATCAGCGGAATTGCTGGATTTCCTTCGCAAGCATCGCCTCACCAAATACAATCTGAACACCACTGCGACCGCTTGGGACCGTACCGAGGCTGGTGGCCGCAAAATCATCCTCGTTCCTGGGCAGGTCGATGCCGATGCCTCCATCGCCTGCGGCAGCCCGGAAATCCGCAACAACAGCGCGCTTCTCCGACGTGTCCGCGAGTGCGAACCTCATGCATTCCTCATTTACAAAGCTCATCCGGATCTGGTTGCGGGCGTCCGCCATGGTGCCGTATTGCCCGAATCGGCGGATGCAATGGCCGACCTCGTCGTCACGGACGGAAATGTGCTCGATTGGCTCGACCGCTGCGATGAAGTCCATACGATGACCTCCACCGTCGGATTTGAAGCCCTCATCCGTAAAGTTCCTGTGGTGACTTATGGACTGCCGTTCTACGCGGGATGGGGACTGACCCATGATCATCTGGCCTGTCCCCGCCGCCAGCGCCGCCTCACACTCGATGAACTCGCCTGCGGTGCCCTGGTCGTTTACCCACGCTACCTCAATCCGCTCAGCGGGGAATTCACCACTGCGCTCCGGGCGGCCCAACTGCTCAGCCGACCGGCTACTGCCGACCGCCGGGCCTGGTATCTGAAAACCATCTTGAAACTCAAAAAACTTTGGGTCGAACTCGCCCGCTGACAAGCAACCCATGAGTCAGGCTCCTCCAGCATCCGCAGAAAAACCACTTTGGATCGAAGTGGTAACGGACACCTACGTGCCGGACATCAATGGCGTCGCACTCTCGCTGGGCCACCTTTGCAACGGCCTGCGCGCCCTTGGCCATCGCGTGGAAGTCATCCGCTCCGGTGCGACCGGTGCCCCCGGCGAAACCGGCGTCCCGTGGTGGCCGCTACCCGGCTACTGGGAAATCCGCGTGGGAGCCCCTTGGCCCGGCCAGCTCCGCCGCCGCTGGGACTGCGCCCGGCCAGACATCATCTACGTCGCGATCGAAACCCCACTCGGTTTCTCCGCTGTCGCCGCAGCCCGCCGCCTCGGCATTCCGGTGATCGGTGGATTTCACACCAATTTCCGCGAATATCTTGCCAAATATGGCATGCACCGCTTCGCAGAGCGCGTCTGGCGCTATCAGAAGTGGTTTCACGGACGCCTCGCCCGCACCATCGTCCCCTCCCCGGACGCCCGGGCAAAGCTCCTTGCAGCGGGCTTCGAGCGTATCGGCGTGGTTGGCCGCGGCGTGGATACCACCTTGTTTCACCCCTCCCGGCGTGACAATGACTTGCGTACCTCATGGAACGCCCGGGAAGACACCCCCGTCGCCCTGGTCGTCGGCCGTGTCTCTTCGGAAAAAAACATCGAACTCGCCATCCGCGCTTTCGACCGCATGCGCCAGTCCCGCCAGGATGTCATTTGCGTCGTGGTTGGTGACGGCCCCGCCAGAAGGAAGCTTGAACGACAACACCCGGAAGTCCACTTCGCCGGATACCGGACCGGAGCCCAACTCGCCGACTGTTACGCCTCCGCCGACCTGCTCCTCTTCCCCAGCGAGACGGAAACCTTCGGCAACGTCCTGCTCGAAGCGATGGCCAGCGGTCTCGCCACGCTCTCTTACGATTACGCCGCCGCAGCATGGCACATCAGCCACGGTGACAATGGGCTCAAGGTCAGAAAATCCGACGAAACCGCCTATTTGGAGACTGCGGAAAGCCTCCTCGATCCGACCCGGCGCCTCGCCATCGGTCATCAGGCGCGGATAACCGCAGAATCGCTTTCATGGCCATCCGTCGTCAGGGATTTGGAAACCATCATGCGCGAGGTCGTATCTGCACCCTAAAGGCCTCCATGCGCCGATCGGTGTGATGGGCCGACTCAGCTTTCGAAGTAGGTGTATCCGGAGAGACCTTCGCGGTAAAGATCCAGGATCTCGCGGCGTTCCTTGGGGGAGATGCGGCCATCGGTGACTGCCTTTTCGGCAAAGTTGCGGAACTTGGAAACGAGTTCCTTGGGATCGTATTCCACATAACTGAGCACATCCGCCACGGTGTCCCCTTCCACCTCGTGGGTGTAAACGGGTTTGCCTTTTTCAAGATGCACGCCGACAACGTTGGTATCACCTAACAGATTGTGGAGATCGCCCAAGGTTTCCTGATAGGCGCCGACGAGGAACACCGCGACATAGTAGGGTTCGTTTGGTTTGAGTTCGTGCAGGGGAAGGATCTTGGCAACGTCCTCCTTGTCGATGAAGCGGTCGATCTTGCCATCGCAATCACAAGTGATATCCGCCAACACGGCACGCTGGCGGGGTTTTTCATCCAACCGGTGAATGGGCATCACAGGGAAAAGCTGGTCGATGGCCCAGGAATCCGGCAGCGATTGGAAGAGCGAGAAATTCCCGTAATAGAAATCGACGAGCGTGGATGACAACTCGCGGAGGTCTTCCGGAATGTCATCGAGCTGGGCAATCAGGTTGGAGATGCGGGTGAGGATGTGCCAGAACCAAGCCTCGGCAAGGCCGCGCTCGCGAAGGGTGGCGCTGCCGTAGAAGAACTGCGCGCGCATCTGATCGCGATAATAAACCGCATCATTGAAGCTTTCCTGGAGGTTTTTCTTGCTGAGCGTCTTATTGACGTCGATGAGGTTGTTCAGGTTCTGCGGTGCGTTTTGCGGCACAGTGGGCGCAACTTCGCTGGTCTGTGCGCTGGTGACATCGAGGATGTTGAAAACCAGCACCGAATAATAGGCCACCACGGCGCGTCCGCTCTCCGAGATGAGATTCGGGTGGGTGACGCCTGCCTTGTCGCAGATCTGTGAAATTACCTCCACGATGTCGGTGCAATACTCGGCCACCGAGTAATTGCAGGACGAGTGGAAGTTGGTATGAGAACCATCATAATCCACGGCCATGCCGCCGCCGATGTCGAGCACCCCCATGGGAGCGCCTTCTTTGACGAGATCGCAATACATACGCACCGCCTCCGTCGCACCTTCGCGGATCGCGGCAATGTTAGGGATCTGCGAACCTTGGTGATAGTGCAGCATTTTCAGGCAGCCGAGATAGCCGGCATCCTTCAAGTGATCGACCACACCGATGACCTGGGCGGCATTGAGGCCGAAGACCGACTTGTCACCAGCGCTGTCCTGCCAGTGGCCGGAGCCACGGGTGGAGAGGCGGACGCGGACCCCAAGATTGGGCAACACGCCGATCTTGCGGGAACGCTCGAGAATGAGTTCCAGCTCGCTGGGCATTTCCAGTACGAGCATGATCTTGAGGCCCATCTTCTGGGAATGCAAAGCGAGATCGATGAACTCCTCATCCTTGTATCCGTTGCAGATGATATAAGCCTCCGGATCATGCATGTGGGCAAGGGCCGCGATGAGTTCCGGCTTGGAACCGGCTTCGAGCCCGTAATGATATTTTTTTCCGAACTCGGCGATTTCCTCAATGACCTGGCGCTGCTGGTTCACCTTGATCGGATAAACACCGCGGTATTCGCCACGGTAACCGGTATCCTTGATGGCCTTGCGGAAGGATTCGTTGATTTCCGCGATGCGGGAATGCAGCAAATCGCGGAAGCGCAGCAGCACGGGCAGATGCGTGCCGCGGTCATGCAGGCCCTCGATGACTTCGAAAAGGGAAACTTCCTTGCTGGCCTCATCATCCTCCAGGCGCACGGTGACATGGCCTTTTTTATTCACGCCGAAGAATTTGTGGCCCCAGGACTCGAGGCCATACAGTTCGGCGGACTGCTCGGAGGTCCATGCGGGCGTGGTCTTGCGCTTGGTGGACTTTGGAGCAGCGGCGGCAGAGGATGGTGGAATCATGGATTCAAACGGAGATTTAGGATGGAGACTGTGGGGAATCTGCGGGGGACTCAACTGGGGGATGCCCGCAAGCGGAAGCCAAAAACATGAAAATCAGAGGATTATCGAGGTTTCCAACCGGGAAACTCGGCATTGAGCTTCTGGCGGTATTTTTCAGATTCCACCTTGTCACCCTGTTTTTCGAAGGCCTCGATGAGCTTGTGCAAGGCCAGCGGTTTCAGGTCCTTGTCTTCGTGGAAATTGAAAACGATCAGGTATTCGGCGGCAGCCTTCGAGGCATCGTCAGCCTTCATTTCCAGATCGCCCATCAGGATGCGCAGGCCGGCGCTGGTGCGGCCTTGGGGGCGGAGAGCCAGTGCCTCCTCTGCGGATTTGCGGGCTTCGGCGGCACGATCCAGAGCCAGCAGGGCGCGTCCCCGATCAAGCATGCCATCGGCTTTCCAGGATGGGTTTTCCTCCACGGCGAGCACGTTTTCGGCTGCGCTGAGCGCCGCTTGGAAATCTCCCGTCTCGATGCGGGCCTTGGCGAGGTATCGCCAAACCTCCTTGGCTGTGGCGCGGGGTTCCTCCGGGCTGGCGATCAAGGCAAGGCACTTGGCGGCCATGACATAGTCCCCGGAATTGTATGCCTGCATGCCTGACCACTGGAGAATCTGATCCGGAATGTCCGCCTCATATTTTCCATCGATGGCGAGTTTGATTTCCTCCAGCAGCTTGCCGGCGTCTTGGGAGGCGAAGTATCCGAGAGCGAGCAAAATGCCCGCATGCTTGCTGTAAGCCTCGGAGCGAAGTTTCCTCGCAAGGTCCAGATGGGGGATGGCTTGCTGGGCGGCGTTGGTTTTTACAAGCCCCCAACCGATCCAATAGTTGGCCTCCGCCTGATGACTCTCGCTGAGGTCCGCAACGTGTTTGAGGAGCCCTTGGTAGCGGAGGATCATGTCCGGGATGTTGTTCTCACCGCGCCGCATGCGTGCGGACTCCAACCACGCGAAAGAACTGAGATCGGCGGGCATGCCGTCTGCGGTGAGGCGGTCGAAATCTGCGATGGCCTTCTGCGGTTCGGCAATCTCGACGAAGGATTTCGCGCGTTTCGCAAGCGCCGTTGGCACCCGAGAATCATCCGGATAGCGGGTGATGAACTCACTGAGCGAACGGATGGCACCTTGGTGGTCCCCAGCCTCGGACAAGCACCAACCGCGCTGGTAAAACAGGCCCGGCTTGTTCTTGTCGCTGATGACCTCGGCATTGATTTCGTTGTAAACCTTGGCTGCCTCCGCGTTGTCTTTAGCGGCAAACAGGGTTTCCGCCTTCATGAGCATGGCCGTGTGAATCCGGGCATCTTCAGGCCTCGATTTCTTGTAGAGCTGGAGAAAGGCGTCCACCTGATCCGGAACATGGCGGCCTTCGATCTGGAAAAAACACAGCAACCGATAGTAAGAAGCCTGGAATGCTAGGTCCATTTCCGGCTTCACAAGGCGCTCAACTTCGCGGAACAAGGTGAGTGCTTCCGAAGGTTGCTTGAGCCGCATGTGGGCCCTCGCCGCCACCATCAGGCGGGCGGCTTCCTTGTCACCTGATGCCTTGACGGTGCTGGTCCGGAAAGTCTCGATGACCTTCCGGTAGTCCTTCATCGTGAAGTAATTGGTCATCAACGCCGTTTGGGCATCCGCCCGGAAGTCATCCATCCCGGGACTGCGGAGGACCAGCGAAAGGTAGCGGTCCGCAACATCGGTCTTGCCCAATTTGGTCGCGGCCAACGCGGCGTGAAGGGCTGCCTCACCACGGATTTTCGGGGTGTTGTTGCCCGCAACGAGCGCTTCGAAGATGCCAAATGCCTCCTCGGTTTTGCCGCCCTTCATGGCGAGATGGCCGAGCGAAACCTTGGCTTGTGGCGCAAACAATCCGCCGGCCGGATCTTCCACCACCTTGTTGAAGGCACCGATCGCTTCGCGGTCGCGCCCGAGAAGGCGATAACAATTCCCAGCAAAATAATTTCCGCGCGGGCGCTCCTCGGGCTTGGCGGCATTGGCCGCATAGCGTTCGAACATCGGTGCCGCGAACGCATATTCACCGCGGTTGTAATGGTCGGCTGCGAGGGTGTAGGCTGCGGCAGCCGCCCATTTTCCCCGGCCATAACGATTGAGGAGGGTGCTGAAACAACGTTTCCCATCTTCGATCTGCCCGGACTGATAATAGCTGTTTCCAAGATACCACCATGCCATTTCAGCATTCGGATGATCGGGAAACTCCGTCAGATACTCCGCAAAGATCTGGACTGCACGTTGATAAAGCGCACCGCGGTTGGCTAGATCGGTGGCTGCCTGCGCAGAGTCGTAAAGATTTTTCCCCCGGAGGAAAAAGTCATTCGCGGCATCAGGAGCCAAAGCCGGATCCACCGCCTCTGCGCGCGGAACCTGGGCGGTTGCGGGGCAGACGAGGAAGAGCAGGGGTGCGAGGTAACGTTTCAAGGTGCGCGGAACTTAACCGTGGATCGGGATTTGGGCGATGGAATTTCAAGCCACCGCATCATTCTTCATTGGGCGGGCGTCGGGCGTTGGGTAGCGAAGGAGATATTCCAGATTCCCGCCTTCTGGCAGGTGTCGATGACTTCGACGATGCGCTGGTAGGCGACGTTGCCGTCCCCGCGGATCCGGACCGGCTGGTTTTTAAATTGTTTTGCAATCGCCGCGAGCTTTTCAAGCAACTGCGGCAAATCAACCGTCGCCCCCTCCACTCGGATCGTTCCGTCAGGCAGGACATTGATGATGATTTCCCCTTTCGGGCGGTTCAATTCCGAACCCTCTTCCGCAGTCGGCACGGCTACATTGAGCTCCGTTTCCGAGCGGCTGAACTGCCAGGTCACAATGAAGAAGATCAATAAGAGGAACACGATATCGATCATCGGGGCAAGTTGCATGCCCGCTGGTTCCGGTTGGCGGCTGGAGAATTTCATATACCGGAAAACTTTCAGATTCCGTGAAGGTCCTGACGTTCGCCGCCGAGTGGCGAAGGGGCAGGAACCCCATAATCCTCACGTGCCCGATGGGATGATCCCGGGGAACCCGACAAGGGTTGGCGCTCCACCTGGGAGTGAAGCAAGGCCATGAGATGGGTGGCGGCGGCCTCCAACTCCGCGATGTATTTCTGCACACGGCCGCGGAAAATGGAATAGAACACCAAGGCCGGTATCCCGATCATCAGGCCAGCAGCCGTCGTGATCAAGGCTTCGGAAACCCCCTCGGCCAACTCCATCTGGCGCACTCCCTGCACATCTCCCGAGGAAATCTGGAGGAACGACTTGATCATCCCCAGCACGGTGCCAAGCAGGCCCACCATCGGTGCAATCGACCCGATATCCGCAAGATAAGTGATTCGCGAGCTCAACAACCCTGCCTGGCGCGAGCCTTCTGCCCATAAGCGTTAACCTAAAAACTTGACATTTGGCGTCATGCTGCCAGTGTCGCCGTATGAGCAATGATTCTTCACTGCCTGAGGAGTGGTGCATATTACGTAATTGGCTTTCGGAAGATC
>Ga0114939_10002374_pt1 | contig 13976 bp, 11 predicted proteins | sample AshMeaCrysSpring_FD_87196 | JGI IMG/M metagenome (GOLD analysis project Ga0114939, IMG submission 87196) | Groundwater microbial communities from Big Spring, Nevada to study Microbial Dark Matter (Phase II) - Ash Meadows Crystal Spring | ecosystem: Environmental > Aquatic > Deep subsurface >... | reverse complement strand
ACTTACGTAACTGGCACATTTAAAATTCTATAGTGTGTGACACTTGGAACAAAATAAAACGAATTAATAGGCTTTTCAGCCTCATTCACCAATAAAAAATTGTGACAATATCGTAAGTCCTGACCATAATAAATCCCCTGCCACAAATATATCCATACAGGCAGCAAACAAAATTTCTAGATTTTCCTTAATTAGGACAATCCAACGAAATTGTTCTGTATTGTCTGCCATCGGTTTACCGTCACTATCCGGGAAGTCTATATTTGAGTCAAGGTTTATAAAGGTTGTCATGAGGTTCACCTGGGTTCCTTGATAATCAATTTTACGTAACTTTTCCCAAACCATCAGGAATGCCTGTTATGGATGGGAAAACTTCCTTAGAATTTTTCTGACTCAGAATAGCAATCATTCTCAAGGACTAGTAAACGCCTTTGGGTGATATAAAATATTGGCAACTTAACAAAGTTATGCCAATTAATTTAGGCCAATTAATTTCAAATGTGAACCTTATCTGACACAATACAGTTGGTAGTAACTATATAATTACGGTCTTGTACTTCAAATCGCTGCTAAATCATCCAGCAGTCTGAGGCTAGAGAATAATGGAGCAATTTAATAGGCAGGCAGAAAATTCAGGTGAGAATGCGGAAGCTGTTGTGAAGACGGTGACAGAAGAATTACAGCGTCTCCAGGACAATCTAATTTTTACTTTTCAGGAAGACCTCAAGCGATTGCAAGCAGATAAGTATAGGCTACAAGATGAAATTAGGCAACTACAAGCAGAAAAAGACCAGTTACAACAAGTTAAGGAAGTAACCCAACAACAGGCTTTAGTACGCCAGCTTTCTCAAGTTTTAGCCAACCATATCTCCTCCCAGCTACAAGATCAAATGGCTTTGTTAATCCACCAAGCAATGGAACAAGGTCCGGTGGATGATAGTAATTATAGTGCTACTGATAAAGTTATTAGTTCTCTGGATGATAGTATCACCCTCACTTTAAATTCTTTAAAAAAAGAACTTAGTAATCACCAAAGCCATGTTTCCCTTCAATTGTCACGAATGACTGCACAGCAACAAGAAGGTGAAATATTATTAGCTGAATTAGTAAATAGATTGCGAATGCAATTACAAGAAACGGTGAGGGAAGTTTCCTATCAACCCCCTACTACCATTACTCACACACACACAAATCCCACACCAACCACTCCCATCGCGACTTTTACACCTTCTGTTAGTGAAGAAGAAATTTCTCCAAAATCAGATATTACTCAACAAGATTATTGGGCTATTTCAGAGGATGACTCACCAATTGAGAATGAATTATCTGATAAACCTTGGAAAAGTCCTGGATATAGTCTATGGGATAGAAATAAGGAATCAGATTTGACTGAGGGTAAGCGTCAAAGAAATAATCGCCCTTGGAGACTTCCTGTAAACTTATTAAGCTTTTTTAAGCTTAGAGATACTGGGACTCAAAGGACTCAAAGGACTCAAAGGACTCAAAGTAAAACTTCTTTACTATCTCCAACTCAGATGGGCTTATTATTTGTAGTCCTATCTACAGTGGCCTCTGCTTTGTATTACGTTGTAATTAAGATTATTTTTAACGAACGCTCTGATATTCTGGGAGCATATCAAGTAAACCGTTTACTGCTTCCAACATTAGGTAATTCACTTTTAATTCTAATGTTAAGAATGTTGGTTGCGGTGCCTTTAATGTTAATTTTAGCACCAGTAATGCACCGTAGAGTTTGGCAAGATATTCAAAAACTAATTGAATCATTTAATGATAAATCAAGCTCTAGTAGCAAAGCTAACAAGCGGGTGGTATGGCTATCAGCCTTAAGTGGCGTCTTTTTATTTTTATCCCAGATATTAATTTATCTAGCTTTGGGTCAAATATCTACGGGCATGGCTACCACCCTATTTTTTGTTTATCCAGTAGTAGCTGGATTACTGTCATGGTTTTTGTTTCGAGAACGTCCTACGACTTGGACATCTGTCGCTAGTGCTGTTATTTGCTTTGGTGCTTTACTAGTTCTGATTGGTGCAGCGACTACGGGCACTTCCTCTTTAGTTGGCTTTATTGCTGTAGCTTCCGGAGTTGCCTTCGCATTTTACATTATTTTTTCCAGGGTTTGCGCTCCTAAGTTACATCCAGTTACATTTACAGTGATTAATTTCACTAGTATGTTAGTTTTATCTTTTATGGGTTTAATTATACCCTTGCCCAAAAGCTGGAGTTTACAATTACAGCAAAGTAATTTGTTGGGGTTATTTTTGAGTGCCTTAATACTAGGGGTGTTAACATCTGTAAGTTATTTTTTGAATAATTTGGGCGTTCGCTATTATGGTGCAACGAGAAGCGCTATTGTTGGTGCTAGCATCCCAGCTTTAACTGTAATTTTTGCTGGATTTATGATTCAAGAAAGCTTAGAAGTTCTTCAAGTACTAGGAGTACTTCTGGTAACTTTTGCAGCTGCCGCCCTTGGTTTTGAAAAAATTAGAAAATCTTAAAGCATCAATAATAACTATTTTTGGCAGTGAAAACCCTTACCTATTGTTGATTAAAATTACTTAAATTTTAACTCCCAGACCCTTAACTACCTCGGGCTTTGCTTTCTTCGCCTGCCTTAGATTGTCTAAATAGGTAATCTCAATAAATGACCTTTAAATGTAGCCCTTTTCACATACTCAGTATTTAAACTTTGCTAATATAACCAGTACCCCGCAACAGGGCAAATAATTTTCCAAGACTATTAATTTTATTGGAATTTTGTTGACTTTTGTGGATTTATGTTGATTTAGATTGATTTTAGTTTGGGATATCTGGGTTTTTCAAGGTAATCATGTTTAAGACTAATACCCTATTGAGATGCTCCAGTGAGAAATTTCTGTTCTTCTAGCCCCTAATTTTCTGGAACTAGTTAAATGATTGTGAGCTAGATAAACTATTGACAGCATGAATTGTCATTCATGGCAATTATTTTATGTCACAGTTTATTAACATTTGATTGCTTACAAGTTACAATCTAAAGTCTATACTAGAATCTCGGTTGTTTTTGAGAGGGTGTGGTCATTATTTTTACCCATAGTTTACAAGGATGCATCTTTGTTAAATACTAGATTAAATACTAAGTATTTTTGTAGCCTCGGTTTCAAAACAGCATAACTGTCATATGGTGGAAACCATTCATGCTGGCACTGTGCTATAACTTGAAACTATTCTCCAGTGACAAATTAACTTTAACAAGATTACTGTTTTTGGGGATGTCTTATAAAATACGGGTAAATTTACGAATCATGACTACCATTATCTCCCATAGTTAACGCATAATAGATATTCTGAAGTGAATACAATGGCTTCAGTCGGGTGTATACTACTTACTTTCATTTGACTGAAAACTTTGTAAACGTGCTATTTAACTGTCTGTAATATGAGTAACGACATAGATTTGATCAAACGCCTAGGCCCCAGTGCGATGGATCAGATCATGCTTTATCTGGCTTTTAGTGCCATGCGGACCAGTGGGCACAGGCATGGGGCATTTTTAGATGCAGCAGCTACGGCGGCAAAGTGTGCCATATATATGACCTATCTGGAGCAGGGTCAAAACCTGCGAATGACTGGGCATTTGCATCACCTTGAGCCAAAGCGGGTGAAAACCATTGTTGAAGAAGTCAGACAAGCACTGACTGAGGGCAAGCTGCTAAAAATGCTTGGGTCTCAAGAACCCCGCTACCTGATTCAATTTCCATACGTTTGGATGGAAAAATATCCCTGGCAACCTGGGCGATCGCGCATACCGGGAACAAGTTTAACTTCCGATGAAAAAAGACAGATTGAGCAGAAACTGCCCAACAATCTGCCAGATGCTCAATTAATTACCTCTTTTGAATTTTTAGAGTTAATTGAATTTTTGCACAAACGTTCTCAGGAAGATTTACCAGAAGAACACCAAATGCTGTTGAGTGAAGCTTTGGCTGAACATATTAAACGTCGTTTGCTTTATTCTGGAACTGTAACGAGAATTGATTCTCCTTGGGGAATGCCTTTTTACGCCCTAACTCGTCCTTACTATGCTTCGGCAGATGATGAGGAAAGAACTTACATTATGGTGGAAGATACTGCACAATTTTTCCGCTTGATGAAGGGTTGGGCTGAGAAGAGAAATCATACCCTTCGAGGTTTAGAAGTCTTAGATATCCCTCAAGATAGGTTACAAGAAGCTTTAGATGAACTAAATGAAGTTCTCCTTACTTGGGCTGATAAATATCACCAAGATGGTGGAGTTCCAATGATTCTACAGCTGGTTTGTGGAAAAAAAGAAGAATGATTACTAGGCGGGTAAAATTTGCATAATTTTTTGGATTAGTCAAAGTTCAATTTTATAATTAAGGTTATCGTGAAGCCAATGCCTCCTATTTAAAAGGGACAAGCTATGTAACTTCTCAAAGTTATAAAAGCTTTCACGGAAATTCAAACATCTACTACGGCTAGTTGTCACTTCTTCTTATGGTGACAAAAAACTAATTCTAAGAGCATCTGCTAGATAGTTGATTGCTAGATATTCAGTGACAAAAGTAAGTAATTCCCCGAATAGCTTAAGTTTTCTAACTCAAATTGCAATCAAGTAACTAGAAAAAGTTCTATTGAAGGTAGCCGAAGCGGTAAGAGGTTAGTAGCCATAAATCCTAAAAGCCGTTGACTCCTGAAATTATGCAGGTCCTGAAAAGCAGCTGTTTTTCCTATGGTGATGGTGATTGTTAAAAATTGTTTGAAGGCGTTTTTTCATACACCTTCATAAAAGTTAATTGGCAATGATGTTATATGTAAAACTCTCGATTATGTCTATGATGTCGGAAGTTGTTGGTATTCAAAATATCAGTATCAGTATTTGACTCTGATATATATCAAAAAAATTTAATAGATAATATCAACAACGAATTCGCCATTTGGTGGATTCGTTGTTGATATTTTATGGACGATAGATGGCTAATTGAAGACTGGCTAATTGCTAATTGCTAATTGCTAATTGCTAATTGAAGACTGGACCTAGTGGTCTGACAAGTCAACTTTGCCGAGTGAGATAAAGTACGTAGTTGCGCTGTCTTCGCTCTTTCACTATATTTTTTTAGGGAAGACAGCCCAACTACAAACTCAGTAAAGTTGGTGTGGCGGACTACTAGGAGTGAAAATGAGATATTGGCCCGGACTATACAAAGCTTCTATATTCTTTTCCGGAGAGGTCTAATGGGAAAGTATTTAGCTTGCTTTTCATGAATTATTTCCCAATCAATAAATTACTACCCATTAGCCATTAGCCATTAGCCATTAGCCATTAGCCATTAGAACGTCAAAGGTAAAAATTAATCAACTATTTACTGACTTAACCTGCTAGGTCTATCACTACCATCAATACAAATATCCATAGCTTGATTGACACCATAGTCTAATTCGCGACGCAAACCTACTACGCATTGAGCAAAGCGTCCTGGTAATAAACTTCTACTACAATAGGTTAAAGCTGCGGCATTGGCTCTTTCTTGACCATTCCTATTTATCCCAACAACACAAGCTCCTAGTTCTTCAGGACGCCGTGCAATTCGACAGAATGGTAAAGCTTCAGTTGCGCCAATGGCAGTGCCCTTGGCAATATTACTTACACATTTAGAAAATTCGCTAGGTCTTAATACTGCTGCACAGCCTTTAGCTGCATCTTCTGGTTTAATGCCGACGCTTAGTAGTCTACCAGTGCAAGCGCGGTAATCATTATTGTAGTTGGTGGTAATAGCTTGAGTTGGTAAGTCAAGAGCTAAATAACTGACACCCCAACTAGCGATCGCGACAAAAGTCACGGATAGTTTTTTGACTCTCATTATAGAGCTATTAGACTCTCTAGACGCCTCTGGCATATCACTGTTATTTATATTTTTGACATTTTTTATATTTCTTCTCATATTTATAACTCCTAACACCAAAAGCTATGCTATCGCAGAAAACCGCAGGAAAGTGTAAAAAACAGCAAAAAAATGATTCTGGCATTTATCATTATCTGGCATATGTCATTATAAGTTAGCTTTTTGAGAGATAGTCGGTTTGTGATTGAGTGGAAGAAACCTAATTTTTGTGCTTTATAATATACTTTCTGGGTACAATTAGATAATTTGATTAAGGAAGCTCATGTCCCGATATAGAGGACCAAGACTAAGAATTGTCCGCCGCCTGGGTGATTTGCCAGGATTAAGTCGTAAAAGCGCTCGTCGTTCCTATCCCCCTGGTCAACATGGTCAGAACCGGAAAAAGCGTTCTGAATATGCTGTTCGTTTGGAAGAAAAGCAAAAACTTCGCTTCAACTACGGTCTGTCAGAAAAACAATTATTGCGTTATGTACGTAAAGCAAGGCGTGTTGTTGGTTCAACCGGACAAGCCCTACTGCAATTACTAGAAATGCGCTTGGATAATACTGTTTTCCGTATGGGTATGGCTCCCACCATTCCCGCTGCCAGACAATTGGTAAACCACGGTCATATAACAATTAACGGCAGGGTTGTTAATATTCCTAGTTATCAATGTCGTCCAGGTGAAGTTCTTGCTGTTAGAAATAAAGAAAATTCCAAAAAATTGGTAGAAGCTAACCTTCAATATCCAGGTTTGGCTAATACACCCAGCCATCTAGAGTTTGACAAAAACAAGATGGAAGGTAAAGTCAATGGTATTGTTGAGCGCGAGTGGGTGGCGTTACAAGTTAACGAACTACTCGTGGTTGAGTTCTACTCACGTATGGCTTAAGATAGCGCTGAGTGTTGGGTCGGTTAATTGCTTGGCTAATGCTAATGGTTAATGGTTAATGGCTCATCACTCTGCTATCCTCCAATTTGTGACATTGTGCGGGTATATGAGCGAAACTCTGTACCTGATTCGCGTAATTTAAAATTAATTTCTGATTTCATCTCTAACAAGTCTCTGACTTGTTTTCTTAGCTCAAAAGTACTCATTCCATTGCGAAGGGCTGTTTTTAAGTCTATTTGACTGCTTTCATTTAATAAACAGGGACGTAACCAACCGTCTGCTGATAAACGCATTCGGTTACAGCGATCACAGAAGCATTCTGACATTTGACTGATAAATCCTAAAGTTCCCTTTGCCCCTGGTATTTTAAATACATCTGCAGGGCCATTACCATTAACTTTACTTTCAGTCAATCCCCACTGAGCTTTTATTTTTTGTCTTATATCTTCAGAAGTAACCCAACCTTTGTTGCCAAATAATTCATTGTTACCAATTGGCATAAACTCAATAAAACGAACATGCCATTCTTTATCAATTGATAAGGCTGCTAAATCTAGCACTTCATGGTCATTAACTTCAGGAATGACTACTACATTCAACTTTATCGGGTTAAATCCGACTCGATAAGCTTCTTTTATTCCATTCCATACATCTTTCCATAGGGTTCGCCCTCGATTCCCAATAATTTGGTCAAAGGTATGGGGGTCAAGGGAATCCAAGCTAATATTAATCCTTCGTAAACCAGCATCAAAGAGGTCTTGGGCTAACTTAGCGAGTAAAAACCCGTTAGTTGTCATAGAAAGGTCTTGAGTTTGGGGAAGAGACGAAATTTCCTTGACAATAGATACTACCGACGGACGCAATAAAGGTTCTCCCCCTGTCAATCGAAATTTAGTAAACCCCACAGGGATAAAAACCTCTTTGACTAGAGTTAGGAGTTCTTCATCAGTTAGTAACTGTTGTTTAACTATATAATTTAACTCCGCACCCTCAGGCATACAGTATTGACAGCGAAAATTACAGCGGTCAATTAAGCTAATCCTGAGGTAATCTACCTTGTTCATGGTGAGTGATAAATGATTGGTGGGGAGTAATGTGAAATCTAATTACATTTTAATTACATAATCTTAAGCCAACTTGAAATTTACATATTTTGCCAGTAACAACATAAGATATTAGCAAAATATATTTGTGAAATCCGATTAACTCAATGATAGCGTAAGGGCATAGCAGAAGTTAAAGCTACATCAACACTTCTTTTCTCTTCCTTTTTGAGTGCGCTCTTTACTTGCCAATTTGTGTAATAATAAGCCGGATTAGCTCTATTAATATGCCCACATACCGTGCAATCTACGGATAATCTAAATGACCTAGCAGCAGCCCTGCAACAGCCGGCTGATTTAACCTTTGAACTCCCCGACCCAGAGGATGAGGAGATAGCTGAGGCTGACTTTCTTCAGCAAATAGATGTTGCTTGGCAGGTTTGCGATCGCTTTGATTTACAAACAGAAATTTGGCGTGGAAGAATTTTACGCGCAGTTCGGGATAGGGAGAAACAAGGTGGTGATGGCAGGGGAAGTGGTTTCCTTAACTGGCTAAAGGAAAGGGAAATAAGTAAAAGTCAGGCTTATGCTTGGATTCAATTAGCCAATAGTGCTGACACTCTTTTAGAAGACGGTAAACTTGACCCTAAAAATATTAAAAATTTTAGCAAAAGGGCGTTTATAGAAACTGCGAAATCAGTTCCCGAAGTGCAGCAGATGGTAACTGAGGCTGCCCAAAAGGGGGATAAAATTACCCGCAGGGAAGTGCGACAGCTGACTGATGAGTGGACAGCCATGTCCTCAGAGTTATTACCAGAACAAGTGAGGGAAAAAGCGGCAGAAAACACCCTTCCTCCCCGTTATATTGCTCCCCTTGTAAAGGAGATGGAAAAGCTTCCACAGGCCCATCAAATACCTTTACAGGAGGAAATCGCAGCCAATCCTGATGTGGATACCATCAAGCAAGCTACTACAGAGGCACGTAATCTAGCGAAGTATCTTAAGGGAGCGGCACAGGTGCAGGTGTTAAATCAAGAACAAGTAGATATTGAAACGGCCTTAGTGGAAGCTCAACGTATTGGTTGTCTGAATGTGGCAGCTGACCTTGTTAACCAAGCTTCCCAACTGGAACAATCCATTGCGAAACTATATATGACTTGGAAAAAAATTGGTAATTTATCTGACCGACTTTATGTAGATACAGGAGCAAGTACACCTCACCTGCGATCGCTCCTCACGTGTTTAGAAAGCCTTAGTGGTGAAGTTATGGAAGTAGAATTAGGTGGCGCTGTCGAACGTACTATCAGACTACAAATTCAGGAGAATTAATTGGCCAATGGCTAATGGCTAATAGCTAATAGCTAATGGCTAATGGCTAATAACGTAAGTTGCTAGTTATCCAAAAATATCGATTTTTAAGTGCTTAGCTCTAAAATTAAGTATCTAGTAACACTCTAAAACCACGTTTTTGTATCTTAACCTGATACTTTTACGAGAGCTAACTAGCAACTTACGTTAATAGCTAAGGCCAGACAGGCTAATGGCTATTAGTTGCAATTTTCCCACTGTAAAGCTTATGAGCAATCGTTTATATTGAGATTTGAGAGATTTTTTAGTTTTTGCGTAAGTTCCGTAATAATTTAGGCAACACTTCACTTGTCACTAGTTGTCTTTGACATCAACTTTGCAGGGTTGAAAAATATAAATTCAAATATATATTTTGATTTTGAGTTACAAGCAGAATGTCTGTAAATCAAGAAAATATTATTTCCAAATAATTGATTTGGAAATAAACAGGCTGGATGCCTGTTCTACAAATAACCTGCAAAGTTTGTATCACAGCCCCCTAGTAACTTGAACCATTAGCCATTAGCCATTAGCTATTAGCCATTAGCCATTAGCCATTAGCCATTAGCCATTAGCCATAACCAGCTAAAGCTGAGGTTATAATCTGGAATGCCCTAACTGCGAGGGCTATTAGAGTAGAATTCGCTAACGCGAGTAAGAATTTTACTCGCTCCCAAGCGACAGCATAATTTGTAAAAGATAAATCTTTGAAGAAGAAAAAGTTAGGAGTCGCGCCAGGAGGAGCAAAAGATGTTAAAAATACTACAAGTAAAGGCAAAAGTATTATCAAGGCGCCCGCTAGAAGCAACACCAAGGTTACATTTTCGTTTATAAATTCTGATTTTGATTCTCGACTTGCTTCCAAGCGCTTAGCATTATTGTTTGTGAATTCTTAATTTATTGAGAAAAGGCGATTAAGGTGATAATTAGTGATGATGTATAGGTTAAAGTCAATCCCATTGATAAGAATATCTTTAATGTTAGATTTATACAGTTCGTTAGTTGGTAAAGAAAAGTTACGTAAACCTGCTCCTACAATCGATTTTCCCCTTCTTAGTTTCAGCTATATATCTCCTATTTATCAATTTTCCTCACAGAAAGTACTCTAATATCTCCCTACAACCGCTAATCTATAACATAGTGACTTGTTAAGTTAAATTAAATCGAAGATTACTTTTCTCAACAATTACTTGATGAGAATTGTTACCGTAGTATCAAATGATTCACATATCCAGGAGTGGACATAACATGCAGCAGGTTGCAGTCACCTCTGAAATCGACTTTCATAGCGAAACTTACAAAGACGCCTACAGCCGGATTAATGCGATTGTAATTGAAGGCGAACAAGAAGCCTATGATAATTACATTAAACTAGCAGAACTGCTGCCAGGACAAAAAGACGACCTCATTCGTTTATCTAAAATGGAAAGCCGTCACAAGAAAGGTTTTGAAGCTTGTGCCCGCAATCTCCAGGTAAGCCCTGATATGCAGTTTGCTGAAGATTTTTTTGCTCAATTGCACCAAAATTTTAAAGATGCTGCTGTTCAAGGTAAAGTAGTTACTTGCTTGTTAATTCAGTCTTTAATTATCGAGTGTTTTGCTATCTCGGCATACCACATTTATATTCCTGTGGCAGATGATTTTGCACGCAAAATTACAGAGGGTGTAGTCAAAGATGAATACACTCACTTAAATTTTGGGGAAGTGTGGTTAAAAGAACACTTTGAAGAATCTAAAGCTGAATTGGAAGCAGCTAATCGCCAAAATCTACCTATCATCTGGAGAATGCTTAACCAGGTAGCAGATGATGCACGAACTTTAGCAATGGAAAAAGAGGCTTTAGTTGAAGACTTTATGATTCAGTACGGAGAAGCTTTAAGTAATATTGGCTTCACTACTCGTGACATCATGCGAATGTCCGCTTATGGTCTCAATGCTGCTTAGATAATGGCTAAGCAATGAGTCCTAAGTCCAGAGTTTGATGTAGAAAGAAGGTTCTCAAAAAACCTTCTTTCTAGACCAATACGCTTAAGTTAGTAAGTATATGTAGAAGTCAAGGCAACCTTTGATACGGCACAGGAAACTATCAGCTTTATCGTGCCTAATCGTGCTTACGTCTACCTAAGCCAAGAAAAATAGGAGGTTTTTACCCCCACTAGATTTGATTGATGCTTAACTCAACTGTATTGGTTTCAAAAGTCTATTACTCTGTTCCCCGTTTCTTGATTCTGAAATTACACATCTAAATTAAATAATTCATGTTTGGTCTAATCGGACACTCCACAAGCTTAGAACATGCTCAATCGTTAGCTAAGGAATATGGCTACGATGAATACGCTGACCAAGGATTAGAAATTTGGTGCAGCGCTCCACCGCAAATAGTAGATGATATTACTGTAACTAGTATTACTGGACAGAAAATTTATGGTAAGTATATAGAATCTTGCTTCTTGCCAGAAATGTTGGCAAATAGACACTTTAAAACGGCTACCCGTAAAATATTAAATGCAATGGCACACGCCCAAAAGCATAATATTGATATCACTGCTTTAGGCGGTTTTTCTTCCATTATCTTTGAAAATTTCAATCTAGAGCAGATTCCTCAAGTTCGTAATATTACTTTAGATTGGCAACGCTTTACTACAGGCAATACTCATACGGCATATATTATTTGTCGTCAAGTCCAAAAAGTGTCAAAACAAGTCGGCATTAATTTATCTCAAGCTACTGTTGCTGTTTGTGGAGCCACTGGTGATATTGGGAGTGCTGTCTGTCGATGGCTAGATGCGAAGACAGATATTAAAGAGCTTTTACTAATTGCCCGCAATAAGGAAAGATTAGAGGCATTACAAACGGAACTTGGTAGAGGCAAAATTCTATCTTTAGAGCAAGCCTTACCAGAAGCCGATATTATTGTGTGGGTTGCGAGTATGCCTAAGGGTGTGGAAATTGACTCAACTGCTTTAAAACGCCCTTGCGTGTTAATTGATGGTGGTTATCCTAAGAATTTGGCTACAAAAGTCCAGCATCCAGAGGTGTATGTAGTTAATGGTGGCATTGTTGAGCATTCCCTAGATATTGGCTGGAATATTATGAAAACTACCAATATGGATGTTCCTGAACGTCAATTATTTGCTTGCTTTGCTGAGTCAATGCTGCTGGAATTTGAAGGGTTACACACTAACTTTTCTTGGGGGAGGAATCAAATCACTCCAGAAAAGATGGACTACATTGGTCAAGCCTCTATTAAACACGGTTTTAGACCTTTATTATTAGATGAGTCCAAAATTCTGAGTCAGCAGTTAGTTGCTAATTAAATTGGTGCTTGGCCAGGTTTCTTTTTGAATCCTGGTTTTTGATCTGCCAGTGCATCCAAATGATGACTAATAAATAATGACTGCTTAACTGATCTATTAACTGGCTTATTAACTATGTCAACAACCGAACGAAAACCTCTACTATTAGATTTTGAAAAGCCTCTCGCGGAATTAACTACCAGAATTGAGCAAATTCGTGAACTAGCGGAAGAAAATGGCGTTGATGTTACCAGCCAGATTCGTCAACTGGAGGCCCGCGCTATGCAACTGCGTGAAGAAATTTTTAGTAGCCTTACTCCTTCTCAACGTTTACAGGTAGCCCGTCATCCCCGTCGTCCTAGTACTTTAGATTATATTCAGGCTATTAGTGATGAGTGGATGCAATTGCACGGCGATCGCTGTGGAGGTGATGACCCAGCAATGGTTGTTGGGGTAGGGAGAGTCGGTGGACAGCCTGTTGTTATGTTAGGTCAGCAAAAAGGGAGAGATACTAAAGATAATATCGCCAGAAATTTTGGTATGGCTCAACCCGGTGGCTATCGTAAAGCTATGCGCTTGATGGAACATGCTAATAAATTTCAAATGCCTATTTTGACCTTTATCGATACACCAGCAGCTTGGGCTGGAGTTGAAGCCGAACACCAAGGTCAAGGTGAAGCTATTGCCTATAATTTACGGGAAATGTTTCGTTTGGATGTCCCTATTATTTGTACCGTTATTGGCGAAGGTGGTTCCGGTGGCGCTTTAGGTATTGGAGTCGGCGATCGCATTCTCATGTTTGAACATTCTGTTTACTCCGTTGCACCCCCAGAAGCTTGTGCTGCAATCCTATGGAAAGATACAGCTAAATCACCATTTGCCGCTGCAGCTTTAAAAATGACTTCTGGAGACTTAAAAGAATTAGGCTTAATTGACCAAATTTTACCTGAACCAACCGGAGGTGCCCATTCTGACCCCCTAACTTCGGCTCAAACTCTCAAAAGCGCAATCATTGAAAATCTTGGAGAACTTACCATCATGACCGCCCAACAAAGGCGGCAACTCCGTTATGATAAATTCCGGAAAATGGGTGTCTTTCTAGAACATAGTGCCTAAAATATCAATAATCACTCCCAAGTTGATGAGGATTGGGAAAAAACTCTTCCTAATCCATTATTCATTATTTTTTCTCAAAAGAGAAATGTTATAATTGCCTCTGGATGTAAAGATTCTTAACAATCTTTTTATCTATAGGCATCTATATTTTTTGCAAAAACCTCTATCTGATGAGAAAATATTGCTAATTATCAACTTTGCAAAACTTTAGAACCCTTTTTTGGAGTAAATTTATTATCTATCCAATGCTGAATACTTTATAGGACTTACGCAAGCTCTACGAAAACTTGGCGTTCTTGGCTTCTAGGAACGCGGCGGTCTCGCCGAGAGGCGGTTACACAAATCAAGCTTTCTGACAATTTTTGCGTAAGTCCTACTT
>Ga0114939_10002373_pt1 | contig 13976 bp, 12 predicted proteins | sample AshMeaCrysSpring_FD_87196 | JGI IMG/M metagenome (GOLD analysis project Ga0114939, IMG submission 87196) | Groundwater microbial communities from Big Spring, Nevada to study Microbial Dark Matter (Phase II) - Ash Meadows Crystal Spring | ecosystem: Environmental > Aquatic > Deep subsurface >... | reverse complement strand
CGTGCGGGGCGAGCTGAACGCCTGGCTGGTCGACGGCATCCAGGGCATGCACGGCATAGATCGAACCCGGTCCGCCGCCCATTAGCACCCCGACGCCGATCGTCTCGATGAGTTCGGGCCGGGACGCGCCGGCGGCCACGGCATCGTGGGTATGATAGGCGATGCAGCCGTCGCAGCCGATGGCGATGCTGACGGCCAGGGCCATCATTTCCTTGACCTTGGCCGGCAGCGCGCCATCGTCTACCGCCTTGCGGTGGAGGCGGGCAAAGCCGCCCATCGGCGCGCTCAGTTCGCGGCCCAGGTCGGCCAGCCGCTCTTTCAACCGGGCGTGGTAGGCGATGACGATCTTCTTCTCGTCGCTCATTTCTTGCCTATCTCCTCTAGCGCCTGCGTATGGCTGTGCTCATAGTAGGCTTGGGCGACATGAGGGCCGCTTGCTCAACCGCCCAAGCTGCGGGTTCAATCGCCACCAGCCAGCCCGTGTCATATGGGTCCTGGTTAATGATCTCGGCTTCGAGTTCGAGTTTCATGTTCGTCTCAACCACTCTACCAGATATAGGCGAGGGCAATTCAATATCGACCTTAATCGTCTCGATATTGCCCAGTCGTTCCCCAGCGGTCAAGACCGTACCCGGCTCGGTCATCTCAACGAAGGCAATGTCGCCATTATTCTGCTGGAAGAAATCAGTGACACCGATCCGCAGCAAACCGTCGCGCTCCTGCACCCATAAGCCTTCCGGGTGATAGAGACGGTCGGTTGATACAGCGAATGTAAATTTGTCGACGGTAAAACTCAATACATCGGTCATGAACAGCCTCCCCTTGATATTTCAATGATCATTGTTTCAATACCCGTTGTAGTATCCATCAATCAAAACGATCACAAGTGACAATTGTCACGAAAAAGGTATGACAATCCACTCTATCAATGCTTATCGGATGAGTGATGATACAATGGGACCAGTGACCCTGAGGATTGAAACAACGCTTCTACCCTTCTTCAAGCCAACAGGCATCGCGATCATCGGAGCCTCATCTACCCCTACCAAGCTCGGCTTTGGAGTCGCGCGCAATCTGGCTCTAAGCGGTTTTTCCGGTGCGATTCACTTCGTCAATCCACACGGCGGTCGCCTGCTGGACCAAACGGTTTATGCAACAATCGCAGAAGTTCCCGATCCGGTAGATTTGGCCGTTGTTGTCATCCAGGCCCCGCTGGTCCCAAACACCCTGAATGAAATCGGCCGGCGAAACATCAAAGCGGCGATTGTCGTTTCCGGCGGTTTTCGCGAAACCGGACCGGAAGGCGCGAAGCTGGAAGAGGCGTGTTTACAGATCGCACAAACACACGGCATCAGGTTGATTGGCCCCAACTGTGTCGGATTGATTAACACCCATTTACCGCTGGACACAACCTTTCTACCGCCGCCCGGTCCAACACCGGGAGATATCGCCTTCATCTCTCATTCCGGAGCGATATGCGCTGTCGTCATCGATTGGGCGCGGGGTCAGGGTTTTGGGTTTTCACACTTGATCAGCCTGGGAAACCAGATCGACGTCCGGGAAACCGATCTGCTATTCCCCGTAGCCGCCAACCCGAAGACACAGGTCATCACGCTTTACCTGGAAGGGGTCGGCGATGGCCGCCGGTTTATTCATGCCGCCCGGCAGGCATCACGCCTTAAGCCGGTACTCGCCCTGAAGGTCGGCCGGTTCAGTGCCGGCCGGCAGGCGGCCGCCAGCCATACAGGCGCTCTGGCCGGCCAGGAGTCAGCATTCGATGCCGCTTTCCGCCGCGCGGGTATCATCCGGGCCGGCACAACCGAGGAGCTTTTCGATTGGGCTCGCGCGCTGGCCTGGTGCCCGTTGCCCACCGGACGCAACGTCGCCGTGCTAACCAATGCCGGCGGGCCTGGGGTAGCGGCGGCGGACGCGTTGGAAAGCCAGGGGCTACGGTTGGCCGCGCTCACCAAGGATACCGAGGCCGCATTGAAAGCCATCTTACCGGCAGACGCCAGTGTTAGAAATCCGGTCGACATGCTGGCATCGGCCACCACCGGCAATTACGCTGATTGTCTGCGGCTTCTATTGGATGATCCCGGAGTCCAGAGCGTCATGGTGATCATTCCGCCGCCGCCTTTGGAATCGGCCGGTGCTATCGCCAGAGCTTTAATCCCCATTATCTATGCCGCGGACAAACCGGTCATCATCGCTTTGATGGGCGAGTTAATGATCCGCGAAGCAATTGAATATTTCCGCGCCGCTCGCGTGCCGGAATACCGTTTTCCGGAACGGGCCGCCGCGGCGCTGGCTGTTCTGGCCCGGCGAGCGGAAATGCAGACCAGGTTGAGCGACAAAGAGGACGCTGTTTTTGGCCCGGCTGACCGGGATATCGCCATTGTTCGGCCGGATCAGGTCCAGCAGATTCTTGATGCTTATCATCGATCATGTCAAGAATCGGCTGATACCGCGCTAAATGTGCCATATGAAGTATTGAACAACGTCCTAACAGCTTACGGCATCCCTGTACCACCAACCGGCCTAGCCTCAACCGCCGAGGAGGCGGCGAAGCTCGCCGCACAGATGGGCTTTCCGGTGGCCATCAAGGTCGCGTCGCCTGACATCATCCATAAATCTGATGCCGGCGCTATTTTGCTCGATCTCCAGGAACCGGCTCAGGTCGTGCGAGGCTTTGCCGAAGTGATAGCCAATGCGCGCCGAGCTATGCCGGGCGCTCAAATCGATGGCGTCACCGTCCAAAAAATGGTCGTCGGAGGGCAGGAAGTGATCGTTGGCGCAGTCCAGGATCCGCAATTCGGCCCTCTGGTTATGTTTGGTTCCGGCGGTGTCGAGGTGGAGGGGTTACAGGATGTTGAATTCGCCATTGCGCCACTCTCCGCCGGGGAAGCCGAGGATATTATGGTCTCAACTTGGGCCGGGCGACGTCTGGAGGGTTTTCGCCATTTGCCGCCGGCGGATCGTGAGGCGACGATAGCCATCATCCGGCGGCTCGCCCAATTGGCCGCTGATTTCCCGCAATTGGCCGAGATTGAACTAAACCCGGTACGGGTTATGCCCCAGGGCCAAGGCGCCTATGCTGTGGATTTTAGAGCCAGGCTCGTTTCAATCAGCCGGCCAATGGAAAAGGCAAACTGGTCGACCGTCATAGTTTAGACGGCGATCGCGTTCACCAGCTCGATAATCGAATTAATGATCGCCGCGACGATCGGCGCGGCGATTGCCACCTTCTCAGCGGCCCGTTTCAGGCTCTCTGCCAGATCGTTGATGTACTCCGGATCGGGCAAATCGCTCCCCGCCTCGCTGGCCAGGGCTTCCACCCGCTTGGTGATATTGAGAACATCCTGGGCTCGCGTCGCCGGCAAACCGGCAAGGGCTGTTTTAAGGGCATCGATCAACTGCACCAACCGATCTTTCTGATCAGGCGTCGCGTTGGGCATCGCCTGAATTGTCTGAGTGACGTCATCCAGCTTTGATTCGATGTTGATCGCGGAATTCGTAAAGGTCCCGGACAAAACATGTTTATTGCCGTCCACCTGGTCGCCCTGGATGGACTTGGAATTGCTGAGATCGCTGCCGTTGATGGCGCTGCCGGCTATAAACGCGCCGCCTTGAGTATTCAGGCTGCCGATTTGAAAGACAGTTACACCGTCACTTTCACTGCCGGCGGAGCCTTGCGGCAATTCAAAGTCCGCTGGAATCGCCGGCCAGGTTGCATTGGGTCGCTCTTTGCTGGCGTAGGTCAGGAGGTCGGGCAGGCGGCCGGTACGGCTCATGTGGGCCAGAAGCGCGTTTACCTTTGTTGGCTTTGTTCCACCCCGCAATGAATCATAATCGACACCCAGCATGAAGGCCATTGTCTCGATTTCCGACTTATCAAAATATTGGGTGAGTTTTTGTTGTACCTCGGCTTGAAACTGGATGCTGGATTCGTTCATTCTTCCTCCGTAACTTTTAACCCACTACGATGCCGGAACGGGTCACTCAAGTGGCCATCCGGGAAGCAGCCGCGGCTATTTGGCGGGCAACGGCCGGCAGTCCCGGCCGGATATCCCCAAGATTGTAAGCCGCCCGGACCAGGGCGTGGCTATCGATAGTCACCAGGTCCGCGTCACCGGCCTGGAGATGATTGGTCGTTTGTGCCAGTCGGTTCAACACCATCTCGACTTCCTTGCGCCGCTCGCCCGGCACTTGTTCCAATTCAGACTGCATGGCGGCCACAAGCGCGATCAGGTCCGCCCGATCAGCGGGGTTCTTCGCCTGGCTTTGACGGATGGTCTGCGTGACCTGGTTCAATTGCGAACCGATGTTGAGGACCGAACCGGAAATAGTACCGGTCAGAACCGTTTTGCCGTTACCGGTAATGTCCCCCCAAACCATCTTACCATTGCTAAAATCGCTGTTCGACACGGACGAATTCATCACGTAGGCACCGCCCTGCGTCGCCGGGCCGGCGGTTGAGAACGTTCCGGCCGGAGACGAAGGTGAGGCCTTTCCGTTTTGACGGTCGCCGAGTCGCAAGGCGACCGGAAAATTTTCGCCGCTCAGTTGGTAGACGGGTGTTTGCGATACCTCGTACTCTCGCCACGCGCTTTGCGGCACAGCGCGCGAAACATAGCCCATGACATCACTCACCAGAACTTCAGTCGTATCCTCCGGTTGGCCAGACCCCGATAGAGCTTCGATAAGATGGTAAGTGAAAATGCTCATAGACCGATCCCCGCGAATGTAGGAGCTTTCGGTCGCGGAAGATGAGCTAAGCACCGCGCGCCCCTGGCCCTGCATGAGGGCGACGACGCTCCGCGCTTTCGGTGGCGCGGCCGATTTCAACAAGTTCGACTCCGCCAGTAAATCTTCACCTTTGATTCCCATCCCACCGGCATGGCAACAATCCAGGATCACCAACATTCGCCGCGGCTGAACTTTCTCAATCTCGTCGGCCATGTCTTCAGCCTTGAGCATCGAATCCAGCAAAGGCTGGCGGACATCATAGGGCAACAGGTAATATCGCTTGTTCTCGCGGTTATAAGCCCCGTGGCCGGTGTAATATAAAATAGCCGTCGCGTTGTCGCTCTTGTCCCTGGCCAGTTTTTCTTTCAGCCACTCTATCCCCTGATAAATGCCTCGACGCGATGCCTCCGGGCCGCGGATGAAACGGACATTTTCCGGCAAATAGGCGCACCGCTCCGGATTGATCAGGACACTTTGCAAGGCCGCGGCATCCTGAGCCACCCCCGGCAGGGCGTAATTCGGAATCAGGTTTTCGTTGACAGCGATTAAAAGCGCGTAACCGTGGGTAAACTGCTCGGTCGGCATTCCTTTCCTCGTGGCCATCATTCGACATGACAGCCGGGATCAATAATTCATTATACTCCGGCCGATCGTGATCGCTAGAGGCTGGAATGTAAAAATATTGGATATTGTTGTAGTAAAACTATATACCGGTCAGCTAATCTCTTCGACATAAACCCGCTCACCGCGCCGCGCGGACTCGTAGAGTGCCAAGACGGTACGGATATGGTTGCGGGTTTCCTCCAAGCCGATGAAAGTCGGTTTGCCATCCAGAATGGCGGCGTGCATGTCTTCAACCTCGCCGAGGTAAAGTTCCTGTTCGACCACCGGAATTTCCTGATGAACATCGGTCTCATCAATGAATGTCAACTTTCGCTCGCCTTCAACCAAACCGGTAAAAGGACGGTTCATAACCAACCGGCCCTTTGTGCCCAGAATATCGACATGGGTATACCAGGGAGTCCTGAACGCGCTGCTGATCTGGGCCATTGTGCCGTTGGCGAAGTGCAAGCTACCCGTAAAAGACTCGTCCACGCCGCTCGGTCCAACCCATTGATCACCAAAGACCCATACCGGGGGGCCGTCCATCAGGTATTGGGCATAACTCAAGGGATAAACGCCAACATCCCACAGGCTGCCGCCGCCCCACTCCGGCACCAGCCGGATATTGTTGCGCGTGCCCATGTTGAAGTTAAACACGCCTCGAATCACGCTGATATCCCCTAATTTCCCACTTCGCACCCATTCCCCGGCCGTCCTTGTCTGGGGATGGTGGCGATACATGAACGCCTCGGCCAGGATACACCCGTTATCGCGCGAAGCTTCGATCATTTGATCGACCTCATGCAGGGTGATGGCGAAAGGTTTTTCACACAGGACGTGGATGCCGTGTTCGACAGCGTGAATGGTCCACTTTGAATGAAGATGATTGGGCAGGCCAATGTAGACCGCGTCCACCTCGCCCGAAGCGAGCATAGCCTCATAACTGCCAAAAGCCAGGGGTATGCCCCACTCCGCGGCGTACGCGTCGGCTGCGTTTTGTTTTCGACTGGCGACGGCCACAAGTTCACCGCGCGCCGATGCGCGAATAGCCGGGATCAAACGCTTGTTGATATTGGCCGTCGATAACAGTCCCCAACGAACAGTATCCATCAGCAGACTCCTTCAATTCGGATAGAGATGTTACATCTCCGAGAAGAACGCGACCGTAGTCGCCTCGACATAGGTCTAGCCCTTTTTCAGGAAACCATCATAACAATGGTGTAGTAGCTATTTTATCCGGAAGTTCCGTCAAAGGGTAAACGGTCTTAAAAGTTTAAACAGGCTTCATGCTTGACCAAAGACACAGAGTTCACCATAATGAAAGTCAGGAGAGCCATCCATGACAACAGATATGATCCCCCAATCTCGCAAAATCCTTCGCCAACTGCTCGTCCTCGCCGGCGTCCTGATCATCATGACCCTTATGATCGGCCGGTATGCACTTGTTAAAGCTGAGAACAATACGGGCAAACAGATCGATCAGGTATTTATGCCCATCGCCTTCGGCCCATCATCATTTTTCATGCTGCCGATCGGGAGTGGCTTTAACACCGTGACCGATGTGACGCACGCCGGAGATGATCGGTTGTTCGTCGCAGAGCGAGCCGGCCGTGTCCAAATCCTTCATCCCGACGGTCGGATCACAACTTTCCTGGATATTCGCAACCAGGTGATCAGCAACCGTGGAGAATATGGATTTTTCGATATCAGCTTTCATCCCGGCTATCAAAATCCGGAATCGCCAGGGTATGGATTTTTCTATGTCTCCTACACGACTGGCTTCGATGATGGTGTTACCCTCGATGTCGTGACCCACATCGACCGGTTTCAGGTTTCCGAAAACCCCGATGTCACGAATCTTGCCTCGCAAACCCGGATTTTCAAAGAACGCCAGGGTTTTAGTGTTCACAAAGGCGGCGGAATGGACTTCGACCCGAGGGATGAAATGCTGTATGTTGGTATGGGCGACGACCGGCTGTTGCTTATCGCCCAAAGTGACCGTTCGCCCAAGGGTAAAATATTCCGCCTGGATGTTAACAAAGTCCCTCGCGACATCGTTGGGGATGGGAGTAGTTATGTCAGTAAAGAGATTTGGGCTTTAGGCTTGCGCAACCCCTGGCGCATCGATGTTGATCCACTCTCTGAAACCATCTTTGTAGGCGAAGTAGGTGACCAACTATGGGAAGAAGTGAACATCGTTCCGCTGAGCGTCAAGGGTTTTAATTTCGGCTGGCCGTGCATGGAGGGACCGGTGATCATTCCGGAAGCCAACGACATACCGGAGTGTAAAAACCCAAACAACTTTGCGCGTGCCATCCATGAGTATGCCCATCGTGATGGCAGCAACCGCTGCGCCATTATCGGCGGAAAAGTCAACCGGCCGGTCGGCAATCCCAATGATGGCCGTTACATCTTCGCCGATATGTGCACTCGGGAGGTTTTCTCACTGGCCTATGACGCCGGGGGCTGGGAACGGACATTATTGGGGATCCTGAACGATGAGCTAATCTCGACAATTGGCGAGGATCGGTACGGTTACCAGTATATCGGCACGACGGCCGAATCAGGTCCGATCTACCGCCTTTATATACCGCCTGTTCAACGAGCTAACCGCTAATACCGGACTTCCTCAGAACACTGTCCTGATAACCGGCGCGATGCCCGATTTTTGCGGCCGGTAACTTGACTCGAGCAAAGGGAAGCCCTCTAGGGAATGGATGATGTCTGGTTGATGGGCACCATCCCCTTCAAGGTGGGATAATCAACACTTAGAGCCTGGAGAAATGCCTGGGAAACCGGACTGAAAAAAGTATCCATCGCCCAGACCAGCTTCAGAGTACGTCGTAGAGGTGCCCCTTCGATCGGGACGGCCGCCAGTTGTCCCGCGCCGACCTCCGAGCGGACGACATACCCCGGCAAAATCGTCAGGCACACCCCCTGCGAAACCGATCGTTTGATCGATTCCAGGTTATCAAATTCGGCGGCAACCTTTGGCGAAATCCGCCGCGTCCGGAAAGCGCCATCCAGCCAGGTTCGGGTCTGGCTTCCCGGTGGCCGCATGATCATCGATTGCCCGGTCAATTCATCCAGTTGAATGCTTTGCCGGCCAACCCAAGGGTGGTGCGTTCCAACCACCACCAATTGCTCTACCTCTTCCAGTTCGCGCCAGCCTAATCGTCGGTCCTGGTAGGCGTCCAACTCGCCCTCGATCAGTCCCATGTCCAACCGCCCGGCCAGAACGCCGTTCACGATCTGGTCGGTTATCCCCGTTTGCAGGGCAACGGTTAGTTGTGGGTATCGGCCGCGGAAACGCTGGATCCAATCCGGTGCCAGATATACTGCGACACCCGGCGTCGCCCCCAGACTGACTTTGCCCTCCGTCAGGTGCTCCACATCAGTCAACGCCGCCTCAGCGCGCCCCACTAAAATAAAAATATCGCGAGCAAAACCTTGCAGGATTTCCCCATGGGAGGTTAGCGTCACCCCGCGACGGCCGCGTTGGAACAACGGCCGACCAAGATCGCGCTCCAGGTCCTTGATATGCTGGCTGACAGCTGATTGGGTGATGTAAAGGCGCTCAGCAGTCGCACTGAAACTGCCCTCCTGGGCGACGACGGCGAAGATATGGAGCTTGTTGAGATCGATCATCCGGCAAACCTCGGTGGCATAATTCAGAGGCTACAAGGATCCGCCTGAAACAAGACGAACCTTTTATTCTTCGAATTAAATATTCCTTGCTATAAGCTACTACTTATATCACACATAAGAATTTAGACCTACCTGAATTCCCCATTCATGATTAATCTATTCCTAGTTGAATCTGATAGGAGTCTCTTCCCATGAGTTTTTTCAGCAAGATTTTCGGCGGGCAGGGCACCGCCGGCACGGGTGGCGCGATTGATAGCAGCGAAGCCAAAGTACGAATTGAAGGAGCCAACCCGCCCTATCTTCTTGATGTCCGGGAGCCGTATGAATTCGCGGATGGGCATATCGAAGGGGCGCGGTTACTACCTCTGGGGGAACTCGGGAAGCGGATTGGCGATTTGCCGCGGGACCGGGAAATCCTGGTTATCTGTCGCTCGGGTAACCGCAGCGGCACAGCAACGCGGCATCTCGCCCAAGCCGGCTACAACGCGACCAACTTGCGCGGCGGTATGATCGGCTGGCAACGCGCCGGATACCCCATTAAACGCGGCAAGTAATTGATGGACACGCTCTGGTTGGGTTTGGTTCTGGGTTTCGGCATCGGCGGATCATTGGGCTTATTGGGTGGCGGGGGGAGCATCCTGACCGTTCCGGCCCTCGTCTATCTGGTCGGCCAAACCCCCCAGGTAGCGGTCATGACCTCCCTGGCTATCGTCGGCGCGAATAGCGCCCTGGGCGCATTCTTTCACCGCGCCCAGGGCACGCTGAACTGGCGGGTGGCTCTATTATTCGGCGGAGCCGGTATGGCCACCGCCTATATCGCCGCCGGTTTCTCCAGCAAGCTATCGCCCGACTTTCTGATGGTGGCATTTGCCACCTTGATGCTAGTTATCGGCCTGTTGTTGATTTTTCGCCGGCAACCTCAGCAAATAAACGACCTGGGCGAGTTGTCGTTGTGGAAAATTTTGGCCTCCGGCGCTACTGTCGGGCTGCTCACGGGCATTCTGGGTGTCGGCGGCGGCTTTCTTATTGTTCCGGCTTTGGTGATGCTGGTCGGCTTGCCGATGCAGCAAGCCGTCGGCACGTCACTGGTCGTCATTGCCATGAACAGTTTGGCCGGCTTTATGGGGCATCTGGGAGACGGCGCGCTCGATCTGCCGGCGCTCATCGTTTTCGTCGTCGCCGGCTTGGCGGGCACATTCACCGGGGCGCGATTGGCCCATCGATTGCCGGCCGCGCGACTCCGCCAGATATTCGCGATGTTTGTTATCGTCCTGGCACTTTTTTTACTCTACGACAATTTACCCAAATTATTCTAGTTGGCTCTCTGGGCGAACGGCTTCGAGAGGGCTGAGGAGTTTATTGCGATGTATCTTGAGCAATTCTTTATTGATGGGCTGGGTTGCGCGTCTTATCTAATTGGTTGCGAAGGGGCTGGAGTGGCGGCCGTGATCGATCCCGATCGCGACGTTCGGAAATACCTGGAGATCGCCGCGGCCAAAGGTCTAACGATCAGCCACATTATCGAAACCCATCTCCATGCAGATCACGTCTCCGGCAACACTGAACTGCAAGCCCGGACCGGGGCGGAAATCTATGCCTTTGACGGCGCGGGGGTGGAATTTGAGTATAAATCGCTCAAGGAAGGTGATGTCCTCTCTCTGGGCAATGTTCAATTGGCCGTCCGTCACACCCCCGGTCACACCCCGGAGAGTATCAGCTTGCTGGTAACCGATCTGGCGCGCAGCAAGGAGCCTTGGATGGTCCTCACCGGCGATACCTTATTCGTTGGTGATATCGGCCGGCCCGATCTTGTCGGCCTGGAGGCAGCCCGTGGCTTGGCTAACCAAATGTACGATACGATCCACGAAGAGATTCTGCCCCTCCCCGACGGCGTGATGGTTTATCCCGGACACGGCGCAGGCTCCCTGTGTGGAAAATCGATCGGCGCGGTGCGCTCGACGACCATTGGCTTTGAGCGCCACAACAACCCGGCCCTCTTCCCGCGCGAACGGACTGACTTCATCGATTTCGCGGTGGCCGAATTACCCGAGCAACCGGCCAATGTTAAACGTATCAAGGCCATGAATCGGCGCGGACCACGGCCTTTGGGCGATGTCAAACCTCGCCCCATTACCATCCAGGAATCGATCGGTTATTTCCAGAGCGGCGCGGCGCTGCTCGATCTGCGTACCAAAGAAGCGTTCAAAAAACTCCATATCCCCGGTTCGGTTCACCTCGAACCGGACGACCAGCTCAGTAATCGCATCGGCTTCGTTCTACCGCCGGAAGTCCCGATCATTTTAATGCTCCCCAACCAGGACGAGGACGCTATCGTCGCTGACTATACCCACACGATCTACGCGCTGGCGCGCGTCGGTTATGACTCCGTAGTCGGGTATCTCGCTGAAAGCCTTGAGGTCTGGGATGCCTATGGCCTGCCGTTAACGAGTGGCGATGTTCAGGATATTGACCCGCGCGACCTACATCGAATGCTGATAAACGGTAATGGTGACAAACCAATCGTTGTGGATGTTCGCGAACCCTGGGAATACGCCCAAGGGCACATCCCCGGCGCACAACTTATCTCCCTTGGCGAGCTTGGCCGTCGTATTCAGGAGCTGGACGCGCAGAAACCGGTCGCCGTAGTTTGCGCCACCGGCAGTCGCAGCCAATCGGCCGCTGCCCTGCTCGGCCGTGAAGGCTTCGGCACGGTTTATAATGTCGTCGGGGGCACGATGCGTTGGATGCAAAGCGGCTTGCCGCTGGAGCAATAAACCGTTCTTGTTGTCGTTGACGAGAACCCGAACCTTGGCAGGGTTCCGGCCCACAAATCAAGCAACGACCAGGCTATTCGCATAAGCCAGCGCTGCGGCGATATCCTCAGCGATCATCTGCCGCTTACTGGCCTCGATGAAATAGCTTGGTCCAGCCTGTAGGTAACTGGGGAACACTCGAATATCGCGAAACATGAAGACGCTATCTCGAATTTTATACGTGGACCCGGCCGGGATGATTCGACCAATGCCATGTCGACGGCCGATCATGTTCATCGCCTGGATGGCAACATCGCCCATCAATAAATAGGCCCTGGCCTGGGGGAACAGGTTTAATTCCTGCTCTAACAACCGGGAGCACTCACAAATGGTGTCACGATGGATACCATACGACATCTTGTTGCATTTCACCGCGGTCGTCAGATAAACGCCGAGCCTGATTATTTCATCGATTGAATGGACCGGGAATCCCGCGTCCCGAAAAGCCAGAATCGTCGTCCGGGCAAAGAGCGGGTCACCAAGGGCGTAATAGTCATCCTCCGCCTCGGCCGACGCTGATTCGGAAATTAGGACAACCTTGATCATCGCCGGGTCAAGTTCGACTGGAGGAATCCGATAGCCGTCATGGTGAACATCCGTGCATGGAAAGAATTGGCACCCAACAGCTTCGCTTACTATCATGGCTCACCTCCTTGATATCTTCTACTCCTCCATACAGCATACTATTGAACCAGGGTGTCGTCACGTGACAAATGTCACACTTCTTTCGCTCAAAAATCATAAAGTATTGGTTGGCGAACCGCCTTATGCTAAGCTTTACTCCAGTACAAACCCATTCTGATACATACTCTGATATCGATGACAGATTCTGAAGTACCATCCATCCAACCTGAAACCTCTCCTGAATCCGGTGCCGGGCAAACATCAAACCGGCTAATAACCCTGGCCATTGCCCTGGCAACCCTGGTCCTGGGCTTTTTCATCGGTTACTTGTGGCGCGGCGCTGGTCTCCCGGCCGAGGATTCGGCCGATGTCGGCTTCGCCCGCGACATGAGTATTCACCACGAACAGGCGGTGCAGATGGCTGCGTTGATTTATGACCGCACCGACGACGAGGCCATTCGATCGCTGGCTTTTGATATTTTAACCACCCAGCAAGGCCAAATCGGAATCATGAGCGGGTGGCTCGATGCCTGGGGACATCCCTGGACGTCTGCCGGTCCGCGCATGAGCTGGATGGGAATGCCGGTTGATGGGCTTATGCCTGGAATGGCGACTTCCGAGCAATTGGCCGCCTTGCGCGCCGCCGAGGGAACCGCGGCCGATATCATCTTCCTCCAGCTTATGATCCCTCATCATCAAGGCGGGGTGGCCATGGCCCAAGCCGCCGTCGACCAAGCGCAATCCACACCGGTAAAACTTCTTGCCCAGGGAATGGTTGACGGCCAATCATTAGAGATCGATTACATGCAAGAACTGCTCCTGGCCAAGGGATCCGAACCGGTCCCTGACCTGCCGATGATGGATCACGACTCGGATCACGGCGATCATTAGCTGGTCGAAAAGCCGGAGCTAAGCCCGCGCGGCGAACTGTCGGCGGCGCGCCACTGTTTTTAGAATCCCCAAAAATCGGCTAAACTCAAAGCTGCGAGGTGGAATAGCGCCACCCTTAAGTGGATGATGGCTGGCGAGCCGGTCCACACCGTCCTGGCAACCGTGCCTCGCGGGCTGAAGAACGGGCGCGAGTTCTCCAGGGTGATCCAAAGCTCGTGAGACTCCTATGATTTACCTGCATGACATCTCGATTCGCGACGGCTCCGAGCTATACAAGCCGCCGCGGCGCGATATTCTGCATCTGCCGGTCATCGGCCGCGTTCTCCGCCACCGCCGTGGGCGTCTCCTGTTTCAACTGCCACTCTTGATCATCGCCCTCCTGCTGATCTATGACGGTTTCACCGGGCCGCGTCTGGCATCACAGAACCTGGCCACGGTCAGCGTCTGGATCCACTATCGCGGATTTGTTATTCTGGCCCTGTTGTTGTTCGGCAATCTATTTTGCATGAGTTGCCCCTTCGCCATACCGCGTACAATCGCCCTGCGGCTTAGCCGGAAAGGCCGCCGTTGGCCCCGCATGTTGCGCAACAAATGGCTGGCGGTGGGCACCTTCGTCGGCTTTCTCTTCATTTATGAATGGTGGGATTTGTG
>Ga0114939_10002372_pt1 | contig 13982 bp, 10 predicted proteins | sample AshMeaCrysSpring_FD_87196 | JGI IMG/M metagenome (GOLD analysis project Ga0114939, IMG submission 87196) | Groundwater microbial communities from Big Spring, Nevada to study Microbial Dark Matter (Phase II) - Ash Meadows Crystal Spring | ecosystem: Environmental > Aquatic > Deep subsurface >... | reverse complement strand
TTTTATTCTTCTAAATTTTTTTGCGTCAAGGACTGTAAGTCCCTGTCTAATAGCTACAAGTTCTCTAAAAGAGGACTAAAAAATCATGTTTTTACTGTAATATTTATCATGCATTTCTATTCTTCTAAGTTTTTTTGCGTAAAGATGCAATATGTCAGGTAGGGGAAGTGGAGAGGAAAATATACTCCACGCGGTCATAAACTGCGGTAAGTAATTGTCATTCTGAGCGAAGGGAAGAATGACAGTTTATGACCGTGTGAAGTATAATCAGTGGAATCCTTTAATCCATTTAAAATACATGCAAAGGCCCATAGCAACCTTTGATATGGGTCTTTGCGTGAGTTTTAATCAATCTTCACTATTAAATATTATTAGACTTAATAAAATCGCGAACAACTTCTTCCACTGGACGAGATTGATTATCCACTTGATAGTTCATTTTTTGCATTTCTTCTGCAGAAATTTTTCCCGATAATTTATTAATAACTGTTCGTAAATCTGGGTATTTTTCTAAAATTTTTTGATTAAAAACAGGAACAGCTTCATAGGGCGGAAAATATTTTTTATCGTCTGATAAAATCACCAAATTTAGGACAGGAATCAAACCATCTGTAGAACCAGCAGCTATTAAATCTACTTTCTTTTCCTTTAAGGCTTGATACATTAATCCTATTTCCATTTGTCGAGGTGGTTTGTCAAACTTTAACCCATAGGCCTTAGCTAATCCTCGATAACCATCTTCTCTATCTAAAAATTCAGGGCCAAATCCAGCTTGCCATTGGGGAGTATATTTAGCTGATTCAGAAAGAGTTTTTATGTTTAAACGTTTTGCATCCTCGCCTCGGATAATCATGGCAAAGGTATTATTAAACCCAAAAGGTTTCATGACTTCTAATTTAAATTTCTGGTCATATTCTTGCTTAACTTTCTGATAAACAAGTAGAGGATTAGAAATAGGTTTTTCCTTTAAAACACCAGTGAAAGAAGTCCCGGTATATTCTACATAACCTGCTATTTGTCCGGTTTTTACAGCTTCATGACAGATAAAAGTTCCCCCTAAATTAAAACGTCTGTCAACCTTAAGCTTTGTGTGAGATTCTATTTGTTGAGCTAATAATTCTCCTAAAATAAATTGTTCAGTGAAATTTTTGGAGCCAATGGCAATGGTTGCTGATGTTTGTTGATAGGCTAACGTTATTAATCCGATAGTTAGTAATGTTAATATGCCCAAAACAATAGGTATTTGGCGATTAAGACGACTAAATTTAATTGTTTCAAATTTTCCCTGTTTATCCTTTTGTTGAGTAAGTTGTTTTTCCAACAATCCCAGAGACCAATCTGCCAGTAAAGCCATTAAACCAGCTGGTATTGCCCCTGCTAAAATCAATTCATTATTAACAGTAGAAATCCCGCGAAAAATAAATACTCCTAATCCACCACCACCAATGGCTGCTGCAATCGTTGCAATTCCTACAGAAATAACAGTTGCGACTCTAACTCCTCCCAAAATCACGCTGAAAGCGAGGGGAATTTCCACCTGAGATAATAATTGCCAATCTGTCATTCCCATCCCTTTTCCAGCTTCTCGAATTGCTGGGTTAACACTATTAATGCCAATGTAAGTGTTGCTAATGAGGGGTAGTAAAGCGTAGAGAGTTAAAGCGACAATGGCAGGGGTTTTGCCAATGCCTCCGAGAAAGGGCACAGAAATGAGGAAGCCAAAAATTGCTAAACTTGGAATAGTTTGCAGGGCATTGGCAACACCAAGAATTGCTTGGGCGAGTTTTCTCTGGCGAGTGATCAGAATGCCTAAAGGTATGCCAATGGATATGGCCACCAACATAGCGATCGCGACTAAGATTAAATGTTCTCCTGTATGGAGAAGAATTTCTGGTAGGTATTTGTTAAAAAACAAAATTATCTCCTTCACTTTTGTAAATAATTAAACCGCCAAGGACGCCTTTGTCGCAGACTGCCCTGAAGGGGCATAGGACGCCAAGAAAAGAAGAGATAATACAAGAGATATTTCATCATATTAGTTATTTTGCCAAGGATTTAAACAAGCAATAAAGGCTTTAGCTTCTGGATGTTGAGATTGAAGGAATTCGGCTTTGCTTCCTAGAAAGACTAAGTTACCTTCATGCATTAAGCCTATGCGAGTACCCAGAAAGAAAGCTTCTTGAATATCGTGGGTGACAAAGACCACTGTTTTTCCTAATTGCCTTTGTAAATCGTGGAATTGTTGTTGTAATTCTAAGCGAGTGATGGGGTCCAGGGCACCAAAAGGTTCATCCATTAGTAATATAGATGGGTCCGCAGCTAAAGCCCTTGCGACACCAACTCGTTGACGTTGACCCCCAGATAGTTGATGGGGGAAACGTTGGGAGAATATTTCTGGGTCTAATCCTACTAATTGCAACATTTCATAGACTCGTGCCTCAATACGCTGGGGCGACCACTTTTCCAGGGAGGGCACAATTGCGATATTTTGCCCGACACTAAAATGGGGAAATAAACCTATGTCTTGAATCGCATAGCCGATACGCCGTCGTAGAGCGATCGCATCCCACTCACTCGTCGAGCGATTAATAAAGTTAGACTCCTCGCGAGTGTCGCTGACAAAAACTTGTCCTTGACTTGGGCTAAGTAAATTATTTATTAACTTTAAAGTAGTAGTCTTACCGCTGCCACTACGCCCTAACAACACAAGGGCTTCTCCTTGATAAATTGTTAGATTTAAATGAGATAACAGCGGGCGGCGATTTATCTGGAAGCTGACATCTCGAAATTCAACTGCGATTTTTAACCCTTGGGACATGAGTTTTTGGTAATTGCTAATTGCTAATTGCTAATTGCTAATTGCTAATTGCTAATTGCTAATTGCTAATTGCTAATTGCTAATTGCTAATTGCTAATTGATAATTGCTAATTGCTAATTGCTAATTGATAATAGAACAATGGTAATACTATAAATGGGTTAAATTTGTCATTATTTACTTTAGCAGAGCGCTTTATCAGAATCTTCCAAAGGCTTTACTAAATTACATTATTTTATAATCACAAAGGTCTAATTTATAACCATTTTTAGTATAATCAGCGTAAATATTAGTAATTGTTGTACTTGTTGTAGTTTTTGATTATAGCGCAAATAAGGTAATAGTTTACTTAATGGTTTAGATAAAAATCTTGAAAATGCTTCGTCCCTCAGCATGACAGAATAAAGATTACCCAGTCTTCAAGAGCGCCCTTAGCCCTTAGCCCTTAGCCCTTAGCCATTAGCCATTAGCCATTAGCCATTAGCCATTAGCCATTAGCCATTAACCATTAGCAATCAGCAATTATCAATTCCCCCCAAAAGACTGATACATAGGAATTTCAATCCAAAATTCAGTGCCCTTGCCCGGTTCTGATATACAATCCATTACCCCGTTGTGCTTTTGAATTATTTGATAACTAATTGCTAAACCTAATCCAGTTCCTTTTCCTACTGGTTTAGTTGTAAAAAATGGGTCAAACATTTTTTTCTTAACTTCTTCAGTCATTCCAGGACCGTTATCTGCTAAACGAATAAAAATACTATTTTTCTCTTCATTTTTTTCTGTATCAATACGAATAATTAAAGGTGTAAAATCAACATTAGTATCGGATTCCCAACCCCATTCTCCTTTACTCATTTCTAGGGCGTCGATAGCATTGCTAAGTATATTCATAAAAACCTGATTTAGTTGCCCTGCGTAACATTCAACTAATGGTAATTTTCCATAATTTTTGATAACTTCAATGCCTGGAAAATCACTATATCTTTTTAAACGATGTTGCAATATTAGTAAGGTGTTATCTATTCCTTCATGAAGGTCAACGGGCTTCATTTGTGCTTCGTCTAATCTGGAAAAATTACGTAATGATAAAACAATACTTCTAATTCTTTCTGCACCAACTTGCATGGAAGACATGATTTTTGGCAAATCTTCTATGAGAAAATCTATGTCTACAGAATCTGCCTTGATTTTAATCTCTTTATCTGGCTGGGGATAGTGCGCCATATAAAGGTTTAATAAGTCTAGTAAGTCTTGGGTATAGCCTAGGGCGTGGGATAAATTACCGTAAATAAAGTTGACGGGGTTGTTTATTTCATGGGCGATGCCTGCAACTAGTTGCCCTAAACTAGACATTTTTTCGCTTTGAATTAATTGGGCTTGGGCTTCTTGTAATTCCCTTAGGGCTTGTTTGGCGGTGATTTCCGCATTGCGGCTTTGTTCGTAAAGTTGTGCTTGGGCTATGGCAATGGTGGCTTGTCCTGCTAGTTGCTGTACTAAATCAATTTCGGCTTCTAACCAGTTTCTGGGGGCGTGACATTGATGGGCTATAAGTAATCCCCATAATTTATCTCCCATTTGGATGGGCACTGTTAGGTATGCCTGGACTTGTAAAGAAAATAAAAATTCTTTATGACAAATGCTAAGGGAGGCTGCTGATACGCTATTAACTGCTTTTACTTGACCGCGAAAATAGGATTTTATGTAATCTTCTGGTAAGCATTCTGGCGTCCCTTTGATTCCCAGGACTGATTGCCAGTTACCATTGATTTCTTCTACTATTACTTCACCATACCTATTGTCTTTTAACTGATAGATTAAAACTCTATCTGAATTTAACAGTGTTCGCACTTCTCTGACAATGGTTAAAAGGGTTTTTTTATAATCTAAAGTACTGCGGATTTCCTGGGTTACCTGTTTTATGACCTTAGCTAATAGTAGAGATTTTTCTAATTCTGCTGTTTGTTGTTGTACTTGTTGTTCTAGGGTTGCATTTAATGCCTGTACTTGTTGTAGCATTAATTGCTGCTGAATTGCCATTGAAAAATGGTGGCAAAGGGTTTTGGCGATGTTAATATCTTCGACTTTCCATTCTGGGGCTTGACCGCGTTTAAATTCTCGCCATACTTCAAAGGATAATTGCCCTGAAGAGTGGTGCTGATGTTTATCTTTTTTACCTGCCCATAAGGTTTCTGTGTCAAATTCATTGCGGAATATTGTTAATACGCCCATTAATGAGGAGCGATTATTTAGGGGTATGATTAACATCCCTCTAATATGGGTATCATTAAACATCGCTGCCAATACTCGCAGGGATTTTTCTTTATAAATATCGCTAATTTCTAAAACTTCTCCTTTTTCTAGGTTGTAGCGAAATTTCGTTTCTACATAGCTACGCCATACAGGATTTAATTCTAATATGTTATTTTCCTGTCCCCCTAGGGCTGTTGTTTGGTTTGTAGGTTGATTGCCACAACTATATAATTCTCCCGTTGAATATATATATAGACGGCCGCCTGCTGCGTTTAAAAGGGCTGTAGTATTTTCTAAAGCTGATTGTAATTGCATTGTTGGCAGGCAATGCAATAAGCTAATTATCTGGTTGATTGCTGCTTCTCGCTGCTTTTCTCCACGGGCTTGGGTTAATAAATTACTTTGGGCGATCGCGATAGAAACTTGATCCACTACTTGCTGGGCTACTTTTAACTCCCGCTTTAATATTGTCTTTGATTCGCTGTGCTGGGATATCAATAAACCCCATAGCCTAGGTAATGAATAATTCTCCTGTTGTTCATAATCTAATATTGGCACCACAAGGGATGATTTAACCCCCATTGCCTTTAAGTATTTAATGTGACATGAATCTACTGTACGATACCGTATACTTTCACCTCCAATACTTTCCCCTGTATCCTTGGAAAATAAAGGGGATAAACCGATACGTCCGTTATCTACATCTACTACAGACCTTTGTCGTGCTAGAAGAAACATTTCTCTAGCTTCTTGGGGTATATCTTCTGCGGGAAAGCGCAGCCCTAAAAGCGATGGTAAGCGCCCCTCCTTTGTAGATTCTGCAATTATTTCACCACTTCCATCGCCTCCAAATCGATAAACCATTACTCTATCGGTTTGTAAAAATAAACGCACTTCCGCGACAGTGGCTGCCAATATATCCTCTAGTTCTAATGACTGTCTGATTCTATTGGTTATGCGGTGTAGCAAGCTTTCTTGGTCTAACACTGATTTTAATTTAGTAGGGCGATCGCTTATTTCCATTGCCTATATACACCCAGACAATAGTATAAAATTATTCTTAATTTATATTCGATAAATTAACTTTTGTCCCGCAAAAATCTCAAAATTAATTTATCTAGAATAAAACTTAAAAATTAACCATAGTATAAAAAAATACTCTATAGTTTCAAATCCATCAAAAATCAATAGGAATAGCCGCAAGGTTCATGGAATAAGGTCACCGCAACCTAGACAGGAAGAACAGGAAGAAATGAGGATTTGAGGTATTTTTTGCGTAAGTCCTGATCAAGTCAATTCAACTACAAATCAATTAAAAAACTAATTGAATTATCCTTCATGCTTTAAGAATTACTCGGAGACTTGTGACAGATTCTGTTGAAGATTGCGAATTTCTTCTCTGACACTCATAATAATGTTACCTAAGTGGTTTTGCCCGGATTTGTCAGCACCGCATCCCCAAAAATAATCCACAGCAGAATTTTCTACAATCAGAGAATTATCTGTCCCTAGGAGAATTTCCCGGATATCTAAATGGGTCATAAATTTTCTCAAGACAGCTTCCCTCATTACTTTTGTTTTTACAATATCCCAGTCATGACGAAGTGTAAGATTGCAATCTCTACCTAAAGCCGCAGCTTCTTCTGGACTCGCTGCAGAGTGGATGCTTTTGATAATTTGTTGGGAAGGTGAACTGACATATTTTTGTGCTTGGTAGTAATGCTCTACCGTATCCCAGCTAATTCCTTGGATGTTTATGCTATGAGGAGAAAAATTAGAAAAGCAGCCATAGGGTTCCCAGACCTTATAAAAGTAAATCACCATCTCATCTCAAACCATATTCCAAACACTAATTTCTATAATGCTGTAGATGGGAGTCGGAAATTTATTTATTTCTTAAAATCTTTCTCGAGGCGATGGAAGCGAAGGGTCTGGGATGGGGAAATATAGGGAAAGGGAAAATCTAGAGACACGGGAAATCTAGGAGATAATATATATGAGTGTAGAAAACATTGAGAAGACAAACTGGATTTGGCAGGCTTCGGAAATTCAAAGACAGGTTTCCGAGTGGGTGGAGTACCAATTTTACCAACTTGAGAATCGGATTCCTGAAATTTCTGTACCGGGTTGGAAATTAAGCGATTGGGCGTCAAAGTTGTTGAATTTTTTATTCTGGCTACTTGTGACAGGTTTAGTCGCCTGGTTACTATGGCGCATATGGAAGGAATTTAACCCTTATTTTTATGCTTGGTTAAACGAGCAGGGTAATTCTACATTGGGAAAAACTCAAGATAATGGTGGTGAAGTTTCATCTGCTGTACTTTTAGCTAGGGCTGGGGAACTTTATCGAATTGGTAATTTTTCTGAGGCTTGCCGTTGTTTATATATGGCGTTATTACAAAAGTTACATGAAAATCAAGTTGCCCTTCAACAAGTTAGTCGGACTGATGGGGAGTATTTACAGTTGCTTTCTGATGCTGCTAATCCGATACAGCCCTATGAGACATTAATTACTACCCACGAAAGATTATGTTTTGGAAATGGGCAATTGGTAGTGAAGATTATGAACAGTGTTATCAGGCTTATGGGGAGATTGCTAAGGAATGAAACGTGTTAATCGCCTGGGCTGGTTGATTGGTATTTTTGCTTTAGCGATGGTTTTAATTTCTTTAATTGCTGCCCCTGCTACTAGTAAACTGACCAGTGGTTCGACTTATAATCGCACTCCCGATGGATATGCTGCTTGGTATGCTTCTATCCAAAGTCAGGGGAAAAATATTCAACGCTGGCAGAAACCAACGGCGGCATTACCTTTTGAAAAACAGCCTGCCACTTTATTAAGGATTCAAACTCAAGGTAAACAGAAAGCTGATTCTGATTCGGAAAGTAGATGGGTTGAGGCTGGTAATACTTTGATTATTTTAGGCTCAAGCCCAGCAGGGAAACGTGCCTCAAACCAATCCCCTGTATCTCCAGAATTTTCCACCATGCAAAAATCTGATGTGGGGGATATCAAAATCGATAGCCGCTACCGCCTCAAAAAACCAAAGACAGAAGCAGAAAAACCAGAGAATCAACTAGTTTTACTGGGGGATGAATATGGCGCTATAGTGTGGCAGGAAAAAAGAGATAAAGGTAAAATTATTGTTGCCACCACATCTTTATTGGCTGCCAATGCCTATCAAGATTATCCGAATAACTATAAGTATTTAACGCAGCTAATTAGTCAGAAAAATAGCAAAATTTACATAGATGAGTATAGTCACGGGTATAAAGATTCCTTAAAGCAACGCCTTCAATCAGTAATAACCCGCGAAAACAGGATTAGCGAATTAGAGAAAAGTTTAAGAAAACAGGAAAAAGCCTTCTCTGGGGAAAGTTATGAGGAAAAGAAGCTGAAGCAAAGAGAAGAAGAACTCAGTAAAAAAGAAGACGCCCTTAGCAAGGAAGAGGAAACAATAGGCAATAAAAGGGGGATATCTGGGAGAGAAGAAGCGGTAGCTGTAAGGGAAATGGCTGTATTGGTTAGGGAAAAGGCAGTTAAAACTCCAAAGCCACAACTGAGGGATGAGGCCATAAAAGCCAGGAAAGAAGCGGTAGAAATGCGCGATCGCTCTGTCAAGCTCAAAAGTGATGATGAAAATAATGTAGCTATTTATCTGACTAAAACACCAATTCTTCTATTAGCCCTACAGTCAGTTGTTTTACTGTTGGTCTTGATTTGGGCAAAAAATAATCGTTTTGGCAAAGCCGAAAAATTACAGACGCCTAAACTTGATAACAGTGAGGCTTATATTAAAGCCCTAGCTGCTGTCTTAGAAAAGGCAACAGCTACTGACTTTGTAATGGAAATGGTAGGAAACTCAGAAAAACTTCGCCTCCAACAAAGTCTCGGATTGGGAAAAACAACCATAGACCCAGAAAACATCACCGCTGTCTGGTCTGAAAAAACAAGTGAAAATCCATCCCAACTCCAAGAAATTCTCCAATCTCACCAACAGAAACACCGAATCAGCGAAAAAGACTTGATAAGCTGGTTAAGAAAATGGCAATCCATTAAACAAACAATAAAATAAATCCAATAATCAAAATACTTTGCGCCTTTGCGCCTTTGCGTGAAACATGAATCAAATCAATCCAATAATAAGCGACCTGAATCAATCCCTAAATAAAGTAGTTGTCGGCCAGTCTAACTTAATCCAACAACTACTAATCGCCTTACTTGCAGGAGGGCATATTATTTTAGAAGGAGTGCCAGGGACAGGAAAAACTTTACTCGTAAAAGTATTAGCCCAATTAATCAAAGCCGACTTTCGTCGCATCCAGTTAACCCCAGATGTATTACCAGCAGATATAACCGGTACAAATATATTTGATTTAAACAGCCGCAGTTTTACCTTAAAGAAAGGCCCGGTATTTACAGAAATATTACTAGCCGATGAAATCAACCGCACACCACCAAAAACTCAAGCTGCATTGCTAGAGTCAATGGAAGAAATGCAGGTAACATTAGACGGGGAAACCTTACCTTTACCAGATTTATTTTGGGTTATTGCCACCCAAAACCCTTTAGAATTTGAGGGCACTTATCCCCTTCCAGAAGCCCAGTTAGATAGATTTTTATTTAAATTAGTCGTGGACTATCCCAACGAAGCGGCGGAAAAGCAAATGTTATTAAATCGTCAAGCTGGTTTTGCAGCCCGTCACATGGATATTAGTCGTCTGCAACAGGTTGCAACAGTTTCTCAAATATTAGAAGCTAGACAATCTGTTAAAAAAGTTCAAGTAAAAGAAACAGTAATAGATTATCTATTACATTTAGTCAGGACATCAAGAAAGCATCCTGATTTAGCCTTGGGTGCATCGCCTCGCGCAGCTGGTTTATGGTTACAAACTTCTCAAGCTACAGCTTGGTTAGCAGGCAGAGATTTTGTCACCCCCGATGACGTTAAAGCTGTTGCCAATCCTTTATTACGCCATCGTCTCCTTTTAAGACCAGAGGCTATGTTAGATGGTTTACAAATTGATAATGTTATTTCTTCTTTACTAAATCAAGTAGCTGTCCCCAGATAAGTCGGTAGAGGAAGGATTTACATATGAAGACACCCTATATTAGTCATGGAACAGACAGGATGTCTGGCTCCACAAATAATACCAATTTAATATGAAGCTGCATAATAAAAAACCCCACCCTAATCCTCCCCGCTGGCGGGGAGGGAACCGGATTTTACCCTCCTCGTTGGCGGGGAGGGGTAAAATTCTATGCAGCTTCATATTAAATTGGTTTAACCATCTAATTGCTGTGACAAAGTACTAAAAGGGTGTCGCGATACAAAGTATAAAAATAGTCCACCTACATGGGCTATGAATATAAAGAATCGATTTTTTAATTCCCAAATTTCTTCCAAATCATGGTACCTTCAAAAAAAGTTTATTTATTATTAGGTTTGTTACTGTTAATTTCTCCAGGCATTGCAATATTCTTTGGAATTAACATAGCTGTTTTCTTAACATTAGTTTTTGATATAGTGCTTTTGATACTAATGTTTGTAGATGGATTTAGAACCCGCAATCAAAGAGTAAATATCTCAAGAGAATTACCACCGCGTCTCTCCATTGGTAGGGAAAACCCAGTGTTACTAAAGGTGAAATCAGGTAAAAAAGGAGCTAGTTTACAAATTCGGGATTATTACCCAAATAACTTTAGTGTCTCCCAATCTTTAGTGCGTACTAATATTCCTCAAGAAACGACCCAGGAACTTAGTTATACAATTTTTCCCAACCAGAGAGGAGAGTATCCCTGGGGAGATATTCAAGTTAGACAATTAGGCTTGTGGGGTTTAGCATGGCATGATTGGAAGATACCAGCATCAGTCAAAGTTAAAGTTTATCCAGATTTAATTGGACTGCGATCGCTGTCTATCCGTCTGACTTTACAATCATCTGGTGCCATGCGGCAAATGCGCCAATTGGGAATGGGTACAGAATTTGCCGAATTAAGAAACTATCGAGTTGGGGATGATTTAAGATTTATTGACTGGAAAGCTACAGCAAGAAGAGTCGGTGCCAACGGAAATAATACACCCCTAGTTAGAGTCTTAGAACCAGAACAGGAACAAACTCTATTAATTTTGCTAGATAGAGGGCGTTTAATGACCCAACAAGTCCAGGGATTGCAGCGATTTGACTGGGGTTTAAATGCGACTCTAGCCCTAGCATTAGCGGCATTAAACCGAGGCGATAGAGTTGGTATTGGAGTATTTGATCACAAAATGCATAGCTGGATACCTCCTGAAAGAGGACAAATTCACCTTAATAAATTAATAGACCGCCTAACTCCAATTCAACCTGTGTTAATAGAATCGGATTACATAGGGGCAGTGACTCATGTCGTGCAACAACAAACCAGGCGATCGCTCGTTGTCATCATTACCGACTTAATAGATACTACCGCTTCAGTCGAACTTTTAGGGGCTTTATCTCGTTTAGCACCACGTTACTTACCATTCTCCGTCACCCTGCGAGACCCAGCCGTTGATAAACTAGCGGAAACCTTTGTAGACGACATCACAGGTAATTATACCCGTGCCGTAGCTTTAGATTTATTAGCACAACGTCAAGTAGCCTTCGCCCAATTAAAGCAAAAAGGCGTTTTAGTATTAGATGCACCAGCAAATCAAATCAGCGACCAATTAGTTGACAGATATTTACAATTAAAAATGAGAAATCAACTATAAACTAAAGCAAACTAAAGCTTATCTCAACCTTAATCAAATAACATATGTTTAACAAAACACCCTTGACCCGATATAAACTTGTTTTAACTACTTTTGCAATATCCCAAATAATAGCTGTTTTATCAGCTAGTTTATTAGCTAATTTATCAGCACCGTTTTTATTTCCAACTACAGCCTTAGCACAACCAGCAAAGCAAGCAAGTGGAGTCCAGAAAAAGGATAATCCTCTTGCCAGTATATTTAGATTTTCAGCAGATGGGATTTCCTATGTAGTAAAAGACGAGAAAATATTTATCGGCAAAAATACAAAAGGAATATTACTGACTAAAGAAGGAAACATAGAAAAGTTATATTACCTGCCTAATTCCGGAGACTTGATTCTTTTTTATGGCATGAGTAGTGGTGGAGAAGGATGGGGAGAAATAATAAGAATAGCAGCCTCATCTGGTCAAATAAAATGGCGGACTCACATGCCAGCATTTAATGTCGGTCAACCTCTACAAGAAAAGGAAGCTGTATATGTAACAGGAGTTGGATTTATTGCTAAGTTAAACTTAACAACAGGTAAATATATTTGGCAAAAAGCTAATTACGAAAAATATAAAATAGACGCATTTAGTCTACCAGTAATCAAAGGCAATCAAGTAATTTTTAAAGAAGAGCCTTCGGTCGCAATAAATCTGCAACCAAAAACTTTAGTAGTAGATAAAGGGAATGGAAATATTATTAAATTTATCAACCCTTAAACTTCTCCTTGGCGTTGCTGTTCGCTCCGCGTGCGCGCTCCGCGCAAATTCAAGTATGATTGATGATTTTTTGAGTATGAGGTAGAGGCGCATACCAAAGCTTGGCGATAGCCTAGGCGAAAATTTTCGTTACTTATTTTTCTAAAAATTTTAATTCATACTCCTATTTGCGCGGAACGCGCACGCGGAGCGAACAGCAACGCCCCTTTTCAAGTCCTTTTGTTTGTGGATGTATTTATTACATAAAAAATTTGTTGGCAAATGAACTATTAATATATTATGACTTACAAATATGTAACGGCAAACTGATAGAAAATACTCTAGGTAAGTTCTATTTTTGTAAGTCTATTTCAATCTATAAAGGCAATCTTAAATATCAGTTAGTCACCACAAAAATAAATATAAATTTGCCTTACCCACTCTAACTAAAAATTGATTCTAGGGAACTTCATTCAAGCTTTCAATTTGCTTAGTAAATAACTCCGTAAACAGACTTATAACACTTCTTTTTTCTCTTACTTGAATATTAGCTGTAACAGACATTCCAGACTGTAAGGATATTTTCCTCTCTTTAACATTGAGTAGTTGTTGATTTAATTTGATTTTGATTGGGAAACGGTAATATGGATGGGTTTGGTCTGGGGGCAATGCATCTGAAGCAATCCAATGAATTTCTCCCTTAATATCCCCAAATTCACTAAAAGGAAATGAATCTATTCTGACATCAACTTTCATTTTTTCGCGTACAAAACCAATATCTTTATTCGTAATATACGCTTCGGCAATTAACTCATTTTCAGGTACAATTGACAGTAGTTTTTCGCTTTGTCTTGCCACAAATCCGTTGTTGTTAGCTTGTAAATCAAAAATAGTTCCACCAATAGGGGCACGGAGTTGTTGATATTTGACGTTTAATTGTACTTGAGAAATTTTACTATTAATATCAGTAAGCTGTTTTTCATTCTCTAACAATATTTTGGTAAATTGACTCTCTATTGCTGCAATTTGACTTTTATTATTAGCAATTCTCTCCAAGATATTTTTTTGAGTAGTCGCTACCGTATTTTTTATCTGTTCCTGTCCTTGTTGAATATCAAATTCTAAGCGTTTTTGTTCTTCTAATAATTGTGCTACTTGTGCCTTTAAATTTTGTACTTTACTCTGTTGCTGTAAATATTGAAGTTTGGCGATCGCCCCTTCTTTAACCAAGTTTTGTAAATTGCCAAAAATTTCTGCTTCCACAGCTAAAGTAGCTTTAATATCAGTGATTTTAATTTGATTTTGTGCCAATAATCTCCTACTTTGTTCCTGGGGGGGCGACATACGCCTTGTAAACCATGCAATGTATAGAGTTGCACAAATTATGATAGAAAAAGATAGGCCATTTATTCTCAATCAGACCTATCTATTAAAAATGCTACATTCATTGT
>Ga0114939_10002370_pt1 | contig 13994 bp, 10 predicted proteins | sample AshMeaCrysSpring_FD_87196 | JGI IMG/M metagenome (GOLD analysis project Ga0114939, IMG submission 87196) | Groundwater microbial communities from Big Spring, Nevada to study Microbial Dark Matter (Phase II) - Ash Meadows Crystal Spring | ecosystem: Environmental > Aquatic > Deep subsurface >... | reverse complement strand
GCACGAGTTCTTGCCCTCCTATGAGGAGTTGGTACAGCGACTCGCCGACCTCAAGGTTCAATTGCAGCACTTCCATACTTTGAGCGAAATCGATGAAGCGCTCTCTGAAATTCGTGTAAAACAAGCTTATCTGGAACGCGTCGAAGCTCTGCGCGAACAAAATCCAATGTTAGGGACACGGGGCGTTCGCCTGGGAATCATCATCCCCGAACTAACCAAGATGCAAGTGCGGGCCATCTTTGAGGCTGCCTGCCAGTGCACCAAGGATGGCGTTGACGTTCATCCGGAAGTGATGATCCCGCTGATCTTCCATGTGAATGAACTGAAGGTACAACAAACAGCCCTGGAAGCAGTGGCCAAAGAGGTAATGGAAGAACAAGATATCCAGATCGATTACAAATTCGGGACGATGATCGAAATCCCGCGGGCTGCTCTGACCGCCGACGAGGTTGCCGAGGTCGCTCAATTCTTCTCATTCGGGACAAACGATCTGACTCAGACGACGTTTGGCATCTCCCGTGATGACGCCGAAGCCGGTTTCCTGGTGGAATACCAGCAACGGAACATCCTGGAGGAGAATCCCTTCGCGTCTATCGATGAGAATGGTGTGGGCAAGTTAATGAAGATCGGCGTCGACCTCGGCCGGAAAACGCGGCCTGAACTAGAAGTCGGCATCTGTGGCGAACATGGCGGCGATCCGAAGAGCATCGCCTTGTGCCACCAGCTTGGTCTGAACTATGTCTCCTGTTCGCCATTCCGGGTTCCGATTGCCCGGCTGGCCGCGGCGCATGCTGTTTTGAGTGATAGCAGCCGCTGGGATGAAAAGTAGTCTCGAATCAATCAATCTACGATATCAAAGGTTTAGCGCGATAAGAACCGGCGCATATAAGTTAGATCGGCCAGACAGGTTGTCACGAATCATCTACTCCTGACCGCCTGTCCGGCCAACCTTCCGATAAGGCAAGGAATAAAGTATGACGACGAAAATGATCACAGTTGACGGGAACGAAGCCGCGGCAGCCGTTGCCCATAAAGTGAATGAGGTTATTGCGATATATCCCATTACGCCTTCTTCAGCGATGGGTGAACTGGCCGACCAATTTTCAGCCTCAGGCGAGCGAAATATCTGGGGAACAGTGCCGCTGGTCGTCGAAATGCAGTCTGAAGGCGGCGCGGCTGGCGCGGTGCATGGCTCGCTGCAGACCGGCGCGCTGACAACGACCTTCACTGCCTCGCAGGGCCTGCTCCTCATGATCCCAAATATGTACAAGATCGCCGGCGAGCTGACCTCAACCTCATTTCATGTTGCCGCGAGGTCGTTAGCAGCTCAAGGTCTATCGATTTTTGGCGACCATAGCGATGTGATGGCGGCTCGTAATACAGGTTTTGCCTTCCTATGCGCCAGTTCAGTCCAAGAAGTCATGGACTTTGCGCTGATATCCCAGGCGGCGACCTTGCAAGCTCGTGTTCCGTTTATCCATTTCTTTGATGGGTTCCGGACTTCGCACGAGATCAACAAGATTGCTCCGTTGGAAGATGAAGTCCTTCGCGCCATGATCGACGACGAACTGGTTCGCGCTCATCGCGCGCGTGGCTTATCACCTGAGAACCCCTTTATCCGTGGCACAGCCCAAAATCCGGATGTTTATTTCCAGGCCCGGGAAAGCGCGAATCCTTATTACCTGGCATGTCCAGGAATCGTCCAAAGCGCGATGGACAAATTTGCTGCCCTTACTGGACGACAATATCATCTCTTTGATTATGTCGGCGCGCCCGATGCCGAGCGAGTCATCGTTATCATGGGTTCAGGCGCGGAAGCTGTCGAAGAGACTGTCCAATTCCTGAACGACAGAGGTGAAAAGGTTGGTCTGGTCAAGGTCAGATTATTCCGACCCTTTGATACTGCCGCCCTGGCACAGGCGTTACCCGCGACGACAAAATCGATCGCTGTACTCGATCGAACCAAAGAGCCAGGATCGACCGGCGAACCGATGTATTTAGACATCGTTTCAGCCTTGGTCGAAACCGTTGCGGCCGACATCGCGCCTTTTGCCGTTATGCCGCGCATCATCGGTGGCCGGTATGGTCTTTCTTCGAAGGAATTTACACCGGCAATGGTCAAATCGGTGTTTGATGAATTGGCCAAGCCGATGATGAAGAATCATTTCACGGTAGGTATTGAAGACGATGTAACCCATACAAGCCTGGATTATGACGAGTCCTTATCCACTGAGGCAGATGATGTCGTCCGGGCTGTCTTTTTCGGGTTGGGATCTGACGGAACTGTCGGGGCAAACAAGAACTCGATCAAAATCATTGGCGAAAACACATCAAACTATGCCCAAGCCTATTTTGTTTATGATTCGAAAAAGTCCGGCGCGGTCACCGTATCGCACCTCCGTTTCGGTCCGCGCCCCATTCACTCGACCTATTTGATCAGCAAGGCTAATTTCATCGCCTGTCATCAATTCCACTTTTTGGAACGCTTTGATATGCTGAAGTTTGCCGAACCCGGCGCGACGTTCTTGCTCAACAGCCCCTATGGATCAGAGGAAGTTTGGGACCATCTGCCGCGGGAAGTCCAAAAATCCATTATCGACAAACGCTTGCGATTCTATGTAATCGACGGTTTGGAAGTCGCTAACATGACCAACATGGGTCGCCGGATCAACACGATCATGCAGACCTGCTTCTTCGCCCTCATCGGTCAGGCAACATCGACCCCTCTTCTATCGCGCGAGCGCGCGATCGATGAGATTAAGGAAGCGATATATAAGACCTATGGCAAGAGAGGTGAAGCTGTCGTGCAACAGAATTACGCTGCCGTCGATGCCGCGTTGTCGCACTTGCATGAGATAAAGATACCAGCACAAGTTACCAGCGATTTCGGCCGCCCCCCGGTTGTTCCGGTCAACGCGCCGGAATTCATCCAGAACGTGACCGCGCGAATGATCGCTGGCCTAGGCGACACTTTACCGGTGAGCGCCTTACCCGTTGACGGAACTTACCCCAGCGGAACAACCCAATGGGAGAAACGAAATATCGCCACGGAAGTCCCAATCTGGGATCCCGAAATCTGCATCCAATGCGGTAAATGCGCATTTGTCTGTCCCCATGCCGTCATCCGGCTCAAGATCTACAATCCCGCCGCTCTGGACGGCGCACCGGAAGGATTCCGGTCTGCTCCGGCGCGTTTCAAAGAATTCAAGGACATGGCCTACACGTTGCAGATCTCCCCTGAGGATTGCACCGGCTGTTCGTTATGTTATGAAGTCTGTCCGGTCAAAAACAAACGCCAACCAAAATTCAAGGCCATAAACCTGGTGGAGTACACCGACGAGGTTCGCGAAGCCGAGAGTGGCAATTGGGAATTTTTTAATAAGTTGCCCAATCTCGACCGAACGGAAATTCTATTCAACCAAGTCAAGTATAATCAGGTATTGGAACCACTCTTCGAGTTTTCGGGGGCTTGCGCGGGCTGCGGGGAAACGCCATATCTAAAGCTGATCACTCAGTTATTCGGCGATCGCATGCTGGTTGCCAATGCCACCGGCTGCTCATCTATATACGGCGGCAACTTGCCGACTACGCCCTGGTCACGCAATGCTGATGGGCGTGGCCCAGCCTGGTCAAACTCGTTATTTGAGGACAATGCCGAATTTGGGCTGGGTATGCGGCTGGCGCTGGACCAGCGCCTGGACGCAGCAACGAATATCTTGCGTAGTCTGCGAGATTTGATTGGAGCCCAGTTAGCTCCCGGCATCGCCACCGATGATGTTCTCTTCGCTGATCAAGTGACAGAGGCTGACATTCTCGAACAGCGCAAGCGGGTGCAACTGTTAAAAGAACGCCTACAATCGCTGCTGAGTGGTTCTGACGCAAACATCGATCCGTTCAAACCGGCAATCGCCGACTTGTTAAGCAAGGCGGATGTGTTTGTGAAGAAAAGTGTTTGGATCGTCGGTGGTGACGGTTGGGCTTATGACATCGGCTACGGTGGCTTGGACCATGTGATGGCCTCAGGCCGTAATGTCAATATCCTGGTGTTGGACACGGAAGTTTATTCAAACACCGGTGGCCAGATGTCGAAGTCGACTCCACGCGGAGCTGTCGCCAAGTTCGCCGCTGCCGGTAAACCGCTTCCGAAGAAGGATCTGGGCATGTTGGCAATAACCTACGGCAATGTCTATGTTGCCAGAGTGGCCTTTGGCGCTAATGATCGCCAGACGGTGCAGGCAATATTGGAAGCCGAAGCCTATGACGGCCCATCATTGATAATCGCTTACAGTCACTGTATCGCTCATGGGTATGATTTGAAGTTCGGCCTCGAACAACAGCAGGCGGCTGTGGACTCCGGTCATTGGATACTCTATCGTTACAATCCTGAGTTGGCTCATGTAACCGAAGGCGACCCGAATGATAGTCAGCATAATCCATTCCATCTCGACTCGAAAGCACCTTCCTTGCCGTTAGAGAAATACATCTATCGAGAAGGCCGGTATCGCATGCTGCAACAAAGCAATCCCGAGGCGGCTGAGCGACTCTTACGAATGGCCAAAGCGGATGTCGCCGAACGCTGGGATGCATACCAGAGGTTGGCATCTGAGAAGAAGGCAGGTGATTAGGCTAAGGCCCATCGAAGGGCAAGTCTTTGAAAAAGGAGAATTTTGATGGACCTGAGAACCTCATACCTGGGACTTGAATTGAAGAATCCTGTCGTTCCTTCAGCATCTCCACTGTCGCGCGATTTATCTAATCTGCGCCGGATGGAAGATGCAGGCGCGGCAGCGATCGTGCTCTACTCGTTGTTTGAGGAAGAGATCAACCTCGAGAGCCATACATTGGACCGCTATCTGAGCGACGGAACTGAAAGTTACGCCGAAGCCCTTACCTATTTTCCCGAAGCGCCTGCCTACCGGGCTATCGGACCCGATGCCTATCTCGAACATATCTTTCGCGCCAAGCAGGCTGTGAGTATTCCCGTCATCGCCAGTCTGAACGGCGTCTCGACAGGTGGCTGGATTCGCTACGCGAAGGAAATGGAAGGGGCCGGCGCGGATGCGTTGGAACTTAACATCTACTACATGCCAACCCAGATCGATCTGATCAGTACCGAAGTCGAGCAAATTTACATTGACCTCGTGCACGATATTCGCGCCTCAATCCGGATTCCTATCGCGGTCAAGCTTAGTCCCTACTTCAGCGCCACGGCCAATATGATGAATCGGTTATCAGAGGCCGGCGCCGACGGTTTGGTGCTTTTCAATCGGTTTTACCAACCCGACCTCGATTTGGAAAACCTTGAAGTTGTGCCCAACCTGATTCTCAGCAAGTCAGACGAGATGCGATTGCCTTTGCGATGGATCGCGATCCTCTTTGGCCGTATCAAGGCTGACCTCGCGCTCACGACCGGCGTTCACAACGGCCACGATGCCCTAAAGGCTATCGCCGCCGGAGCCAATGTAGCGATGATGACTTCCGAGCTGCTATTAAATGGCATCGGACGTATCGGAGAAATATTAACCGAGATGTCGCAGTGGCTTGAGGAACGAGAGTATGTTTCTTTGCAGGAACTGCATGGCAGCTTGAGCCAGATCAATGTCGCTGCTCCGGCGGCATTCGAACGGGCAAACTACATCCAGATCGTCCGTTCCTATCAACCAAGCTTTAAATAACAAAACACCAATCGTTACTCCTTGTTCGGTGTAAGCCTAAAAGAAAAGACCCGGTTAATCCGGGTCTTTTCTTTTAGGAGGTAGTGAACAACGAGACAAGAGACAACAAACAAAGCAGCCAGGAATTACGGCTTGTTATAAGCTAATTCGCAACTAACCCCGGTCATATTACAGTAAACAGCGGCTGAGCATGTGCAAAGACGTACGCGGAAACCATCACCAACGAGTTGCAGAATATCGGTTGTCGGATAGACCCTTTTCTCTTTGATTTCCACGTCTTGATCGATCTTCTCACAGTGTTTCGATTCGACGATCACCCACTTTTCAGCTGCCATTCTTTCCTCCGGGTATTGTGCCAATACTCAGGTCGATCATGCTGTTTTCTTTCTTCTTTAGGATAGCACGGTCAACGGCCAGGATTAAAGTGAAATATGTCACCGGATCACATGACATTTGTCAGGTAGCTTTGTGAAAATAATCACTAACAATTCCGATCCTTACCTCGTATGATATGGATGGCGTGATTGACGTGGCCGACCGTTGGCCGATCCTTTTTATTAACGCCGGGAAAGGAATCATGATCAATACAGAAAAAACTGTCTTAACTACCTGCCCCTACTGTGGTGTCGGCTGCCAGATCAACATGCATGTGAAAGATGGTCTGGTGTATAGAGTAGATGGCCAGTTCGACAACTTGGTCAATCGCGGAAACTTATGCGTAAAGGGTCGATTCGGTTTTGATTATATTTACGCGCCTGACCGGTTAACCACCCCGATGGTACGCAGGAATCGCCACGACCCATTCCAAGCTGAAAACCAGGTTAGTTGGCCGGCCGCTTTCGACTTTGTAGCCGACCGCCTCGGCCAGATTCGCGATCAGCATGGTCCGGATAGCGTGGCTGTCTTGGTCTCGGCCAAATGCACGAACGAAGAAAATTACCTCCTGCAGAAGTTCGGCCGGGCTGTTATTGGGACGAACAATATCGATCATTGCGCCCGTCTTTGACACAGCAGTAGCGTGGCCGGTCTGGCCACGACACTCGGCAGCGGCGCGATGACTGATTCAATCAGCAACATCGTTAAAGCCGATGTCCTCTTCATCACCGGCTCCAACACCACGGAAGCCCATCCGGTAATCAGTCTGGAGATGAAGCGAGCCGTGCGTCAATATGGCGCGCGCTTGATTCTGCTCGATCCGCGCCGGATCGAATTGGCAGAATTCGCCTATCTCCATCTACGCCACAAACCTGGAACCGATGTCGCTATTTTGAATGCAATGGCTCACGTCATCATTCGTGACGGATTGGCCAACCAACCATTTATAGCCGAGCGGACCGAAGGGTTTGATGCATTTGAAAAATCCGTTGTGGAGTGGACACCGGAACGAGCGGCGATCATTTCCGGCGTGCCGGCAGAGGATATCGTCGCCGCGGCTCGCCTCTATGCCCATGCGTCAAACGCTATGATTTTTTGGGCAATGGGAATCACCCAGCACACGACCGGCACAGACAATGTCAAAGCCTGTTCAAACCTGGCCCTGGTTGCCGGTCAAATCGGCCGCCCGGGTACGGGCCTGAATCCCCTGCGTGGTCAAAACAATGTCCAGGGGGCTTGCGACATGGGCGGACTGCCGAACGTCTTTCCCGGCTACCAACCTGTTGCTGATGAAAATGTCCGCCGTAAATTCGCTGCCGCCTGGAATATTCCCTTCGAAAAACTCTCGCCAAAGCCCGGTTTAACGGTGACTGAAATCGTACAGGGAGCTTTGGGCGGCCGGATCAAAGCCATCTATATCATGGGCGAAAACCCGATGCTTTCTGACCCTAATTTGACTCATGTCAAAGAGGCGTTGGAAGCTGTGGAGTTCTTAGCGGTGCAGGACATCTTCTTGAACGAAACGGCCGCCCTGGCTGATGTCGTGTTGCCGGCAGCCAGCTTCGCAGAGCAAACGGGCACATTCACCAATACTGAAAGACGGGTTCAGATGATCCGCCCTGTACTGGAGCCGCCCGGCATAGCTCGCTCTGATTGGGAAATCATCATGGGCATTGCCAATCGATTGGGCGCCGGTTGGGCCTATGATTCGGCTTCACAGGTCTTCGATGAGATGGCGACAGTGACCCCGCAGTACGCGGGGATGTCCCATGCTCGCTTAGAACTTGGCGGAATTCAATGGCCTTGCCCGTCTCCAGACCATCCTGGCACCCCAGTTCTGCACATCGGGAAATTCACCCGCGGCTTGGGTCTCTTCTGTCCAATAGAGTATCGACCACCGGCTGAGGTTCCGGATGCGGATTACCCTTATCTTCTCTCAACGGGTCGCATCCTCTTTCATTGGCATGGTGGCACAATGTCTCGCCGGTCGCCTGGTTTGGACACCATCGCGCCTGAGGCCGAAGCCGAGATTCACCCGATTGATGCGGATGCCCTCATGCTGGCAGATGATGACCTGGTGCGGGTTAAATCTCGTCGTGGGGTTGTCATCGCCTCGGTCCGGATAACAGAACGCTCATCACCCGGAACGATATTCATGACCTTCCACTATGCCGAGGCAGCGGTCAATTTGCTGACCATCGATGCCGTCGATCCGGTGGCCAAAATACCTGAGTATAAAGTCTGCGCAGTGCAGATTGAAAAAGTGATGAATCCAATTGACAAGGAGAGAATTGATGAATCAGAACAACCCTTCTTTATCATTTGACTCCCTTCTGCCGCCGGATATGGCCAAGAAGGCTGAAAATATCGGTGTGGCCAAGGCCAACCTCGGTCCTCTGCGCATGTTTGCACTCGCGATATTGGCGGGAGCATTCATCGCTATGGGCGCAATTTTTGCGACGACTGTCACGGCCGGAGCGTCCGGAGTTCTGACATACCGGGGGACACGCCTACTCGCCGGCATCGTCTTCTGCCTCGGCCTTATCCTGGTCGTTGTCGCCGGCGCGGAGCTGTTCACCGGTAACAACCTGATCGTGATGGCGTGGGCAAGTCGTAAGGTCAGCACTGGTCTCTTGCTCCGCAAATGGGTGATCGTTTATCTTGGAAATTTCGTCGGTTCGATCATCACCGCTTATGCGATGTTTCTGAGCGAGCAATACTTGTTCGGAAAAGGGGCGGTTGGACAGAGCGCCCTAGCAATCGCAAACGCGAAGACGGGACTGAACTTCATTCCAGCTCTGTTTTTAGGCATATTTTGTAATGCCCTTGTCTGCATGGCAGTTTGGTTATGCATGAGCGCTCGAACAACTTTGGATAAAATCGCGGCGATCATCTTTCCCATTAGCGCCTTCGTCGCCGCCGGGTTCGAGCATAGCATCGCCAATATGTATTTCATCCCAATCGGATTGTTTATCAAGAACGGCGCGGGACCTGAATTCTGGTCGATGATCGGCGCAACACCCGCGGATTTCGCGAATGTCACCTGGTATAATTTCCTCGTGACAAATCTTGTCCCTGTGACTATTGGCAATATCATCGGCGGGGCGCTGATGGTCGGCTTGGTCTATTGGTTTATTTATCTCAGACCAACCTGGACTGGTCAGGCGGGCGAACAAGATAAGAAAGAAACGACACTCAAAAAGGCTTAGCCTGCAATTGTCCGCCAAGGATCAAACCGACCTCGAACAAATCGAGGTCGGTTTTTTTAATCCACGAATCCGAGGAGCCGTGGTCTTTCGATTTACAAGTATCCTAGCTTTTGGGCTGCCTGAATTAAGTCGTCCCGAAATCGGGGATGCGCGATGTTGATCAATTCCCGGGTCCGTTGGCGAATAGTTTTCCCATAGAGTGAGGCAACGCCATATTCCGTGACCACGTAGTGAACGTCATTGCGGGTCGTCGTGACGCCGGATCCCTCGGGCAACATGGGCGAAATGCGACTGATGCTATCACCCTTGGCTGTGGAAGGTAAGGCGATGATGGGTAAGCCGCCTTTTGAACGGGCCGATCCACGGATGAAATCTACTTGCCCGCCGACTCCGCTATAAAGAATTGGTCCCATAGAATCGGCGCAGACCTGCCCGGTTAAATCCACTTGCAGGGCGGCATTGATCGCCACCATATTATCGTTCAGAGCGATATTAAACGGATCGTTGACATATTCCGTTGGATGAAGTTCAACGATCGGGTTGTTATCTACGAAATTGTATAATTTCTGAGTGCCGAACAAGAATCCGGCAACCATCTTGCCCACATGAAACGTTTTGCGGCTGCACGTGATGATTCCTTGTTCAAACAAAGATACGACACCATCCGAGAAAAGTTCAGTGTGGATCCCCAGGTCCTTATGACTGCCCAGGTTTTTCAAAACCGCATCGGGGATACTACCAATGCCCATTTGCAAGGTAGCGCCATCCGGGATCATCTCGGCGATAAATTCACCAATTCGCAAATGTTCGGGAGAGCTTCCGCCCTGTGGGGCTTCAGGCAGGGGATGGTCCACCTCGACCACGTGAGTTAACCGGCTGACGTGGATAAATGAGTCGCCCAGTGTGCGCGGCATTTGCTGATTAACTTCAGCGATGATGATCCGAGCCGATTCGGCGGCGGGCTTGGTGGTACCGACCTCTACACCAAAACTGCAAAATCCATGCTCGTCAGGCGGCGATAGCGCGATTAGAGCCACATCGATTGGCAGAATTCCTTTTTGGAACAGGCCGGGAATTTCTGACAGAAAGATGGGAGTGAAATCAGCCCGCCCCTCCTGGACTGCTTTGCGGACATTGTTGCCGATAAAAAGCGAGTTCGATCGAAAAGCCCCTTCGTATTTTTCATCCACATAAGGCGCATCGATGAATGTTAAAATATGAACAAGTTGGACTTTGCGCAATTCGGCGGCGCGCTCGATTAAGCCATCGACGAGGACGGCCGGCGCGCCTGCCCCACCACCTAAATATACCGAATCCCCCGATCCAATCGCTGATAATGCTGAGGTAACATCCGTCACCTTTCGCCGATAAATCGATTCCCAATTCACATTCCACCTCCCGTGGAACTGTTACCGTTAGGCAAAGTCAATTCTAACGGGCGGCCTAGAGCCGCCGCGATCTCGGGGTTAGCCAGCTTACCCTGGAAACAATTGATACCCGTCGCCAGGTAAGGTTCTTGATCCAACAAACCCATAATCCCGTAGGTTCCCAGCCCCAATAGATAGGGCAGCATGGAGTTTGTCAGGCCATAACTGGTTGTGCGAGCAACGGCAGCGGTAACATTGGGAACACAATAATGAATAACACCATCAACAACATAGGTTTGATCCCGAAGAGTTGTTGGACGGCTGGTCTCAGAGCAGCCACCCTGATCGATTGAAAAATCGATGAAGACCGCCCCCGGACGCATACGTTGGACCATCTCGCGGGTTATTAACACCGGTGAACGCCGGCCGGGACTCAATACCGCTCCAACCAAAACATCGGCAAATTCGGTTACCCGCCTGAGGTTGTAATTCGAGGATATCATCGTTGTTACACGACCACCCAAGGATTCATCAATATCTTGCAGCCGGACCAGATCATTATCGAGCACCACGACCTGCGCGCCGGCATTGAGGAAAGCTTTGGCAGCGTTCTTCCCTAATACCCCAGCCCCTAAAATCACAACAACACCGCGAGGGACACCAGGGATACCACTCAATAATGTGCCTCGACCTCGATTGGTCGTCATTAATAGTTGGCCGGCGACGACGGGGGCGATTCGACCGGCGACTTCGCTCATCGGGACGAGAATGGGATGTGACCCGTTGGGAAGCTCGATCATTTCGTTGGCGATGGCGGTTATCTCATGCGTCCGAAGTGCTTCCAGAAAGTCCGGTGAGGCGACCGCAAGGTGTAGAAAAGCCATCAGGATTTGGCCTGAACGTAAATGGCTGTGCTCAGCCGATGTCGGCCGGGTGACCTTGACAACGACATCTGATCGCCCATAAACTTCGGCGGCCGAGTAAACAATATTGGCTCCGCTGCTCCGGTAGTGTTCGTCTTCGAAACCGGCGCCAACCCCGGCATTTTTCTCAACATAGACAATATGCCCATGCCGAACCAGGGTAGACACTCCCGCGGGTGTAAGACCGACGCGAGATTCTAGATCGCGGATTTCCTTTGGTATTCCGAATTCCATTTTATCCTTCCTCCATATCCGGAAAGATCGTCAATGCACATAAGGAGAATACACACAAGCAAGCCTTTCGTTGTTCACCGAATGGTTATCCGCTTCACCATTCAAATCCCATACAAAAGGCTTCCAGTCACAAGTAGCATATCACGAGATGGGAACTAAACACGTGACTTTCTTCATTGATTCGCCTGCTATTTGTCACTACAGTTTCAGCCCATGGTGTGCCATACTGACAATAGGCGAAAGCCTGTTCTTGGCGTGCTTGTTCTTTTAAATATTTCACTTACGGATTTGAATCAGTTCCCAACGCCCGGATGTTTGATCGCCCACATCACATCAAGCGGCGTTTTCAATTGTTGTTCATCGCCCGGAATTTTCCCGTATGAACCGGAGGTACTCTATATGGCAACTGGAAGAGTGGTTATCGACGTAGAACGTTGCAAAGGGTGCGAACTATGTCGTGAAGCTTGTCCAAAGGATGTTTTGGTTCTTGCGGAGGAACTAAACGCCAAGGGTTATCGACCCGTCGTCCTCCTCGACCCGAAGCATGATTGCACCGGCTGCGCACTGTGTGCCACAGTTTGTCCGGACGGTTGTATAACCGTCTACCGCGACATTCCCCAAGAAAAACGGCAACCCGCCTTCAGTCTAGCCCAGGAGGTTGTCTATCATGACTAAAGAGTTGTTAAAGGGCAACGTCGCCTTCGCCGAGGCGGCCATTCGCGCCGGGTGCGAGGCGTATTTCGGTTATCCTATCACCCCCCAAACAGAACTTCTTGAACACATGTCCAAGCGAATGATCGAGCTTGGGCGTGTTTTTTTACAGGCGGAGAGCGAAGTTGCCGCCGTGAATATGGTGTACGGTGCCGCGGCCGCCGGCGCTAAGGTCATGACCTCTTCCAGTAGTCCCGGCGTTAGCCTGATGCAGGAGGGTTTCAGCTATATGGCCGGCTCTGACGTGCCGGCCGTTATCATCGATATTATGCGCGGTGGCCCAGGCCTCGGTAATATTCAACCTAGCCAGGGCGATTACAATCAAATCACGAAAAGTTGCGGTCATGGCGATTTTCATCCGATCGTCCTAGCGCCTTCCTCCGTTCAGGAAGCCATCGATCTGACGGTGTTGGCATTTGACCTGGCCGAAAAATATCGCACATTGGTGTTCGTGATCGCCGATGGCGCTATCGGCCAGATGATGGAGCCGGCTGAATTGCCCGACATGCGACCATTACCCGAAAAACAGCCGGAATGGGCGGTAACCGGAAATCGCAATCGATCGCGAAATATTATTACCTCGCTCTACCTCGGCGCGGACCAACTTGAGGAACTAAATATCAGATTACAGGATAAGCTGCGACGAATCGAGCGAGGAAATGAAGTTCGCTTTGAGACCCAGCATCTAGCTGATGCCGAGATAGTCGTCGTCGCTTTCGGCACAGCGGCTCGCGTCGCCCAGACAAGCGTAAACCGCCTGCGGCAACAAGGCCTGCCGGTAGGCCTGTTCAGACCCATAACCTTATGGCCTTTCCCGGAGAAAGCCTTGACTAAGCTTGCGCGCCGCATTCCATCAGTCCGCTCGTTCCTGGTTGTAGAAATGAACGCCGGACAGATGGTCCATGATGTGCGTGAGGTTGTTGGCGGTCATGTTCCGGTCCAATTCTTCGGCCGGATGGGTGGCATTATCCCGTTGCCCGATGAGATTGAAACAGAAATTCGCCGCCTCTTGAAAGCGGTGGATTCCCCCTCATTACGAATGGAGGCAAGCAATGGCCGTGTTACCCGCAAATGAAGCGACCCTCGACTTACTAGAGATCGAAAACCCGTGTGAGGAAGTGGTCTACAAGCGCCCGAAATCGCTGGCAGATGCCTATACTCACTATTGCCCCGGCTGCACCCACGGGACTGCCCATCGTCTTGTGGCCGAAGTCCTCGATGAATTGGGGTTGCGTGAAGACACCATCCTCGTCGCCTCGGTAGGATGTTCGGTATTTGCCTATAACTATATTGAAGTCGATTCCGTCGAAGCAGCCCACGGCCGCGCTCCGGCCATGGCGACTGGAATCAAGCGAGTCCATCCGGATAAGATCGTTTTTACCTACCAGGGTGATGGTGATCTGGCTTCTATCGGCATGGGTGAGATCGTTCACGCGGCTGCGCGGGGCGAGAAATTGACGACTATCTTTATTAACAATGCCGTCTATGGAATGACTGGGG
>Ga0114939_10002369_pt1 | contig 13998 bp, 10 predicted proteins | sample AshMeaCrysSpring_FD_87196 | JGI IMG/M metagenome (GOLD analysis project Ga0114939, IMG submission 87196) | Groundwater microbial communities from Big Spring, Nevada to study Microbial Dark Matter (Phase II) - Ash Meadows Crystal Spring | ecosystem: Environmental > Aquatic > Deep subsurface >... | reverse complement strand
GATGTCCATCCCGGAGTTGCCGACCCCGACCACCAGGACGTCCTTGCCGACGAAGACCGCCGGGTCGCGGTAGTCGTGCGAGTGGAAGGTGAGCCCGGTGAACTGCCCGGGGAAGGTCGGCAGGGCTGGGACGCCGTGGTGGCCGTTGGCGACCAGCACCGCGCCGTACGTACGGGTGGTGCCGCCGGCGGTCACGGCCCAGCCGTGGCTGCCGGGCCGCCCCGGGCCTGGCAGCGGCTCGACCGCGCTGACCTCGGTGCGGAAGGTGATGTGGCGCAGCAGGTCGTTGTCCTCGGCGAAGCGCTGGAAGTACTGCGCCATCAGCTCGTGGGAGGGGAAGTCGGGCCAGTCCGCCGGCATCGGGAAGGACGGGTACTGGGTGCGCGGCCGGGAGCTGTTGAGGTGCAGGGTGGTGTAGGCGGCCACCGAGCCGTTGTCGTTGTCGATGCGCCACAGCCCCCCGACCATCGAGCCCTTCTCGAACCAGTCGAAGCGAAGCCCGCGGTCGGCCAGGGCCTTGCCGGCGGCCAGCCCGGCGGCGCCGGCGCCGATGACGCAGGCCTGCGCATCGAGGTCTCGCTCAGCCATCGCCTCCCCTTCCTGCTGGCGGTGCGAGCCCGTTGGCGCGCGCCCAGGCCCCCACCTCACCCATGCCCTGGTCCAGGCTGACCCTGGGGGCCCAGTCCAGCACGTCGCGGGCGCGGTCGATCGCATAGGTCCCCCGGCGCAGGCCGACGTAGCGCACAGCGTCTGGGGAGAGGGTCACCGAGCGCCCCAGCACGGTGGCCGCGCCGCCCTGGGCCTGCGTGAGGGCGAGCAGCAGCGGGACGGGCAGCCGCGGCACGCGTCGGCCCAGCAGCGCCCCGAGCACGTCGAAGTACTCCCCCGCCGGCACCCCGACGCCGCCGCTGACGGTCAGCACCTGGCCTGCCGCCGTCGGGACCGTCGCTGCGGCCAGGATCGCCCGGACGAGGTCGTCGACGTGCACCGGGCTGAAGATCCCGGTGCTCGGCACTGCGAAGGCTCGCCGGGCCAGCAGCCGCAGCGGCTCGACGACCCAGATCGACCCCGGCCCGTAGACGTCGCCGGGCCGTACGACGACCACCTCGACGTCGCCGCGCGCGTGGGCCGCGAGCGCGACCTGCTCGGCGGCGATCTTGGTGTCGACGTAGGGGACGCCGGTGGGGCGGACGGGGTACGTCTCGTCGACGCCATCGGGGAAGTCCAGCCCGACCACCACCACCGACGACAGGACCACGACCCGGCGGACACCTGCCGACGCGGCAGCCTGCAGCACGCGGGCGGTGCCGACCGCGTTGACCTGCCAGAACTCCCGGTGCGGGCGTGGCGCGGGCATGCCTACCCGCGCCGCGGTGTGCACGACGACGTCGACCCCGTCGAAGGCCTGCCGCCAGTCGCCCGCGACGCGGATGTCGCCGTCGGCGACGTCGATGCCGCGGATGCCCCACCCGGTGTCGGCGAACGCCGCCAGCAGGGTGGAGCCGATGAACCCGGCCGCCCCGGTGACCAGCGCCGTCCCGCTCACCTGTTGAGCCTGTCGTGGTGCGGCTTGAGGCTTCGGAACAGCCGGGTGAACTCGGCGAACAGCGGGTCGTAGACCGCTGCCGAGCCGGGTGTCGGCTCGAACCGCGCCGCCACCGGCACCAACGCCGCGGCCTGCTCGAGCGTCGTCTCGCTCAGGCCGATCCGGGCGAGCAGCGCCGCCCCCCTCAGCTGGGCGTAGCGCGGGTCCGCCACCTGCTCGACCGGCCGGCCGAGCACATCCGCGTACACCTGGCACCACAGGTCGGACTGCGCCCCGCCGCCGAGCAGGCGCAGGGACGGCACCGGCCGGCGGATGAAGCGCTCGACGGCAGCCAGCAGCCAGCGGCTGTTGAGCGCCACCCCCTCGAGCACCGCTCGGTTCATGGCGCCCAGGTCGGTGTCGACCGACAGGTTGACGAACCCGGCCCGGGCGTGGCGGTGGTACACCGGGGTGTGCTCGCCGCGCAGCCACGGCAGGAACATCGTCCCGCCGGCACCGGCAGGCGTCCGGCCCGCCGCCGCGAGCGCGTCCGGGTAGGACTGCCCGGTGCGCTCGAGCCACCAGGCCAGGCTGTGGCCGGCCGAAGCCTGGTCGTTGACGACGAGGTAGGAGCCGGGGGCGACGCCGGGGACCGAGGCGATCATCCGCACCGGGTCGACCTTCTTGAACGGCACCCGGCAGGTCGACCACGACGTGGTGCTGATCGCCACGTGCACCGCGTAGTCGGCCACCGCACCCGACCCGAGGTAGGCGGCGACGAAGTCGGGCACGCCGCAGACGACAGGCGTGCCGGGACGGACCCCCAGGTCGGCGGCGACGGTGGGCAGCAGCGGGCCCAGCACCGAACCGGTCGCGCGCAGCGGCGGCAGCAGCCGCGGCTCGCGTCCCAGCCGGGACACCAGCGACGGGACGTAGGCAGCGGGCCGCCCCGGCCGGTTGTCGACGACGCTGGACAGGAACATCGACGCCGGCGTCGCCGCCACGACGCCGGTCAGCCGCAGGCCCAGGTAGTCGACCGGCTCGAGCAGCGCGGCCGCCCGGGCGAACAGCTCGGGACGGCCGCGGCGCAGGAACAGCTCGTGCCCGAGCGGGTCCTCCCCGGTGGTCAGCGGCACCACACCACTGAGCCGGAGGGCCGGGACCAGCACCCGAGGGTCCAGGCCCGCCACCGGCCCGCCGACCTGCGCCCGCGCGTCGTCGCCACCACGCTGGTCCGACCACATCAGGCAGTTCCCGAGCGCGGCTCCCTCGGCGTCCACGGCCACCATCGACGAGTACTGCGCCGTGAGCCCGACGGCGTGCAGGTCCTCCCCACGGACCGTGCCGGTGTCCAGGAAGCAGGCCACCCCGGCGCGGATGCCGTCCCACCACGCCTCGACGTCCTGCTCCCGCCCCCCGTCGGCGGTGTCGAGGGTGGGCACCTCGGCGTGGTGGCGGGCCAGCAGGGCGCCGTCGAGTCCGACCGCGCCGACCTTGGGGCCACCGGTGCCCAGGTCGACCGCGAGGATCCAGGGCGTGCCCACGACCGTCAGGCGTCCCGGGGCGGCAGCGCGTACATGAGATCCAGACCGGCGCAGAGCAGGCCGTCGAGCGTGGCCACGCCCTGCGGCGTGCCGCCGAAGCCGTACAGAGCGCCGCTGCGGGGCGTGTCCCGGTCGGGCTGATGGGCGTAGGCCACCGCCGCCCTCAGGTCGGCGTCGAAGGCCTCGGCCACCCCGGGACGGGTGTTGGGCAGCGTGACGCAGAAGTGCAGGGCCGGCGGGTGGTGCAAGGCGTTCATCCGCCACCCGCGCGCGATGAGCGCGTCGTTGACGTGGTAGATCGCCTGCTCGGGCAGCACCTGCGGGTCGGTGCGGAAGGCGACGAGGAAGGTGGGGTCGCCCATCACCGCCAGCCCGTCGGTGGACTCGACCGTGGCCCGGATCCTCGCCGCGGTGTCGAAGATGCGCCGTGCGGCGTCCAGGTAGCCCTGCTCCCCGAGGCTCAGCATCGCCGCCCAGGTCGCGGCGATGAGCCCGCCGGACCTGCTGCCGGACATGCCCGGGGACACGTACAGCCCGCCGGGCCAGTCCGGGGCGGTGAAGTACTGGTGCCGGCGCAGCGCGAGGTCGCGGTACGCGAGCACCGACGTGCCCTTGAGCGCGAAGCCGTACTTGTGCGTGTCGGCCGAGATCGAGGTGACGCCGGGCACGGTGAAGTCGAACGCGGGGATGTCCAGCCCCAGCCGCCGGCCCCAGGACAGCAGGAAGCCGCCGAGGCAGCCGTCCACGTGCAGCCCGATGCCGCGCTCGTCGGCCAGGGCGGCCAGATCCTCGATCGGGTCGACGAGCCCGTACGGGTAGGAGCCGGCCGAACCCACGAGCGCCACGGTGCGGTCGGTGAGGTGGTCGCGCACCCAGTCGACGTCGACGAGCAGGTCCGGCCCGACCGGCGCGTGCAGCACCTGCACCCCGAAGTAGTGCCCGGCCTTGTCGAGGGCGACGTGCGCGGTGCGCGGCATGATCAGCTGCGGCTCGGTGATGCCCCGCTCGGCCCGCGCCCACTCCCGGTAGGCGTAGACCGCGCTGACCAGGCTCTCCGTGCCCCCGCTGGTGATGACCCCGGCCGGCTGCTGGCCCGGGTGGTGCCCCGCGACGGCGTCCGCGCCGAGCAGCGCGAGCGTCATCGCGACGATCTCGCCCTCCAGCTTGTTCGCGCTCGGGTACATGTCCCGTTGCAGCACGTTGGCGTGGGCGAAGGCCTCGAACGTCTCGGTGAGGAAGTGGTAGTGGTCGTGGTCACCGCTGTAGATGGACCCCGAGCAGCGGCCCTGGTCCCCGAGCGCGTCCTCCTCGGTCGCCATGGTGCGCAGCTCGGCCAGCAGCCGGTCCCGGGACACCGGCTCGGCCGGCAGCCGGTCGTGCACCTCGAAGCGGTGCCGGTAGGGGTAGAAGTCGTCGACGACGGACGCGAACGGGTCGTCAGCCATCGCGGGCCAGCGGGTCGAACGGCGTGGCCTCCGGGTCGGCACCGATCTCAGCGAACCCTGCGGCCAGGCACTCCATGAAGCCCTGCGGGTCGGCGACCGCGGCGTCGTCCATGCTCACCCCGAGGGAGCAGTGGCGGCGGGCGTAGGACAGCATGGTGATGTTCGCGGCTGCCCCCATCGTGGGCACGATCGGGTACAGCCGCAGCAGCGGCGCGCCGCCCACCCAGACCGGCGCGGGCAGGCCCGGGACGTTGCTCGCGGTGACGTCGCTGGCCTTGGCGACCTCCGCGATCACGCCGACCGGCAGCAGCCGGCTGGCGTCGGCGGCCAGGTCGGCCAGCCCCAGCCCCGGTTCGTCGCGCGCCGCCTCGACGGCGTCGTGCGCGTCGGCGAAACGGACGGCGACATCGGTCTGCCCGGCGTCCAGCTCGATCCGGGCGATCGAGACCGCGTTCTGCGTGGCCGACTGGCCCTCCGCGCGCAGGCTGACCGGCACGTTGATGCGCAGGTGGCCGACCTCGCCACCCATCCTCTCGTGGTAGCGACGCAGCCCGCCGGTGACAGCGGCGAGGAAGGCGTCGTTGAGCGTCCCGCCGTAGGCCTTGGACGCGTGCCGCATCGCCTCGAACGGCACGTCGAGCGTGGCGCTGGTGTAGCTGCCGCTGCGCTCGGTCATCAGCGGGCTCAGCGGACCCCGGTGCGGGCGCATGATGCGAGCGGCACTGGTCGCCAGCCGCACCGCCTCGGCGGTGGTCCGGCGGGGGTGTGCCACCAGCGACGGAACCTCGCGCACCGCCTGCACGCCCATCCCCCCGGCCCGCTTGGCGGCGCTGCCGACCGCGGCGAGCGTCGCCGTGACCGGGTCGGTGCGTCCCGGTCGTGGTTCGGGCGGCAGCGGGTCGGTGGGGATCCCGACGTCGGCGGCCCAGTCGACCATCCCGGCCAGCATCATCACCGACCCCTGGCCGTCCGCGATGGCGTGGTGGACGACGAGGATCACCGCGGACCGGCCGCCTTGCAGACCTTCGACGAGGGTGGCCCGCCACAGCGGTCGGTCCCGGTCCAGGTCGTACATGCTCTGCCGGCGCACGTGGTAGAGCAGCTGCTCCCAGGTGCCCGGGGCAGGCAGCACGAATCGGTTGGTGTGGAAGGTGATGTCGAAGTCCGGGTCGACCACCATCCGGGGCTGCCCGATCGCGCCGAGCGGCTCCACCACCCGCTGCCGCAGGGCCGGGAACCAGCGGGTCACCCGGTCCATCCGGTCCCGCAGGGCGGCGATGTCCGGGTTGCCGTCGAGCAGGAACACCCCGGTGATCGCCGAGCGCATCGTGGTGCTGCCGACCGAGGTGCGCCAGACCGCGGCGTTCCACCCCGCGAGCTTCTGGCCCCAGTCGGGGATCTGCGGTCTGTCCTCTGCCATCGGTGTGGCCCCTTCCGTCCCGGACGGCGAGGCTAGCGCGCCGACGGTGCGAGGACCGCCCCCTGCGGGTCACCGGCCGGGTAACGAAGCGAGACCGGGGTACCGACGGGCAAGGGCCGGGGCGCGGTGACCACGACCCGGTGCTGCTGACCGTCCGGGGTGCGGAACTGCGCCGTCACCGGGCAGGAGTGGGGCGATGGGCCTGCGGGGCCGGCCGCCACGACCACCCCCTCGGCCCTCAGCCCGCCCCGCCAACGCGACCAGGCCCGGGCACCGAAGCCCACCGCGGCCACCACGAGGGTCAGCGCCACCACCGCCGCCACACCTGCGGCGACCACACCGGCGACAACCGTGCCCATGACAGCGGCGTCACCCGGCCCGGCGGCGCGACCTGCGCCGACGTACCAGGGCGACCACCCCCCAGATGAGCAGAACCAGCAGCAGCAGCAGGACACCGAGGATGATGCCGAGCCAGCCGAGCAGCCCGACCGAGACCGACTCGTGGCTCTCCGGTGCGGCCACCGCCACCGTGCCGTCCGGGCCACCGCTGACGTCCACGACGGCGACGATGCCGGCGTGGTCGGTGGGCAGGCAGATCCCGCGACCCGTGATCGGCTCGCCCAGCCCTGCGTCGGCGAGGATCTGTGCGGACTCCTGCGTCGTCTGCACCTGGCTCGGGTCGTCGCAGGCCCACAGGTCGTCGCCGTCCGGCCAGGTGTTGCCGATGACCTCGGCACTCACCGGCGTCGCACCGTTACGGGTGAACACGTAGTCCAGCCGCTCGGTGAAGCCGTCGTCGTTGCCCTGCTCGATCGCCACTGGGAGCCGCTCGGGGTCGGGTCCGGCCAGGTCGGCTGCTGCGCCCCAGGTGCGGTTGGCCGGTTCGAGCGGGTCCGGCCCGGAGTCGGTGAACCCGGCGGCCAGCATCGTCCAGTACGCGTTGCAGGTGGCGTCGGCGTCCTGGCCGCTGACGTCCGCCGGCTGCGCGGGGCAGGCGTCGTTGGCACTCGGCTGGCCCGCCGGGTTGGGGTCCTCAGGCCCGCGAGGGTCACGCGGGTCGGCGTTGAAGTCCCCCATGACCAGCAGCGGGACGGGGACGTTGGCGAGGTCCTCGACGAGCTGCTGCGCCTGCACCGCGCCCGGGACCAGGCCCTCGTCAGGGAACAGCGACTCCAGATGGGTGGTCACCACCCGTACCGTCGTCCCCTCGACGGCGAGGTCGGCCCAGGCATAGCCGCGGTCGATGGTGAACACCACCGGCGCGACCGCGTACCGCGCGTCGTACTCGCTCGTACCCGCCGCCTGCACCGAGTCGGTCAGGTCCGCTCGCACGAGCAGTGCGTCCCCGACGGTGAAGCCGCAGTCGGCCGTGTCGGTGCCGAACAGCGGCTGGAAGGTCTCAGGGTCCTCCACGGTGGTGAGGAAGGGGATCGCCGGGATGGCATAGCCGGGGTTGTTCGCCGTGGAGCCCGACGGGTCCTCGGCCACCACGTACGGGACGCCGGCGGCCTCGGTGGCCTCGAGGAACTGGGTGGTGAAGTCGAACACCGGCTGCGGAGCGCTCCACGGCTGCGGTCGGCAGGACCAGACCGTTGCCTCCTGCAGCCCGATCACGTCGGGGTTGTACCGGGCCGCCTCCGCCGCCAGCGACGTCACCCGGGCGTCGAAGTCGGTGGCGGCCACTTGGTCCCACATGAACTGGGCCGCCGCCGACATGTCGGGCAGCAGTTCGAGCGCAACCCCGACGTCGGCCCCCAGGTACAGGTTGCGGCCCATCACGGTGAGCCTGCCGTCGCCGTCCTGCCCCCCGCCCGCTTCCTGCGCGCCCGCCGTCGGGGCGGGCCCGAAGGCGCTCGCTAGGACGACAGCGGCGCCCGCGAGCAGTCCTCCCACCGTCGCGATCGTCACGGGCGGGAGTCTGCCGGTTGTCGGCCTGCCACCGGCAACGACGCGCCGCCCGGGCTCGTCGCCGGCGACGCGAGCACGCGGCAGGATGCCGATCGTGACGGTTCGTCGTCGTCGGTGGCTCCGGGTGCTGGCCGCCGTCGTCGTCGTGCTCGTCCTCGTCCTCGGTCTGGGCGTGGCCTGGCTGCTCGGCCGGGTCCCGCACGACCAGGTGCCGGCCCTGTCGGCCGGGCGGCTGGACGTGGTCGAGGCCGCCCAGGGCCGCTGGGGGGTCGGCAGCCTCGAGGTGGAGTTGACCGCCGACACCCTGACCGTCACCGACACCGGCCGGGACGGGCTCGTGGTCTGGCAGTCCGACCCGGGACGCTCGTTCGTCCTCGGCGTGGACGGCTCGGTGACGTGGACCCATGACCGCGGCTACTTCTGGCCGGCGGTCACCGAGGACTGCCGGCTGCTCGACCAGGAAGTGCGCTCGGCCACCGACGACAGCGGCCGGTTGGAGATCTCCGGCGCCGTGGTCGGCTGCGGCCAGGCCGGCGAGTACGTGCTGGCGATCGAACCCGGCCCGCAGCGTGGCGACGCGCAGGTCGAGCTCAGCACCCGCGGCCTGGACGCCGTCGCCCTGGTGTCCGGCCGCAGCGAGGGGGCTGCGGTGCACGGGTTCGGGGAGCAGTTCGCACCGTTCGACCTGTCCGGGCGCACCATCCCCCTCGTCGTCCGCGAGCAGGGAGTCGGGCGGGGCGAGCAGCCCATCACCGTGCTGGCCGACGTCACGAACAACGGTGCCGGCGGTACCGAGGCGATGACCTACGCCGCCTGGCCGTCCTTCGTGACCCAGGACGTGCGAGGGGTGGAGCTGGACCCCCGGGCAGCCGGCTCCCACGCCTTCGCGGTCGCCGACACCCGCGACCCGGGCTCGGTGGTGCTGCTGTCGTGGCAGCCGTCGCTGCGCGCTGTGCTGACCGCGGCCGAGGACCCGCTCGCCCTGCTCGAGCGGCGGGCCCGGACCATCGACCGTCCGCCGCTGCCGGACTGGCTCGCCGAGGGGGCGGTGCTGGGTATCCAGGGGGGTACGGAGAAGGTGCGCACAGTGGTGGCCGACCTGCAGGCCCAGGGGGCTGCGTTGTCGGCCGTGTGGCTGCAGGACTGGTCGGGCAAGCGGGCCACCGACCTGGGCGACCGGCTCTGGTGGACCTGGCAGCTGGACACCGAGCGCTACCCCGGCTGGGAGCAGCTGGTCGCCGACCTCGACGACGCGGGCATCGCGATGCTCACCTACGTCAACACCTGGCTGGTGGATGCGTCCGAGAAGGGCGACGACACCATCCGCAACCTCTACCGGGAGGCCGACGAGCAGGGCTACCTGGTGATGGACCCCGACGGTGGGGTGTACCGGCTGGACCAGGGCGGCTTCGACGCCTCGCTGGTGGACCTGACGAACCCGGACGCACGGGACTGGTACGCCGACGTCATCGCCGCCGAGGTGCTCGGGGCCGGGGCGGACGGCTTCATGGCCGACTTCGGCGAGGGGCTCCCGTTCGACGCCGTCCTCGCCGACGGCGACCCGGCGGTCGAGCACAACCGGTGGCCGGCGCTGTGGGCCGCCACCGTGCGCGAGGCGTGCGAGCGGGCGGACAAGCCCGACTGCGTCGCCTGGTTCCGATCCGGCAGCGGAGGCATGGCCGCCGACGCCCCGATGTTCTGGAACGGCGACCAGCTGGTCACCTGGTCGGCGCAGGACGGCCTGGCGTCGGTGCTGCTCGGCATGGTCAGCGCGGGGGTGTCGGGCTGGCACCTCACCCACTCCGACGTCGGCGGGTACATCAGCGCCGACGCAGTCGTGGCGGACTACGTCCGCCCGCCGGACCTCAACGAGCGCTGGGCGGAGCTCGAGGCGTTCGGGGTGATGATGCGCACCCACGAGGGCATCCGTCCGGCGGCCAACGCGCAGGTCTACGACACGCCGCAGAGCCGTGCGGCGTTCGCCCGGATGACCCGGCTGTTCGCGGCGCTGGCGCCGTACCGGCGCGACGTCGTGGCGCAGGCGATCGACACCGGTGTGCCCGCCATGCGGCACACCTGGCTGAACTACCCCGGCACCGCGGCGGCCGAGTCGGACCGGCAGTTCTTCTTCGGCCCCTCGATCCTCGTCGCACCGGTGCTGACCGGCGGGGCCGACACCGTGGCGGTGGCCTTCCCGCCGGGCGAGTGGGTGCACCTGCTGACGGGCGAGACCTACCAGGGCGACCGCACCACCCGGGTGCCCGCTCCGCTGGGCACGCCGGCGGCCTTCGTCCGCAGCGACGACCCGCGGCGGCCCGACCTGCAGGCCATGGTCGCCGGGGCCGATCGGTAAGTTCGGTCCCGTGCCGATCGACCTGCCCCGCCCGGTCGCCTTCGTCCTCGGCGGCGGGGCCGCCTACGGCGCGGTGCAGGTGGGCCAGCTACGGGCACTGGCCGAGGCAGGGGTCCGTCCGGACCTCGTGGTGGGCACCAGCGTCGGCTCGGTCAACGGGGCCATGCTGGCCTTCGACCCGGACGGGATCGACACGCTCGCAACGATCTGGCAGCAGATCACCACTGCCCGGGTCTTCCCGGGCGGCTGGTTGGGTCGGCTGCGCACGCTGCAGGCGAACCGGGCCTGGCTGTCGGACAACCGGGGGCTCGTGGGGCTGCTCGAGCAGTACCTGCCCACCCGGGACTTCGACCGGCTACGGCTGCCGTTCGCCGCGGTGGCGGCCGACTACGTCACGGCCGAGACGGTGGTCCTCACCGATGGCGACCTGCACCGCACGCTGCTGGCCAGCGCGGCGATCCCCGGCATCTTCGCGCCGGTCGACGTCGGCGGCCGGCTGCTCGTCGACGGGGGCATCGTGGCCAACGTGCCCGTGCGGCAGGCCGTGGACCTCGGCGCAGCCAGCGTGGTCGTCCTCGACTGCGGCCTGTGGGGCATGACGACCAGCCCGCCGGCGACGCTGGTCGAGGTGATGCTGCGGGTGTCGGCGATCACCCTGGGCCAGCAGCTGGCCGTCGACCTGCCCCGAGTCGCCGAGTCGCTGCCGGTGGTGTATCTACCTGGTGTCTTCCCGCTGACCACCTCGCCGCTGGACTTCGGCAACTGGGCGACGCTGTCCAGCGGCGGCTACGCCGCGGCCAAGCCGTTCCTCGCCGTGCTGCGCGTCGACGCGCCGGGGCTGTACGGCACCCCTCCGCTGCACCTGGCCCGGCGGTGACAGCGCCGCCGCTCGCCGACGTCGCCCAGGCGGTCGCCGGCGTCGGCGTGGCGATGCTCGGCACGGGGACGGCCAGCTACCGGGTGGAGCGCGGGATGCAGCGCGCTGGGGCCGCGATGGGCTGCGAGCAGGTGTTCACCCTCATCACCCTGCAGAAGGTCGTGGTCACCGTGGAACGGGGTGACCAGTCCTGGACAGAAGGAGCATCGGCGGCGAAGCTGCACGTCAACGCCGACCATCTCGACCGTCTCGAGCGGCTCGTGCGACACCTCCCGGACGGGGTCTCCCCCGAGCAGGTGCAGCGCCAGGTCGCTGCCGTGCTGGCCCGTCCGGTGCCGTACCCCGCCTGGTTCGTCGCGGTCGCCGTGGGCGTGGCCTGCGCCGGCTTCGCCGGCCTCAGCGGCGGTGGACCGGTCGAGATGGCCGCGGCGTTCGTCGGCGCCGGGATCGCGCAGCGGGCCCGGGCCTGGATGTTGGGCGCCGGGCTCAACCCCTTCCTCGTCGTGGCCATCACCGCCGTGCTCGCCGCCGGCCTGTACCTCGCCGTGGTGGACGCGTTGCAGGCGTTCGGCCTGGCACAGGCCCGCAGCGAGGCCGGCTTCGTCTCGGCAGTGCTGCTGCTCGTCCCCGGCTTCCCTCTCGTCACCGGGATGCTCGACCTGCTCCGCACCCAGGTCGAGGCCGGCCTGGCCCGGCTCGCCTACGCCACCACGGTGCTCGTCATGGCGGCCCTTGGCCTGCTGACCGTCACGGTGCTGGCCTCCCCTGAGTCGACCGGGCTGGTCCAAGGGGTGCTCGACCGAAGCGGCTGGCTGGTCGCGCTGGCGCTGACCTTCGTCAGCGCCTGGGGGTTCGCGGTGCTGTTCGCCCTGCCGGTGCGGCTCACGCTCGCAGCCGGTGCCGTCGCGGTCGCCGGCAACGCCGTCCGGCTGTCGCTGCTCGACAACGCGGCGGCGCTGACGCTGGCGTCCCTGGCGGGGGCGTTCACCATCGGGCTCGCCGGCGCCCTGCTGGCACCACGCCTGCACGTGTCCCGGATCGTGCTCACCATCCCTGCGGTGATCCCCATGGTGCCCGGGTCGGCTGCCTACTCCGCCCTGGTCGACCTGAACCGCAACGCCCTGCTGCCGGCCCTGTCCAACGGGCTGGAGGCCGGTCTGGTGGTGCTTGCCCTCGCGCTGGGGCTGGCCCTGGCCCGCATCCTCACTGATCGGGAGTGGGCCTTCCCGACCTGAGCACCGATTCACCCCGGTGGGGGACGTGACGCGGGTCACTCGATGTGGCAGCGTGGCCCTGTGGTCGCCGCGTCGCTGACCGCCCGCCGTCGCCGGGTCTCCGCTGCCTGGGACGCCTACATGCACGGGCCTGCGTGGCAGCCGGACTCGCCCGTCGACGTGCGGCCCGAGGTCGCGGCCTCCTGGCAGCGCAGCACCCGCAGGCTGCCGGCGCCGGCCGCGGCCGCCCCCCTCGACGACGAAGGTCAGACCCGCTCCGCGTGGCAGGCCTCCCCCGTGCGCACCGCGCTGGCCAGCATCGCCGACGACGTGTCGACCACCGCCGAGGAGTGCGGGCTGGTCGCCGCCGTCACCGACCGCTCGGGCCGGATCTTGTGGACCGCAGGGAGCCGGCACATGCGCGACCGCGCCGCCACGGTCCACTTCGTGCCTGGCGGGCGCTGGGACGAGGCCAGCGTCGGCACGAACGCCCTGGACCTCGCCCTGCGCCTTGGCCGCAGCGCGACCGTGTTCAGCGCCGAGCACTACAGCCCGTGCGTGCACGGCTGGGTCTGCTACGCCGCCCCGGTCACCGACCCCAGCAGCGGTGAGGTCGTGGGGGTGCTCGACTTCTCCACCACCTGGGACCGCAGCCACCCGATGGCACTGGCGGCCGTGACGGCCTTCGCCCGCACCCTCAGCCGGGCCCTGGTCGAAGGTCCAGCCCGACCGGGAGGTGAGCCGCTGCGGCTCACCGTCCTGGGCCACCCCCGCCTCGAGCAGGCAGGGCTGCCGCTGATGGCCAGCCGACGGCAGTCAGAGATCCTGCTGGCGCTGGCCCTGCACCCGCAGGGCCTGTCGCTGCAGCAGCTGCACGCCCATGTCTACGGTGACCTGCCGGTCGCCCTCGCCACCCTCAAGGCCGAGGTCTCGCGGCTTCGTCGCACCGTCGGCGGAGCCCTGGAGTCGCGGCCGTACCGCCTGGCCGTCCCCGTGCACGTCGACGCCCTCGACGTGCTCGATCGGGTCGGCCGAGGAGACGCCGCCGGCGCTGTCGCCGCCTGGACCGCCGACCTGCTGCCCGACTCCGAGGCGCCCGTGGTCGTCGACCTGCGGCTGCGGCTGGAGCTGGCCGTCCGCGAGCTCGTGCTGGCCGGCCGCGACCCCACCGCAGCGGTGCTGCTGGCACAGCGGCGCCCGGACGACCTCGCGGTGGTGGAGCACGCCCTGGCTCTGCTGCCGTCCGGCTCCCCCCAGCGGGCCTTGCTGGAGGCCGCCCGGCGCACCGCTCTGCTCGGCTGACGCGCCGGGGGCAGCCGGCCGAGGCGCGGCTGCAACCTTCGTGCAACCTGGCCGTGCCTAGGTTCCGGCGCAGTCGACGTGGCACCGGTCACGTCCCTGCTGTCCGACACGGGAGGACACGGATGGTCGTCTACGCCAGGCCCAACACCGAGGGCGCAGTGGTGCAGTTCAAGCCCCAGTACGAGAACTTCATCGGCGGCAAGTGGGTCCCGCCGGTCGAGGGCCGGTACTTCGACGAGGTCAGCCCCGTCACCGGCGAGGTCTACACGAAGATCCCGCGCAGCACCGCGGCTGACATCGAGCTGGCCCTCGACGCGGCGCACGCGGCCAAGGACACGTGGGCCAGGACGTCGGTGACCGCGCGGGCCAACATCCTCAACAAGATCGCCGACCGGCTCGAGGCCGACCTC
>Ga0114939_10002368_pt1 | contig 14005 bp, 8 predicted proteins | sample AshMeaCrysSpring_FD_87196 | JGI IMG/M metagenome (GOLD analysis project Ga0114939, IMG submission 87196) | Groundwater microbial communities from Big Spring, Nevada to study Microbial Dark Matter (Phase II) - Ash Meadows Crystal Spring | ecosystem: Environmental > Aquatic > Deep subsurface >... | reverse complement strand
ACGAGGCACCAGGAACGGACCAGGCACGAAGAACCAGGCACCAGGAACTGGCCGCGTTCTGACGGATCAGGGTTGAGTATGGCCCGAGGCCGGTGCCTGGAGACAGGGTCATCGCGGAGTGTCGGGATGACAGCGATCGCCGGGGGGCGGGCCCGAACCCTCACCCGAGCCAGGCGCCACCTCGAGGCCGACGGCGTGCATGAGGGCCAGCGCGTTGCTGCGCGTCACCGGGCCGGGGCGCAGCCGGCAGTCGAAGCGCACTGCGTGCCCCACAGCACGGCGGCGCCGAGCGGCGCGAAGAACGGGTTGTGCTGCCTCCATGACGAGACGCAGCGCGCTCAGCCGCCCGCTCGCCGCGCCGAAGGTGCGCGTGCGCGGCCCGTCGGTCGGCAGCACACCGGCCGTACGCGTCTCCTGGCGTGAGGGAGACCGTCACGTGCGGATTGTAGTGCGGAGCGCGCCGCCGTTCCCTGGCCTGCCGTTTGCATCATCTCGTTGGCTACGCCCGGACCGTCGAAATTCCGGCGGCGGTGCGGCGCATTCCCCCAACGGCGGTTCCACGGGTGTGGCGGCAGTCGGCATCCTCACCCAGGGGCGGTGCGGCCGTCGCGGCGGGTCGGATGGCGCGGGTTCTGGCGCGCACGTCTTACACCGAGGTTCGGAGGATTCATCATGGCAAAGCTGCACGACACGGTGGCCCGGCAGGTTCCAGCGCTCCGCGAGGCGGTCAAGAAGCTCACGAAGGAGGCCGGCGCGGTCAAGATCTCCGAGGTGACGCTGGAGCAGGCGTACGGCGGCATGCGCGGCGTGAAGTCGCTCGTGTGCGACACCTCCGAGGTGCCGCCCGACAAGGGCCTGATCATCCGGGGAACTCCGGTCGCTCAGCTCACCGGGCAGCTGCCGGAAGAGACGCTCTGGCTGCTGCTGACCGGCCAGAACCCGACCGCCGACGAACTGGCGGACCTGCAGGCCGACCTGCGGTCGCGCGCCCGGGTGCCGGACTACGTCTGGGCCGTGCTCTCGGCCATGCCCGCCGACTCGCACCCGATGGTGATGCTCAACACCGCCATCCTCGTCATGGAGAAAGAGTCGGTCTTCCGGCAGCGGTACGACGAGGGCATGAAGAAGGACGAGTACTGGAAGGCCACGCTCGAGGACGCGCTCAACATCATCGCGGTGCTGCCGGAGGTCGCCGCCGGCGTGTATCGCATGCGGTTCGGCAAGGGCCCGCGGATTCCCGCAAACCCGGCGCTCGACTGGGGCGCCGACTACGCGGCCATGCTGGGCATCCCCGATCCCAAGGGCGAGTTCGCCAAGCTGATGCGCCTCTACCTGGTGCTGCACTGCGACCACGAGAGCGGCAACGTCAGCGCCATGACGACGGCCACCGTGAACTCTGCGCTGTCGGATCTCTACTACTCGCTCTCGGCGGGCCTCAACGGCCTGGCGGGCCCGCTCCACGGCCTGGCCAACCAGGAGTGCCTCGGCTGGGTGCTCGAGACCAACAGGAAGTTCGGCGGCAGCCCGACCAAGGAACAGATCCAGGCCTACGCGCAGGAGACGCTCTCGGCCGGCCGTGTCATCCCCGGCTACGGCCACGCGGTGCTGCGGATCACCGATCCGCGCTTCGACGCGTTCCTCGCGTTCGGCAAGCAGTACTGCGCCGGCGACCCGGTGTTCGAGACCGTCGCGCACGTGTTCGAGACGGTGCCCGACATCCTGAAGACCATCCAGAAGATCAAGGACCCCTGGCCGAACGTGGACGCGGGGTCGGGCGCGCTGCTGTACCACTACGGGATGAGCGAGTTCCCGTACTACACGGTCCTGTTCAGCGTGTCGCGCGCCCTCGGCGTGTGCTCGCAGGCCGTGATGGCGCGCGCGATGGGGCTGCCGATCACGCGGCCGAAGTCGGTCACGACCAAGTGGCTGCAGGGCGAGGCCGCCAAGGCCCTCTCGGCCGTGGGCGCCTCGTCATAGGCCGGTTCCGCGCCTGCTGCGCCGCCCGCCGGCGCAGCAGGCGCGCGTCCCATTGCCAGCCATGCCCGACTACACCGACGGCAGCAAGAAGGACGTCGTCGAAATCAAGTTCCTGATCCACGACCTGCGCGTGGAGCGGTTCATCAACGAGGTGATCCACTTCCACGTCACGCTGAACACGGATCTGGAGCTCTGCGGCGTCGACCAGGCGCAGATCCTCCACGGCCACGACCTGCAGGTCCTGAAGGAGAAGGCGGTCAGCCTCCGCAAGGCCTTCCAGGACTACTCGAACGCCGTGCGGAACTTCTCGCCCGATCGCACCGTGCTGCTGGCGGGCCGCCACTACGTCACCACCATCTACAGCGTGTGCGAGCTGATCCTGAGCCCGCTCTGGGGGCGCGTCGACAAGGTGCTGACGTTCCTCCCGCCCGACTCCCGGTCGAACAAGGCCCGCACGCACTACCTCAACTGCATCCACTTCATCCGCGGCGTCTACTACCGCATCCAGCAGTTCCTCGACGAGCAGGAGAACAAGGGCGTCTACCAGGAATTCGACATCGCCGCCGAGATCGAGGAGTTCATGCGCGATGTCGTCTACAGCTACGTCATGGAACACAGCAACAGCCGCGTGCAGGTCGAGCTCGACCGGCTCGACCCGGCCGTGGTCGGGGGCAACCTCCCCCGCTTCCGGCGCATGCTGTTCAACCTGGTGATGAACGCGGTGGACGCGATGAGCAACCGCGACGCGGGCGTCGTCGCGGTCAGCGACACGCTCGAGGGCGACCACGTCGTGCTGCGGACCCGGGACAACGGCGTGGGCATGTCGCCGGAGAAGATCGCGCAGCTGCTCACCGACCGGGACACGCTCGACGGCGAGCTCCACTCGCTCGGGTTCGTCTTCGTGCGGCAGACCGTCCGCGACTTCGGCGCCGACCTGTCGATCGAGAGCGAGGTGGGCAAGGGCACCACGGTCACGATCCGGTTCCCGTGCCTGCCCGGACGGCAGGCGTCCCGGCCACCGGCGAGCGGCCGGGCGAACATCCAGGCGCCCCGCCTCATCGGTCCGCTCACCGCCAGGGGGCTCGGCTCCACGGCGTCGAGCGCCACGGCACCGGGCGGCCTCGCCGTCATGACCGGGCCCGCGCCTGCCGCGGTTGCCCCGGCGGCCGCCCCCGCGCCCGGCCCGGGCGGCGCCACAAGACAGTTCGGCCGGCTCGTGCTGCACGACTACGAGATCTGCGAAGCGCAGTATCCCGGCGCGATCTTCGCGATGTCGGTCACCGACCGCGACGAGGTGGACCTGTTCTCTCACTCGCCGTACGAGAAGTACGGGGCCACCGAGCACGCCGGGCTCTCGCCCATGTTCTTCGAGGTGGCGGTGCGGGGGCGCATGGAGCCCGACGAGCAACGGCAGCCTGCCATCACGCTGAAGGCCCCCCAGAACATCCGGGAGTACTTCGAGTACAAGGACGTGCCCGAGGACGAGCGGAGCGCCGCCACGTACGCCCGGATGGTCCGCGACGAGTACGTGCGCGTGGCGCGCACGCTCGTCGAGACCGGCATGCCGCCGGAGACCACGGTCCTCGTCGATCGGCTACAGGAGTTCTTTCCCGGCGAGCCCGAACTGGCGAAGGCGGAGCCCTTCTCGGTGGGCTTCCTCGCGCGGCAGCCGATTGCCGGAGGACCGGGTCGGGGGTGAGGCGGGACGCCGCCCGCTTGTGTCGGCAGGACGCTTCCCGCGGCTGGAGGGCCGGCGACGCCGGCCCTGCTGACCTGTCGCGTCGACTCTGGCCCGCTGCGCGAGCATCTGTCACCGTCCCGTGGTGACTGGTTCCCGCCTTGACCCCCTGCGAGGTGCGTGGTGTAGTCAGCCGATGCGCGTCCTCCACCCGCCAGTCACTGGTCGCCCGCGCGCCGTCCTGCTGGCCCTCTCGATGCTCGCGCTGGCGGCCTCGGCCGCGCCGGCGCAGTCGCTCCCCGGCCTGCTGCGCCCCGAGGCCGCCACGCCGGCGCCGGCACCCCCCGAGCAGGCCGCCGAAGCGGCCGACTCCCCGCGCGCCTCGGCCCGTGCGTTCACGGAGCTCGCCCGCACCCGCGGCGACTACAAGCGCGCGGCCCGCTACCTGGCCGTCGGCCCCGAGGACGAGGGGAGGGGGCCGGAGCTGGCCCGCCGCCTCCGCGCAGTCCTCGAGCGGCACCTCGACGTGGATCTCGACGCTCTCTCCCCGCTCGGCGACGGCGCTGCCGACGATGGCCTGCCGGCTGGCGTCGACACGGTGGGGAACGTTCCGGACGACCGGGGTGGCCAGGATCCCGTGTTCCTCGTCCGGTCGCGCGACGCGCAGGGCGGCTACTGGGCGTTCTCGCGGCAGACCGTTGCGCGGATCGACGGTTGGTACGACGCGCTGCCGGACCGCTGGGTGCGCGACTGGATGCCGGAGCCGCTGCAGCGGTACGGGCCGGGGCACCTCATGTGGTGGCAGTGGCTGGCGCTGGCGCTGCTCGCCGCCGTCGCGCTCGGGATGGGGCGCCTGCTGGGTGCGATCACGCGCGGCCTGCTCTCCAGGCTGACGCAGCGGACCGACACCCGGTGGGACGAGCGGCTCCTCCGCGCCACCGGACCGGCGCTCACGCTGCTGTGGAGCGTCGCCGTGGCGGCAGCGCTGTTGCCCTGGCTCGCCCTCCTGCCGCCGGCTGCGCGGACCCTGCAGGCGCTGCTCGGCGGCATCGCCACCCTCGCGGTGTTCTGGGCGTTGTGGCGGGCGGTGGACGTCTGGGCCTTGTTCCTCACGACGCGGCCAGGCATCATCGAGAACGCCTCCGCGCGCTCGCTCCTCTCACTGCTCCGCAACGCCGCCAAGGCGTTCGTGGCGCTGGGCGCCGTGCTGGCCACGCTCGGCGCGTTCGGCTATCCGGTGACCACCGTGCTCGCGGGCCTCGGCATCGGCGGCATCGCCCTCGCCTTCGGCGCGCAGAAGACGGTGGAGAACCTCTTCGGCTCCGTCTCGCTGGCGATCGACCAGCCGTTCCGCCTGGGCGACTTCGTGAAGATCCAGGACTTCGTGGGGAATGTCGAGCGGATCGGCATGCGCTCGACGCAGGTCCGGACCCTCGACCGCACGCTGATCTCGATCCCCAACGGGCAGCTCTCGGAGATGCGCATCGAGGACTTCGCCTCGCGCGACCGCATCCGCTTCGCCTGCACGGTGGGGATCGTCTACGGCACGAGCGAGGGCCAGATCCGGCGCATCCTGGCGGGCATGGAGCAGGTGCTGCGCGATCACCCGACGATCTGGCCCGACACGGTCGTGGTGCGCTTCGCCGGCTTCGGCGCCTCCTCGCTCGACATCGAGGTGCTCGCCTGGTTCCACACCGCCGACGTCGACGAGTTCCGGGACTGCCGGCAGGACGCGCTGCTGGGGTTCATGCGCGTGGTCGAGGCCGAGGGCTCGAGTTTCGCGTTCCCCACGCAGACCGTGCACCTCGTGACGGAGGGCTCCCCGGCGGCCATGGCGCCGCGCTGACACGAGGGGCCGGCTCGGGGCGCCGCGCGCCGCGGCGCAACGCCCGCAGGGTTCAGGCCGCAGAGCGCGACGGCGTGTCGATCAGCAGGCGGTTCTCCCAGAGCAGCGTGTGCAGCTGTTCGAGATGCCCGCGCCACAGCGGGAAGTGCCGGCTCATCGTCTGCAGGAGCGCCCGCTTCCGGCCGTCGGTGCCCGACGCCGCCTGCCCGAAGAAGAACCGTCCCCAGTCGACGTAGGTCTGCAGGTTGTGCCGCGCACGCATGGCGCCCGCGTAGTACCCGGTGAGCATGAGGGTCTGCGCCGCCGCGGTCTCCATGAGGCTGGCGTCGTGCCAGGTGTCGAAGTTCGTCGCGAACAGGTCGTGCAGATCGCGAAGGGTCCCGGGGATCGGAAGGTAGTTGGGGTTGCCGGACTCGACGAGGGCGTAGTGCGCCAGGATGCTCGTCACGTAGAGGAACTCGTCCCGGCAGACCGAGCCTCGGCGGTCCTGGTCGAGCACGTCACTCAGCGTGGTCGAGAAGAAGTTGAACGCGCGTGCCTCGTCGATCAGAAACGTGTCCGCAAACAGGGGGTCCATGCGTGCACCTCCACGTCAACGAACCGCAGGCGTCGTCCCTACAGTCTCCTCATCGGCGCCTCACGCCTTCTGCTCCAATGCGCCACGGGCGGCACCACGCGCCCGGGCGCGATCGAACTGTCCGGCGACGTTCGGGATCGCCTGCGACCACTGCTGAAGAGCCGAGGCGTGACCGTGAAGGGATGACGAACCGGCTCCTGCACAACGTGACGGACACAACCCGGGCCTCTCGCGACCGACGGGCGGCGGCGCGGGTTCGACGGTCAGCGTGCCGGACGGGGGATCAGGACCAGGCGGGCGGCTGGCGGCCGCCGATCAGCCGCTCGCCGCAGTGCACGCAGAAGGCGGACCGCTGGCGCCGCGCGATGGCGTGATCGTCTTCGGCGCACCGGGAGACCCGGGCCCGGGCGTTCACGACGGCGCCACAGTCGGGGCAGTGCCCCACCGGCGCGTCCGACCGGCGGTGGTTCAGGTTCGTACACGTAATTCGCCCGTACCGATGGTCTCGTGTCTCGTTCATGGTCAATGGTCTCGACTCCTCGCTGGGCCCCCGGCGCGCCAACGCGTCTGCCGAGAAAGGGCTCCTGGCCCTGCATCAGCTTACGGGAATCGGTGGGGGCGGACTGTGCACATCTGCACACTCCGCGTGCCGCGCGTCGAGGGGGGACGCCGGCCAAAGCGCCCTGGACATGGTCGAGGGACGGCGCCTGGTCATTCGTAGAGGACGACGCTCAGCAGCGCGTTGTGGACCCTGATGCGGCCGTCGTATTCGAGGAAGCCGAGCTTGCGGAACCGGTTCATGAAGAAGCTGATCCGAGAGCGTGTGGTGCCCACCATCTGCGCCAGCACTTCCTGCGAGATCTTCGGCAGGACCCGATGAGGCGACTCGTCGGTGCCGTACCGGGCCAGGAGCAGGAGCGCGCGGGCCAGCCGCTTCTCGCTCGAGTTGAACAACTGGTCCACCAGGTCGGCCTCGACGCGCATGTTCCGCTCGAGCAGGTGCGTGATGAACCGGGACGCCAGGGCCGGCTGCCGCTCGAGGCGGCGCGCCATCTCGTCTCTGCCGACGGCGAGCACGACGCTCGGCTCGAGGGCCGTGGCGTGCCCGATCCGGCGTGGCGCCCCGGTGAGCGCCGCTTCCCCGAAGAAGCAGCCCGGTCCGAGGATGGCCACCACCGCTTCCTTGCCCTGGCCCGACACCACCGAGAGCTTGACGGCCCCGGCCTGCACGTAGAGGACGCTGTCGGCCTCGTCGCCCTGCCGGAAGATCGCCTGGCCACGACGGTATTTCGCGATCTTCCTCGACAGGCCGGCCGTCCCCAGGAAGGCCTGCAGGTCGAAGGCGGTCTCCCGATGCTGCGCTTTCACCGCCGTCCGCATGCCACCTCCAGGGCGCCAGTCTACCCCGAGGGGACCTCGCTGCGTGCAAAACAGCTCAGTCTGCGAGACGTTGAACGACCTACCATTGAAGGCACACCCGCAGGGGTCCTGGCGTCGAGCGCGGCGTTGCAGCGCCGTGCAGGGCGCAACGCGTGCGAGAGTCGGTCTCGGCGCCTCGAGGATGGGAGACTTGGTGCACGACATCACGAAGAAGGCCCGGACGGATGCCCGGGCGCGGCAGCTCGCCAACGCCGTGGAGCAGACCGCCGACAGCGTCATCATCACGGACCGGTCGGGCCGCATCGAGTACGTCAACCCGGCGTTCGAGCGCACCACGGGCTACGGCGCGGAGGAGGCGCTCGGCCAGACGCCCCGCCTGCTCAAGTCCGGCGAGCACCCGCCCGAGTACTACCGCGCGATCTGGGCGAGCCTGCTCGCCGGCGAGGTGGTGCGGGGGGTTCTCGTCAACCGCAAGAAATCGGGCGAGCACTACTGGGCCGAGCAGACCATCACGCCGATGCGCGACGCGATGGGCGTCATCACCAGCTTCGTATCGGTGGTGAAGGACATCACGGACCTCAGGAGGCGGCAGGAACAGGAGATCGAGCTGCGCCTGGCGGCCTCCATCCAGCACCGTCTCTACCCCACGGCGCCGCCCGTCGTCGACGGGTTCGATCTCGCCGCGCGGACGGCGCCTGCGGGCGCGATGAACGGCGACTACTTCGACTTCGTCCGCCTACGGGACGGCGCGCTCGCCGTCGCCATCGGCGATGTCTGCGGGCACGGGCTGGGCCAGGCACTGCTGATGGCCGAAACGCGGGCCTACCTGCGGTCGCTGGCGCGCGTACACGACGACGTCGGGGTGATCCTGACGAACCTCGATCGGCTGATCGCACCCGACCTCGAGCCCGGGCAGTTCGTGTCGCTGCTCCTCGTCAGGATCGACCCGCGGACCGGCTTGCTGTCCTACGCGAATGCCGGCCACGAGCCCGGGCACCTCGTCGATGCGTCCGGTGCGGTCACGATGGTCCTCGGCAGCACCGGCCTCCCCCTCGGGCTGCCCGACGAAGTCAACGCCACCCGGCTCGTCGCAGCCGGCCCGGCCGTCCGCATGGCCGACGGCGACGTGCTCGCGCTCCTCACCGACGGCGTCACGGAAGCCGAATCACCCGACGGGGTGGCCTTTGGCGGGCAGGGCGCGCTCGCCGTCATCCGCGGTCTTGCCGGTGCCAGCGCGCAGGCGACGGTGGACGGCCTCCTCGACGCCGTCCGGGACTTCGCTGGCGGAGCGCCGCAGCGCGATGACCTCACGCTGATCGTCTGCAGGCGCCAGGGACACACGGGGCCCGTGCGCGGCTGAAGGCTGGAGGCTGGGCCCCAGGGCGGTCCTCAGCCGCGCGGCATCGCCGCCGGACCTGCGAAGCCCGCGGGCGTGGGCCTGCCTGCGATGGGGTGTATCATCGCGCTGGTCCCCCCCTGCACGCTGCCGATGGCTTCCGCCATCGGAAGACCGCCATGGACGAACACCAGCTTCCGCGTCGGGAATTCCTCAATCTGCTCGCGTCAGCCTTCCCTGCCGCCGCCATGGACTGGAATGCGCTCCCCGTCCGGCGATCGACCTGGCGCGAGTCGAGTGACTACGATGCGATCGTCATCGGAGCCGGTCTCGGCGGGCTCGCCTGCGCCGCCGCCTTCGCCCGCCAGGGGTTCCGGCCGCTGGTGATCGAACAGCAGGACAAGCCGGGAGGCTTTGCCACCGCGTTCTCGCGGCCCGGGGGGTTCCTGTTCGACGTGTCGCTGCATTCGACGACCGTGGGTTCGCGCAACGGCGTCCACAACCTCCTGAACGGGCTGCCCGAGATCTCCGAGGTCGAGTTCCTCCCGCACCCCACCCTCTTCCGAGCCATGTTTCCCGAGCACGACGTCCGCGTGGCGCAGAAGACCCCGGAGGCGTTCGTCAAGACACTCGGCGGGCTCTTTCCGGAGGAGCACGAGGGGATCGCCGGCCTCTTCGACGACATGCGAGGCCTCGCACGCGACATCGGCCGGTTGCAGGGGGCCGGAGGCAACCTCGACATGAGCCGGTTCCCGGTGGACTTCCCCCATCTCTTCAGATTCAACAACAAGACGTGGGGAGAGATGATGGACACGCGGTTACGCAGCCCCCGCCTGAAGGCCATCGTCTCCGCGCAGTGGGGGTACTACGGACTGCCGCCCTCGAAGCTCGCCTGCTTCTACTACGCGCTCCCCTTCCTGGGGTACCTCACGGAGGGCGGGTACTACCCGAAGGGACGCTCCCAGGACATCAGCAACGCCCTGGCCCGGTTCATCACCGCGCACGGCGGGACGGTCCTGCTCAATACGAAGGTCACCCGGATCCTCGTGAAGGACACGGCTGCCTACGGCGTGGCGACCTCCGACGGCCGGGAACGCCGGGCCCGAGCGATCGTGTCCAACACGAGCCCCTTCGGCACGTTCCAGACGATGCTCGACGATCACTCCGCGCTGGGCGAGTACACGGCGCGGTGGCAGCAGTACAGCGTGAGCCTCTCGTGCTTCCAGGTGTTCCTGGGATTGAAGACCGATCTGGTGCGGAAGCTGGGCATCGAGGATTCCGAGATCTTCATCGAGCCGTCGTACGATCCGGAAGCCGCTCATGCGCGGGCGCTCGCCGCCGACGTCGAGAACGGCGGGCTCAGCGTGACACTCTACGACAACGTCTCGACCGAGTACTCGCCGAAGGGAAAGAACACGATCAACCTCATGACGCTGCAGGGGTACGGCGCGTGGGAGCGTTTCGAGAAGGACTACCTCGCCGGGAACAAGGCCGAGTACCGGAAGGTGAAAGAGCGGATGGCCGACACCCTGATCCGGAAGGCAGAGAAGGCCCTGCTGCCGGGACTCTCCGGGTCGATCGAGGTCACGGAAATCGGCACGCCCCTGACCAACGTGCGGTACACCGGCCACCACCGCGGCGCCATCTACGGGTGGGATCAGACCGTGAACAACTCGGGCTCGACGCGCATCGGTCATGCCACGCCGATTCGGAACCTGTACCTGGCCGGGGCGTGGTCCCGCCCGGGTCACGGCTATGGCGCGGTGATCCCGAGCGGCCTGGAGTGCTTCGCGGAAATCGCCAGCACGTGGTAGGTGGGCAGGTCGCCGCGTCCACCTGCGGCACATGCCGCCGAGACGTCCCCTGACCATCAGCTCGACGCCGTGTGCCGGCCGCGCCTCACGACGAGGACGCCGGTCCCGCGCTCACGCGCGCGGGTCCCCTCGTCGTCCGAGCAGCCAGCCGACGATGCCGAGCGTCGTGATGCCGAGGAGGCCGCCGGTGAGCACGCGTCCCTTCGCCCGGCCGCCGGGCGCTTCCAGGCGCTCTCGCCCGACGGGCGGCGGCGTTTCGGGAGGCCGGGACGCGGGCTCCCTGTCCGGCACGGGCACCCAGCGGCTGAGGAAGGCGAAGCTCTCCGACGCGCACACGGGGCACCGCTGCGCATCGTGGACCTCCTCGCAGTCGAGACAGAGACGCGCGGTCCGCAGTTGCATTGGGCCAGTCTACGTCGCTTCGCGGCGACGGGCGCGATTCGCGGCCAGGCGCGAGGCCACGGTTGTCCCCGGGGTGTGCGGCCTCGCACAACCAACCGCGGTCCTTCCCGGGCCGAACGCGCGGACGTAGAATACCCTCGCAGTCCGACTCGGGACCCGGGGCCCGCCCCCGCCCTCGCCCCCACGGCGGCTCGTCCGAGCTGCATTGGCTCGAGTGGAAGGGCCGCCTCCCTCGCGAGTCATCCCTCGTGAGCCGAAGGCCGGCCGCATCAGCGGAGGATGGCCATGGACCGTCTCGTCTTCCGGCACCTCAGCGGCTCGCGGGCGCACCAGATCGACGAGTTCCCGCTGGCAGGCACGACCGAGTTGGTGATCGGCCGCGACCCGTCGGCCGCCGTGAAGTTCGACCCCGAGCGCGACGACCTCGTCGGCCGCCAGCACGCCCGGATCGCGCGCGACGCCGCCGATCCCTACAAGTACACGCTCACGGACCTCAACAGCCGCAACGGGACGTTCCTCAACCGCCAGCGGATCAGCGGCGCCGTGGTGCTCAGCCCCGGTGACGTGATCCAGCTGGGCCCGGGCGGCCCCGAGGTGCAATTCGATCTCGATCCGCTGCCGCCGCACCTCGTGAAGGCCACGCGCCTGGCCGAGGCCGCGCGCGGGGCGGTGCCCGCCACGCGCGAGGCCGGCGTGGCGGCGCCCGCGGCCATCGCCCCGGAGGCCGGCAAACCCGGCGTGGGCAAGGCCACCGTGGAGCGCATCGTCACGCAGGCGAAGGCCGAGACGCGGCGCAGCCTGTTCACGACGGTGGGCGCGTCGGTGGCCGTCATCGCGGCCCTGCTCGGGTTCCTGTGGTGGCAGTGGGAGCGACGCCAGGCGGCCGTGGAGCGCACCACGACCCAGCTCGTCGAGGTGGACCGGCAGAAGCCGTGGACGGCGGACATGATCGCCTCCTCGTACGCGGAGTCCACCGTGTTCATCGAGGTCGGCTGGAAGCTCGTGCTCGCCGGGACGGGCGAGCAGATCTACCACGAGTACGTCCAGCCCACCGACAAGGCCGGCCGCCCGGTGAACGACGAGCAGGGGCAGCCGATCGATCCGCTGCCGGTGTACGTGGAGCTCGCCGATGGCAGCATCGAGCCCTCCGTGGCGCTCGACCGCGGCCAGGGCGGGCACAACCAGCCGATCGGCGGCCGGCACTCCGGCTCCGGCTTCGTCGTCACGAGTGACGGGTTCATCCTGACGAACCGCCACGTGGCGGCGTCGTGGGAAACGAGCTACGACTTCCCCGCGCAGCCGGGGCTCCTGTTCAGCGCGGCCAACCCGAAGGCCGAGCCGCGCATCCTGCGCGAGCCGCCGGCGCGCTGGGTGCCGGCCGCCGCGAAGTTGATCGGGCGGGGCCGCCCGCTCAGCGGCAAGAACGTGGAGGGCAGCCTCACCTACATGGACGTGACCTTCGCGCGCAACAAGCTGCGGTTCCCGGCCACGATCGCCCGCGTGTCGGACCGGGCCGACGTGGCGATGATCAAGGTGAACACGCCGCAGCCGGTGAAGAAGGTCGAGCTGAACGACAACTACGACAGCGTGAAGGCCGGCCAGGCGATCACGATCATGGGTTACCCGGGCGTTTCGCCGGTGGTGGCCGTGCGAACGCAGTCGGAGGACCCGTTCTCGCGCGAGGCGCAGACCCGGACGGTGCCCGATCCCACCGTGACCCCCGGCAGCATCGGCCGCGTGATCCGGGGCCAGATGAAGCCGAGCGGCATGGAGGCCTACGACTACATGAGCTCGGTGGGCGACGCCTACCAGCTCGCGGTCGACACCACCGGGGCCGGCAACAGCGGCGGCCCGGTGTTCGACGATCACGGGCGCGTCGTCGCGCTCTACACCTGGGGGCGGAAGACCGACGTCCAGATCTCGTTTGCCGTGCCGATCCGGTACGGGATGGAGTTGATGAGCGCGCGGCCCGTGCTCTGACGCGGGCGCCGCGCGGGTGGCTGCCATGTCCGCCCCGTCGCTCCTGCACTCGACGATCGCCGGGTACCGCCTCGTGCACTTCATCGGCGCCGGCGGGATGGGGGAGGTCTACCGCGGCGTCGAGGAGCGCGACGGGACGGTCGTGGCCGTCAAGGTGCTGTCGAGAGGCAGCCTCGCCTCCTCGGCGCTGGCGCGCTTCTACAACGAGGCCCACGTCCAGGCGGGCCTGAGCCACCCGAACATCGCGCGGCTCCTCGCCTTCGTGGACCTCGGCGGGCGCCCGTGCCTCGTCATGGAGTTCGTCGACGGCGAGTCGCTCGGCGACCGCATCCGCCGCGCGGGGCGGTTGTGCGTCGAGGAGGCCCTGCCGATCTACGCGCAGGTGGCCGATGCGGTGGCGCACGTCCACGACCGGGGCATCGTGCACCGCGATCTCAAGCCGAGCAACGTCCGCATCACCCCGGCCGGCGCGGTGAAGCTCCTCGACTTCGGCATCGCCAAGCAGGGCACGGCCCATGGCCTGACCCGCACGGGCAGCCTCATCGGGACGCCGCTCTACCTCTCGCCCGAGCAGCTCCGTGGCGAGGCGGCCACGCCCGCTTCCGACGTGTGGAGCCTCGGCGTGCTCCTCTACGAGATGCTCACGGGCAAGGTCCCGTTCGACGCCGAGACGGTGACGGGGCTCTGGGAGCTGGTGAGCGCGGGCCGGTACGTGCCGCCGTCCCGGTGGCCGGCCTGCCACGCCGCGCACGAGCGCGCGCTGCGCCGGGCCGATCGGATCGTCGCGCGATGCCTGAGGCAGGAGCCAGACGGGCGCTTTCCCTCGGCGCGCGCGCTGCGCGCCGAACTGGATCGGGTGCGCCCCTCCACGGAGGCCCCGGCGAGGCCGGCGGAACCGGCGCCGGCCCCGGTTCCCACGCCGCGCGCCGCGGCGGCCGGCCCCGCCATGCCCTGGCTCGACGGGCTGGCGCGCGCCTGGTGGTGGCTGTCTGTGGCCGCCGCACTCATCGTCGTT
>Ga0114939_10002367_pt1 | contig 14005 bp, 16 predicted proteins | sample AshMeaCrysSpring_FD_87196 | JGI IMG/M metagenome (GOLD analysis project Ga0114939, IMG submission 87196) | Groundwater microbial communities from Big Spring, Nevada to study Microbial Dark Matter (Phase II) - Ash Meadows Crystal Spring | ecosystem: Environmental > Aquatic > Deep subsurface >... | reverse complement strand
CGCAGGGCGTCACCGAGCCATGCGGTGTCGTAGTCGATCACCTGATAGCGGCCGATTTGAAGGGCGGGGCGGTTGCCAATTAGGGAGATCGCGGAAGGTTTTTTTACCGGGTGGATGGATGAGGGGCGGGGAGGGGGGAGCGGGTGAAATCAATCCTTGAACAAACGGCGCTGGAACGGATCCCGCGCGGCGCGGCGCGACAGCGACTGGATTTCCTTGATGAACTCGTTGACGTCGTCGAACTGTCGGTAAACCGACACGTAGCGGACGTAGGCGACGGGATCGATCTGGTGGAGCTTGTCCATCACCTTGGCGCCGATGACGGAGGAAGGCACCTCGCTGAGATGGTCCTTGTGCAGTTCGGTTAGAATCTCCTCCACCGCGCGGTCGAGACGGTCCATTGACACCGGGCGTTTCTCGCAGGCCTTGACCAGGCCGCTCATGAGCTTCTCGCGGTTGAGCGACTCGCGCGAGCCGTCCCGCTTCACCACGCGCAGCTCGGTGCGCTCGATCTGCTCGTACGTCGTGTAACGGTAGCCGCAGCTCAGGCACTCGCGCCGGCGGCGAATCGTCGTTCCATCCTTCGAGGATCTGGAGTCGAGGACCTTGTCTTTGAGAGAACCGCATTGAACGCAACGCATGGGGCTTGGTGGGGAACAACGACTGGGATCGTAGCCACACCGCTGGTAGCGTCAATACCAAAACTACGGCAGATTTAGTGGATCGGCGGAGGGTTGGAAAGGCACGCCGCCGCGCTCACTCTCGCGCTACGCACTCCGTTTCTTGGCCGCCGCCTCCTCGCGGATTCCGCCGATGAAGAGCAGGACCGCGGCGATGCAGATGCAGGAGTCCGCCACGTTGAACGCGGGCCACCAGCCGCCGCTGGCTGGGACGAGTTTGTCGTAGAGCGGAAGTTTCACCGCGATGAAATCCACGACGTAGCCTTCGGAAAGGCGCTGCCACAGGCCGCCGTCCCTGAATTCCTCCAGCAGGAATCCCTGGATGAGGCGGTCGGTCAGATTGCCGGAGATGCCGCAGAGCAACAGCGCCACCGCAATCATCGAGAGCGGATGAGTGAAGACGCCCCTTTTCCAGAAAAACCGGATCAGCGTGAGGGCGATGACCGGCACCACCAGAAACACTGCGGGAGCCCAGGCCGTGCCGTTGCCGAAGCCGAATGCCACGCCTTGGTTGTGAACCCTGACAAGATGGAGGAAATTCTCCACCACGGCGATGTTGGAGCCCGGCTCGATCCACGGCGGCTCGAAGTTGCTGATGGTCCAGAACTTCGTCGCCTGATCGAGCAGGTAGAGCGGAAGCGTGAGGAAAAGGAGTAGGCGTGGTAAAGTCATGGGGTTGAAACTGTGGCGGCGGTTTGCGCCTGCTTCTGATTTTCCGGCGCGGCCGGCGGCGGTCACAGAGCGGCGCGACACACATCATCACACCGGGCACACAGCCCGCTTGCCAGCAGCGGTTCGTGTTTGCGGCAGCGCGGGCAGAGACAATGCTCCGTTTTTTTCGCGGTGGCGTTGAGCACGGCTCCGGGTTCGGCGTTCAGGCCGGCGATGATGAAGAACTCGGTGGCGAACTCGCGGTCGTTGAGCAGCGGCAGCAGCGCGGCGTCGCTTTCCGGAACGGTGAGGGAAACATCCGCTTCGTTGTTGCGGGTGAAATTCCTGGCCTGGATGCAGCTCTCGATGGCGGTCTGGATGGCGTATTTGATCTCGAACAGGCGGGTGGCGGTTTTCGTCGCCTCGCCGGGCGCGAAGGCGGGATCGGCTTCCGGGAAGTCCTGTTCATGCACGCTGCCGGTGGTGAAGGGCGCGTGTTCCCACGCCTCGTCGGCGGTGAAGGCGAGGATCGGCGCGAGCAGTTTGGAAATCGCGTTGAAGATGGCGAACATCGCGCACTGCGAGGCGCGGCGGCGCGGGGAGTCCTGCGCGTCGCAATACATCCGGTCCTTGGTGGCATCGATGTAAACGGCGGAAAGATCGTGCGTGCAGAAGTTGTTGAGCGAGTTGAAGACCTTGCGGAACTCGTAGGTTTCATAGGCCATGCGGCACTCGGCCACGACTTCGTGAAGGCGTTCGAGGATCCAGCGGTCCAGAAGGGGGATCTCAAATTTGAAATTTGAAATTTGAAATTGCGAGGGATCGAAGCCGTCGAGGTTTCCTAACAGAATCCGCAGCGTGTTGCGCAGGCGGCGGTAGGGCTCGGCCACTTGTTTGAAGAGATCCTCGCCGAAGGGCACTTCGTTCTGCCAGTCCACCGAGGACACCCACAGGCGCACGATGTCCGCGCCGTACTTGTTGTAGAAGTGGGCGGCGTCGATCGGTTTGCCGGCCTTCTCCGCCTCGGACTTGGAGAGCTTTTTCTTGTCCTTGTCCACCACGAAGCCGTGGGTCATCACGGTTTTGTAGGGAGCGCAGCCGCGGTAGCCGACGCTGAGCATGAGCGAGCTTTGGAACCAGCCGCGGTGCTGGTCGGTGGCTTCCAGATAGAGATCGGCGGGCGCGCGCAGCTCGGGATGGCGGTCGAGCACTGCGGCGTGCGAGCAACCGGAGTCGATCCACACGTCGAGCGTGTCGCGGCACTTCTTCACGCCAATGGGCAGGCCGAGCCGGGCGGCGATTTCCGCATCGCTGTGCTCGAACCAGAAATTCGTGCCTTCGGTTTCCACGAGTTCGGCGACCTTGAGCGCGAGTTCCGGAGAAAGGATGGCCTGGTTGTTTTCATCGAAAAACACCGGCAGCGGCACGCCCCAGGTGCGCTGGCGCGAGATGCACCAGTCCGGGCGCGCCTCGACGGTGCCGTGGATGCGGTTGCGGCCCCATGCGGGCAACCATTCGACCTTGTCGATCTGCTCCAGCGCCTGGCCGCGCAGGGTGTCGAGCGAGATGAAGAACTGCTCGACGGCGCGGAAGATGATCGGCGTCTTCGAGCGCCAACAGTGCGGATAGGAGTGCTTGTGAATCTCGCGGCCTAACAAATGTCCGCTTTCCGCGAGGATCCCGATGATGCGGTCGTTCGATTGGAAAACATGCTTGCCGACGAGTTCCTCCAAACCGGCTTCGGCGGTGAACTTGCCTTCGTCATCGACCGGCGAGAGCACGGCGAGTCCGTTCTGCTGGCCGGCCACGTAGTCGTCCGCGCCGTGGCCCGGGGCGATGTGGACCACGCCGGTGCCGGTCTCGGTGGTGACGAAGTTGGCGAGGATGACCTTCGACGCGCGGGGCAGGAACGGATGTTGCGCTTCGAGTCCTTCGAGTTCGCGGCCTTTGATTTCGGAAATCGTTTCCGCCAGCGCGAAGCCGGTTTTGTTTTGGAATTCGGCGATGAGTTCACGGACGATGACCAGCGTTTCCTCGCGGCCGGCGATCTCATTCTTGAAACGGCCGACGACATAAGTGAACTCCGGATGCACGGCCAGGCCGAGGTTTGCGGGAAGAGTCCATGGGGTGGTGGTCCAGATGGGGATGGATGCGTCTTGAAGAGCGGGCGGGACGCCCACGCTCCCTTTTTGAAGAGGGAACTTCACGAAGATCGCCGGGCTTTCCTTGTCCTTGTATTCCACCTCGGCTTCGGCGAGGGCGGTTTGCGCGCCGTAGGACCACTGCACGGGTTTCTTGCTCTGATAGACGCAGCCGTTTTCCACGAGCTTGGCGAATACGCGCAGTATGTCGGCCTCGTAGCCGGGATTCATCGTGAGATAGGGGTTTTCCCAATCTCCGAAGACGCCCAGACGGCGGAAGGAACCACGCTGAACATCGATCCATTCGGTTGCGAACTTGGTGCAGCGGCGGCGGATCTCGGCGGGCTCGAGACCGGCGGTTTCCTTCACCACCTTGAACTCGATGGGCAGGCCGTGGCAGTCCCAACCTGGGATGAACGGCGCGGTGAACCCGGCCATCGTCTTGGATTTCACCACCAGGTCCTTGAGCAGCTTGTTGAGCGCGGTGCCCATGTGGACGTCGCCGTTTGCGAAGGGCGGGCCGTCGTGCAGGATGAACTCCGGCGCGTCTTGCGCGCGGCGGCGGGCGAGGATTTTCTGATAGAGATGGCCCGCCTCCCAAGCCGCAAGGCGCTTCGGCTCATTCTCCACGAGGTCGCCGCGCATCGGAAACGTCGTTTGCGGCAGGGTCAGCGTGTCTTTGTAATTGGCGGCGGAGTCGCTCATGACGGGGCGCGGACGCTAGCAACCGCCCCCCACGGGGTCAACCACGGGAAAGGGGCCTGCGCGTTGCTTCTCCGGAACAGTTTGGCGCGCCCCGCGACGGCTCCGCCATCGGGTGATGATGGCGGTGGGTTTTCCCGCTTTCCGGGAGAACCGGGCGCGATGTCACTCCTTTTTGTGCGCCTTGAACCACTTGCGGAAGTCGCCGCCGCGGGACTCGGGGAGAGTGCGCTGGCCGAGCCAATCCTGGAGCGGCTTGATCGGGGCGACCTGGATGGGCAGGTAGTTCATCGCCTTGGACATCGTCATCGCGGTGCGCCAGAGGGAAGGCGAGGTGGCGAGGACCGCAAAGGGCGACATGGGAATGGCGGCCGGCGAGTGGACGTGGGCTTGGTGCGCCTTGTCGCGGAGGCGGAGAAGCAGATCCGGAATGGGTATGTCCACCGGGCAGACTTCGTTGCACGCGCCGCAGAGCGAGGAGGCCTTCGGCAAGTCCGCGAGTTCCGGGAAACGGTCGCCGAAGAGCAGGGGCGAGAGCACCGCGCCGACGGGGCCGCCGTAGGTGGAGCGGTAGGCGTGGCCGGAGGCCTGGCGATAGACGGGGCAGACGTTCTGGCAGGCGCCGCAGCGGATGCAGCGGAGGATTTCACGGCAGTTGGACGCGAGCACGTCCGTGCGGCCGTTGTCCATGAAGACGACGTGCATGTGCTCGGGTCCGTCCGGCTGGTTGGCGGAGCGCGGACCGTTGATGAACTCGGTGTAAACCGTGAGCTGCTGGCCGGTGGCGGAGCGGCCTAACAGGTTCAGGAACACCGCCAGATCCTTCTCGCGCGGGATGATTTTCTCGATGCCGACGAGCGCGATGTGGACGTTCACCGGGGCCATGCCGAAGCGCGAGTTGCCCTCGTTGGTGACGAGCAGCATGCGGCCGCTGTCCGCGCAGACGAAGTTCGCGCCGGTGATGCCGGCCTGGGCCTGCATGTATTTCTCGCGGAGAAAGACCCGCGCGCGGCGGGTGATGGTTTCCGGGTCGTCGTTGTAATCCGCTGCGATGCCCTCGCGCTGGAAGGTGCGGGCGATCTCGCGGCGGTTTTTGTGGATGATCGGCTTGACGATGTGGGACGGGATGTCGTCGTCGAGCTGGACGATGAACTCGCCGAGGTCGGACTCGAGGCACTCGATGCCGTTTTCGATGAGGAACGGGTTGAGGTGGATTTCCTCGGCGGCCATCGATTTCGATTTCGTCAGCTTGGTGACGCCGTGCCCGCGCAGGATGTCGAGGATCGTTTGTTTCGCGTCATCGCCGGTGGCGGCGAAGTGGACGTTCACGCCGCGCGAAACGAGGGCCTGCTCGGCCTTCGCGAGGTAATCGCCGAGGTGGTGGAGCGTGTGGTCCTTGATCGAGGCGGCGAGTTTGCGCAGCGCGTCCGGATCCTCGTAGTCCTTGTGGAGAACCTGATAGCGTTTCTCCGTGCCGGCGGAGGCTCCGTCGAGCACGGAGTGCTGCTTCTCGTCGGAAATGTTGCGGGCGTATTGGTCGATGAGCTGGTTGCCGATCATGACTGGAGCGTGTCGCGGAGGATCTGGATGACGTGTTTGTGCGGGACGGGCCGGCCCTGGTTGATGGCGAGGCCGCTGAGGTGCATGAGGCAGGACATGTCGATGCCTGCGAGCAGGTCGGGCTTGGCGTCAAGGATGTTGTCGAGTTTCAGGGTGCCCATTTGGCCGGAGATGTGCGGGAAGGTGACGGAGAAGGTGCCGCCGAAGCCGCAGCATTGTTCCTGCTGGCCGAAGGGGATGACTTCGGCGTTTTCGATGGAGGAAAGGAGCGTGCGGACCGCCGCGCCGGTTTCGGTGCCGCGGCTGTGACAGGAGCGGTGGAAGGCGATGCGGGTGGGTTTTTCGAATTTGCCCGGCCAGGTTTTGACGCCGAGACCGTTGTAGATGAAGTCGATGAGTTCCCAGGTGCGGTTGGCGAGCGAGGTGATGGCGGGGTCCGGGTTTTCCTCGAACTGGAGCAGGTTTCCATGACGGTTCATGGCGGCGCAGGAGCCGGAGGGAACAATGACGGGCAGATCGCCGGCGAAGACTTCCGCAGCATGTTTGGCGACCTTGCGCGAAGCGCTCCACTCGCCGGAGTTGAAGGCGGGTTGGCCACAGCAGGTCTGGGCTTCGGGGTATTCGACGGACAGGCCGAGGTGTTCGAGGATCTCGACGGTGGCGCGGGCGACGTCGTCATAAAAGGCGTCGCAGAGGCAGGTGCCCATGAGGAGCACGCGTTTGCCAAGCGGGCGGGCGGTGGGATTGCCGGGTTGGCGGGCGGTGGGATTGGCCATGGGGAATCGGTTTTCCGCAAGGTAAGGATTGGAGCCGCCGCCGCAACCCGGAAAGCGGCGCGGGGCCATTTTTCCAGTCCTTCAGATTTTCACAGCGGCCGGGCGTAGGTGGCGCAGCGGTTGTGCCATCCCTGCTCCCAGCGTTTCTCGCCGCGTCCGGGCGGGGAATTGGCGATGCGGCGGGAGAGCACGCGCTTGGCGGCGGAGGAAAACTCGGTAGCGGCGGCGGCTCCGGCCGGCGTGTCCTTCATTTCGCCAAGCACTTGCAGCAGGCCCCAGCCGCGGCCATTGTAGCGTTCCGACGCCTGCGTTCCGTCGCCTTTGAAATTCACGTAGTCGATGAGCGCGTAGGTTCCCTGCGGCGTGGTGGCGACTTTGTGGTAGTTCGCCTCGATGCGTTTGCGCTCGGAAGCTGGCGCTGCGGCGAGGATTTTGGGCAAGGCGGCGCGCGAACGGGCGATGATGAAATCCGTCTGCAAGGCCACGTTCGCCGCCAGCCATTTGCGCAGGGCGGTGAGTTGCGGGCCGTGGAAATCCTTTAGAAACTCCGCCTTGGTTTTCCACGGGCTGTGCCGCTCCAGCGCGACCGGCGGCGGCGTGGCACCCTGCTGTTTCGCGAATGCGACAAACTTCGGCCAACTCTCCTCGAAGCGGCCCTGGAACCCTGCCGGATACCAAATGAAATGCCCGATGCCGAGCGAAGGAAACTCCTCGCCCGCGTTCCAAGTGGTGAGCCCGTCCACCGTGCCGGCGCACTCGTTCTGCCAGATTTTGTGACCGATGGCTGATTTCCGCGCGGGGCTCAAATCCGCCGAAGCGGCGGGAGCGCAGGCGGCGAGAAGTGCGATGCCGATGGCGGCGAGACGGGCGGCTTTCATGGCGGGAAGCTAGGAAGATCCCGCCGCCAGCGGCAATCCATGAAATTTTTCAGAATTTCCCGCGCCAGGCGAAAGATAAGGCTTGTCAGATTCCACAATCTCTGTTTTTACCACCGGCCCGGAAGCCACTCCGGGTCCATTCCCGCAATCCATCTGTTTTGAGCGAAAACCTCCCGTCCCAGCTTCCCGAAAACGTCATTCCGTTCGAGGAAGCGAAGCCGGTTTCGCGATTTCCCGGTTCTCCTATGAAAAGTGATCTCCTCGAAAAGGCTTCTGAAATCGTCACCGATCCCCTCGTTTTGATCAATCTGGTTTCCCAGCGCGTCCGCCAGTTGAACAGCGGACGCTCGCCCCTCATCCCCACCCGCCCGAGCATGGGCGTGGCGGACATCGCCCTGCAGGAAATCATCGAGGGCAAAATCAAGCTGGTCGAAAAGGCGGAGGCTTGAAACCGCCGCGCCCTGACCGCCAAGCGTCGCCATGAGCGCGGAAATCGCCACCAACCGGAAGGCCGGCCGCGATTTCCACATCCTCGACAAGGTCGAGGCCGGCATCGAGCTCAAGGGCACCGAGGTGAAATCGATCCGGGCCGGCAAGGTGAATGTTTCCGACGCTTTCGCCCGCGTGGAGAACAATCAGGTGTTTCTCTATGGCTGTGACATCCAGCCATGGCAGACCGCCGGCGAGTGGTTCCAACACGCGCCCAAGCGCCCGCGCCGGCTGCTGCTGCACAAGCGCGAGATTCTCAAGCTTGCCTCCGCCACCGCCATCAAGGGCTGCGCCCTGCCGCTGCTGCGCATGTATTGGAAAAACCGCCGCGTGAAGGTGGAGATCGGCGTCGGCAAGGGCAAAACCCACTCCGACCAGCGCCAGGATCTGAAAAAAGCCGTGGAACTGCGCGAGGCCCAGCGCGAGATGTCGCGTTTCAACCAGCGGTGATTTCCGCCTTTCACGGCTCCGCTTTGGTCTCCACCGGCGGGCGGGCGATCACCGCGCCGGAGCCGCCGGTCGTGTCACTCGGCGGGGAAGCGGATTTCCTGAACTCGCCCTCGCCGGGCAGGCCCAGCATGTCCGGCAGGCGAATGCCGTCGTCGGGCTTGGCGGCAGGGGCCGGCATCCCGTCCGCCACCGCTTGTTGGGCGGGAACTTGTGGCGAGGGCGCTTCATTCACCACGATCGCTTTTGGCGCGGCGCAGGAAGCCAGCACCAGCGCGATGAGTCCCGGAAGTGATTGCCGTGTGTTGCGCATTTGGGCCGCGCCGAGCAAAGCGCCACGGCGCTGTCCGTGCAAGGGTGAAGCAATGGCGCTCACTTCGCGCTGAATTTCCGGCCGCGGCCGGATTCCCACGCGTTGCGCACGCTCTCATACAGGGCGGTCAGTTCTTCTTCCGAGAGGATCCGGTATTCGATCGTGTGGGCGTGGGTGGTTTCCGGAAATTTCTTGATGACCATCCGGTGAGCCTCGGTCCCGGCGGCCTGCGCCGCGCGGTCGATGAGTTCCTGCCCGCGCTCCGTGATTTTCGCGGCCGCCGCCCCCGCCGCACTGCCCGTGGCGGACTCCGTGATGGGAGTGATGAAATAGAAACGCGCCAGCGCCTGACCGACCGTGTCGATGGTCACCTCGTCCACGATCACAGCTCCATCGAGCAGATATTTATGGCGGCTGACCGAAGAAATGCGGTCCAGCGCCACCATGTAGTGGCCGCCGGCGAGGGTGGCCTCCCAGAAACGGCTGTTCCGCTTGATGTTTTCGGAGTTCTCGGGCGGTTCCTGGGCGTTTGCGGGCATGCCGGACATCAACAGCGACAGCATGAACACGGCGGGAAAGGTTTTCTGAAACATGAGCCGCAGCGTGGCAGATTTTCCGGCGCTTGGCCAGCGCCAGACTGGAAGATTCGGGAAAGTTAAGGATTGTCATAGACGGCATGATTCATGCAGAATGCGCGCATGGTCCGATATCGCCCAAATGTCGCCGCGCTGGTGGTGAATCCGGCTGGCGGCCTGCTCATCTGCGAGCGGGCGACCATTCCCGGCGCGTGGCAGTTTCCGCAGGGTGGAGTGGATGATGGCGAAACGCCGGAGCAGGCTCTATTTCGCGAGGTGCGCGAGGAAATCGGCCTCGAACCCAGCCATTATGAAGTGGTCGGGTGCCGCGAGGGATACCGCTACTTGTATCCTCACGACGCCCGCAGCCGCAAAATCCGCAAGCACGGCAGCCACGGCCAGGAGCAAACCTATTATCTCTGCCGCCTCAAACCGGGCGCGCCGCAGGTCAACGTCGATCAAAAACCCCGCGAGTTCCGCGCCTACCGCTGGATCCCGCCGGAGGAGTTCGACCTCGAATGGCTGCCCCGCTTCAAGCGCGACGTGTATCGCGAGGTGATGCGCGATTTCTTCAACATCGAGCTTTAACGCGGGCGATTGATTCCCGCCGGATCTCCGGGCGCGCCAAGCAACAGCGCCAGCACGCGCAGCGCGAAACCGGGCCGGCTTTTCCACGGCCGGGCCGGGCGCAGGATCGTCCAGCCACGGCGTTGTGCCAGCCTGGTGAGCTGTGGTCCGGGGTTCACCACGGTCGCCGCCTCGCACAGCTCCAGCATTGGCAGGTCCGCGCGGCTGTCGGTGTAGCCGTGGCAGCGATGCAGTTTGCCGTTCGCCGTGAAACAGGCGGCGGGCAGCGTTTCGCGCAACCGTGTGACTTTTGCCGCACCTTTGTGGTTTTTCAAACGCGGGAAAAGCGGCCCCGTTTCCACCGGCGTGCCCAGCGTGAGGTGGAAGCCGAGCTCGCGGCCGATTTCCCGCGCGTAAAACTCCGGGCTGGCGGACGCGAGAATCAGCAAACGCCCTTCCGCGCGGTGCCGTTCCAGCGTCCGCCGCAGTTCCGGATACATCGCCGGCATCAGGGAGTGTGCGAAGCTGCGGGAATAATCCGCCAGATTTTCCGGACTCATCCGCCACAGGTAGCTCAGGAAAACCCGTTTCATCCGCGCCGCGCCCAGCAGCCCGGCGAAGGGCAGCATCACCAGGAAAAGCGGCAGCAGCAACCCGCGCCACGGTTCCCGCCGCAACACGTAATGCCGGAACAACAACTGGCTGTCCCAGGCCAGCAGCGTGCCGTCCAGATCATACAGCGCGATGCCTTGCGGCGTGGAATCAATGGGCGCGGTCACCGTCACTCACGCCAGCCTCCCACGGTCCGTCCACCGCGCCAAGCTTTTGTCCGGCCCGGCGCGCCACCACATGAAAAAGGCGCGGACCCGTTGCCGGATCCGCGCCTGTTACATATCCCCCCCCTCGTAGTCGGGAGCGGCGGCGGATTGCAGTCAGGTTTCCCCCCGGAACTCTGATTGCGCCTCCACTCGCGCGAGGTTGGGGCGAGGATGCAAATTATTTCGGGCTTGTAAATAATTAAGTGCGCAAATTTTGCTTTTCGGGCATCCAACCGGCCCGATTCATTCGGCTCCCTTGTTGCCGCCGTGCATCATTTTTCCGGTCATTTTCAAACCCATCAATTGCATTTCCTTGGCGAGTTTGTCCATGCCCGCGGGGCCGGACAAATCCGGGGCCTTTGACTCGGTGCGCGCGCGATACATCGCATCCACCAGACGGGTTTCCGTTTCGGCGTCGAGCGGCACGCCCTTGCCGCTCATCGCTGTTGAGAAACTTCCTGATCCCCTCCTCAATCCCGGAAATAGTGCGCGAGCGCCTCGATGGCCCCCTCGCCGTGGCGGCCGCGGGTGATGATGCCACCGGTGGCGCGGACTTTTTCCTTGATGACATCCACCGAGTTGGCCGGACAGGCGGTCATTCCGGCGTGGGCTGGATCGAGCATTTCCATGTCGTTGTGGCTGTCGCCCATGGCGAAGCAGCGCGCGGCGGGCAGGCTGTGGATGCGGGCGATTTCCGCCAGGCTGCTGCCTTTCTGGAAATCCCGGTGGCCGAAGCGCAGCCAGATGGAATTGCGCTGCCACGCGAGGTGCGGCTCTGCGGCGGCCAGTGGCGTGACGCGCCGCACGATCCATTCCATTTCCTCTTCGGTGCGCGAGATCACGCCCGCCGGTTCGCCCGCCCACTCCATCCACTGTGCCCCGGTGTGCTCCTCGATTTCGTGGCGGATGCGCTTGAGCAGTTTCCGGGCGCGCTTGAAGAGGCCGTGGATCTCCTTTTCGCAGCGCTCGTTCCATGGTTGGTGCGGCAGCCAGCGGCCGTGGGTGCCGGGAAAGTGAATCCCGCACTCGCGCGCAACCACCCAGTCCGGCAGAAATGGGAAACGGCTTTCCGCAAAGCCCTCCACCAGATGCTCCAGCGAACGTCCGGTGTTGATGCCCCACAGCACGCCCCGCTCCTCGCGCAAACTGCGAACCCGCTCGAAAAAACCATCCGGCACCGGCGGGTCCGATGCCGGATCGTGCAGGGTGCCATCGAAGTCGAATGACAGAATTGCGGTCGGCAAACAGGCGGGTGGCAGGGTTTTCATGGGAAAATCAACGTGTTGCGGCTGGCAGCCAGACTTTGGAGCCGACGCTGCGTGGCGCAGGCAGGTGGAAAAAACCGTGCATTCCGCGCCGTGCCTGGAGATTCGCCACGGCATCCGCCGCGCGCGTCCAGTGCCAGCGGAAACCCGCGTCGCGCAGCCGCAGCGGCTCCGCCCAGTGGCTTTTGAGGACCAGTTCGGTCTCGGCGCGCATCAGCCGGCTGCGGATTTCCAGCAGCCAGCGCGGCGCGGGCAGTCCCGGCGGCATGCCAACCGCCTCCCGGAAAACCTTCATCCACTCGCGATTCGTCGGAAAATCCGGTGCCGCGACATTGACCGCACCGCTCAGAAAGGCATCGCCAATGATGAACTCGGCGGCTCTCAGGAAATCCTCCATGTGGATCCAGCTCACCCGCTGCCCGCCGTCGCCCATCGCTCCACCCAAGCCTCGCGCGGCGAGTTTCCACAACGCCTCGAACACCGTGCCCGGCTCATTGGCAAGCACCAAGCCGAGCCGCAGCGCCACCTTGCGTGTCTCCGGCGGTGCCATTTCCGCGAAAAACGCCTCCTCCCATGCCCGCGTCACCTCACAGCAAAATCCCTCGCCAGGCTCGCCCAGCCAATCGTCCTGTGGCCGGTCCTCCGCATGGCGGTACCATGTGGCCGTGCTCGCGTTGAGCCACACTGCGGGGGGCGCCTTGCAGTCTGCGATCGCCCGGCCGATGGCTTGCGTGGAAACGATCCGGGATTCCAGAATTTCCCGGCGGATTTCCGGCGTGAGGCGGCGGTTCACGCCACTGCCCGCCACGTTGATCACCGCTTCCGCGCCTTCCAGCGCCAGCGTCCACGGTCCGGGCGATTTTCCATCCCACTCCAGAAACATCCCGTCGCCGCTCCAGCCCTGCCTGTGGCGCGCCACCGCCACCACCTCGCGCCCCTGCCGTGCGAAATGCCGGCTCAGATACCGCCCCAGAAAACCATGCGCTCCGAAAATGACGATAATCGAGTTCACTGGGTGGAAGATTGTGGATTGAGCCCGGCCTTTGGTTTCCTGTTAGCCGAAGATTTTCGCCGCCATTTGCAGGGCCAGCCCGTGTTTCATACCCGCCACCCGGTCCGCCATGGTCGAAGCGAACTCCACGAACTCCTCCAACTGCCGCATTTGCTGGCAAAACGCCCGGCCCTCCTCGGTATCGATGTTGCGGCTGTCCTCGGCGCACTTGCGCAGCACCGCCAGCGCCGGATCAATTTCCCGCCGTTTCCGCTCCCTTGCCACGGTGGTGAAGATTTTCCAGACGTCCTTTTCCGCCTCGAAAAACTCGCGCCGCTCGCCCTTGCGCAGCACCACGCGCACCAGCCCCCATGCCACCAGCTCTTTCAGATTGGTGTGCGCGTTGCCGCGGCTGATTTTCAACTCGTCCATCACCTCATCCGTGCTCAGCGGCTGCGGCACCGTCATAAGCAGCGCGTGAATCTGGGCCATCGTCCGGTTGATGCCCCATTGCGTGCCCAAGGCACCCCACTGGGCCACGAATTCATCACGCGTCGTCTTCAATCGCTCGCTGGCCGCACTCATTGGTTTCAGTAATTACTGAAAATCCGGAATCCGCAAGTGGAAATTTCCACCGGAACCGCGTCAAGATCGCGCCTGCCGTGGAGCCAGGGTCGGCTTCTCGGCCCGGCGTGACGAATGCGACACCAATCCATGGATGACAGTGATCATGAGTCACTCTTTTTTGCCAGCCGCTTGCCCCAGTTCAAATTATGAACTCACAACTCCCGCCCGGCTTCCGCAAACTCCGCCTGCTTGAATTCATCGCACTCGCCGCAGCGGCACTGTGCGGCAGCCCGTCAGCCAAAGCCCAGGCGTTCAACGGCAGTTTCACCTTCGCATCCTCCGACAGCAACGTCACGTCGTTCAGCTACAACGGCCCCGCGATCGGCGGCTTGACCGTGAGTCCGCTTGTGAAGGCCGGCGTCACGACGAGTTCCAGCTCGGGAAATTTCCGCGCCAGCGCATGGCCCGCGGGAGCGACAAGCGGCAACGACACATTCACCGGCACTGTTGATGCCGCGCGGTATTTTGAATTCACCCTCACCGCCGCAGCGGGCAAGCTCATGGATCTGCCCACCCTCAATTTCG
>Ga0114939_10002366_pt1 | contig 14011 bp, 16 predicted proteins | sample AshMeaCrysSpring_FD_87196 | JGI IMG/M metagenome (GOLD analysis project Ga0114939, IMG submission 87196) | Groundwater microbial communities from Big Spring, Nevada to study Microbial Dark Matter (Phase II) - Ash Meadows Crystal Spring | ecosystem: Environmental > Aquatic > Deep subsurface >... | reverse complement strand
TCACCAACTGGACCCCGCTCGGCATGACCAAAGGCTTCCGCCGCCACCGCGCCGACTTCTATCAGGATCTCGAAAGTCCCAAGCGGCTCTGGGTGCGCCCCTTGCAGAAAAACGCCGTCCCGCTCCTCTCGCTGCCCGGCCAACTGCCCGACGAGCACCAGAAGGGCATCGCCGAAGCCACCTGCGGAGCCCGCTGCGCCCTGCCTAACAACACCCTGGGGGGTGGGGGGTTGCGCGCCGCGGAAATCGTGCTATCACTGCCCTCCCAACGCCATGCCCACCTACGATTACGAATGCCAGAAATGCGGAAGCCGCTTCGAAGTGTTCCAGAGCATGAACGACAAAAAACTCACCGACTGCCCGGATGAAACCTGTGGCGGCCCGGTGAAACGCCTGCTCGGCACCGGTGGCGGCATCATCTTCAAAGGGGCCGGGTTTTACCAGACCGACTACCGCTCCTCGTCCTATCAAGCCTCCGCCAAGGCGGAGGGAGGCGCCACCAAGTGTGAAACCCCGGCCGCCGCGCCCGCCGCAGCTGCCGCGCCTGTCGCAGCCAAGGCGGCCGCCGATTGATCCGCTTGCGTTCTCCGGGGCTTTGCAAACCCGCCGCGCCATGATACGCACACCCGCACATGGCTGATACCCCAAAACCCAAGTCCGGTGGCGGTTGCATCGGAACACTCGCCACGCTGGTCCTGCTCGCTTCCGCCTCTGCTCTCGCCGCAGCTGTTTTTTTCATCATTCAACCGCAGGATTTGTCCGACATCGGCGGCTACGGACCTTCCGCCAAATCGGCTACCCCGCGTGACGTCAAAGCCGTGATGCGGTCTGCCATCGACCGCGGCCAGGCTGTCGTTTTCACCGAGGCGGAGATCAACCAGTGGCTGGGCCGGACCCTCGGCGCGAAACAGGGCGGCATGCTCGCGGGCCAGGTTTCCCTGGACAGAGTGTGGGTGCGCCTCGAAAACGGATTCGCCGAGGTCATCACCGGTCGCTCCGTCATGGGCAGGCCCTTCACCGTCTCGATGTTCCTGAAAGTCGAACAGAAACAAGGCCCGTCCGAGGTCAGGACCGAGGTGAGTTTGCATGGCGGCCCCTATCACGAGCTGCTGCCCAAGCCGCCCAGGGGCGGGCGTTTCGGGCGGCTCGTCGTCCCCCAGGGATTCCTGATCCTGATTCTGCCCTCCTATCGGAAACTGGCCGAGACATACCGTGAGGAAATCCACCTGGCATTCGAGGAAATGACGCGCGTCCGCATTGAGCCGAACCGCCTGATCCTTGAGTCGCAGGAATTCGCGGATCGATCAGCCGTCCTCCCGAAAACCTTCTGACCGAGCGGATGATCGCGCGCCATCTGGCATTGGGCCTGGGGTTCATCGTAGCCGCCGTCGCTGGGGAAATCCCGCGCGCCATCCAGGTGGCGGAGCCTCCCGCTGCGGCGGATGTTTCGACGGATCCGGACACCGTGTCGAGCAGCTCGCGGCAGTTCCGCGTCTCCGGCGGCGACAGCCTGCTGCGCGGCACCGTCGCCCTGCTGGCGGAGGAGACCAAGGACGAGCTCCTGCGCCTGACCGGCGAGCAGGATGCCTGGAAAGTGCCCGTCAACATCCGCCTGCACGGAAAAACCGGCGATCCGCTGCCTCTTCGCACCGTGAGCATGCGGCTGTTCATCGTGGAGGGCGAGAAGGAGTTGCGGCTCGACGTCCACCTCAGCCGCGGCATCGAGCGGGAGCGTTTCAAGCGCGCCGTCACTGCGGCTCTGCTTTACGAGCGGGCCTTGCGCGAGGATGCCGCCGGCCGCGCGGAGCAGCCGCTTTCGGTGCCGCCATGGTTGTCGGACGGGCTGCGCGAAGCCAGCGCCTGGCGGCTCGACGAGACCGACCGCCGCCTGTATGAGGCGCTCTTCAAGCGTGGCGGGCTGTTCAAGATCGAAGATCTCTTCGCGCTCGGCGAAAACGCGTTTGAGGAGCTGGATGGGGCGATGCGCGCGGCCTTCCGGGTTTCGTCCGGCGCGCTGGTCATGGCCTTGCTCCAGCAACCGCAGGGCAGGGACGGCTTCCGCGCCTTCCTCGGCGAAGTGGCCGCCTATCAGGGCGAGATGCCGGGCTTGCTTCGCAAGCATTTCCCCGAACTCAACCTATCGGAAACCAGCCTCGCCAAATGGTGGGCGCTCCAGCTCGCCAGCAAGGGCGGGCTCAATCCGCTCACCGACATCCTCACCATCCAGCGGACCGAGACCGCGCTGGCCGAGGCGCTGCGCCTGAATTTCCGCACCGAAGAGGGCATCGTCCAACAGAAGGAACTCGCCGCATGGTCGGAACTCGCCGCGCTCGGGGAGCCGGAAAGGCTCGCCGCCGCGCGCCCCGCGCAGGACGCGCTGGTCCGCCTCAGCTACCGCTGTTTTCCCTCATACCGTCCGCTGCTTGCCGAGTATCAGTCCGTGCTGGATGCCATCGCCAAAAACAATACCCGGGACGTGGCGCGGCGTCTTGCAGCGCTCGACGAAACGCGCGCAACCATGCTCACGCGCGCCGCCCGCGCCCGCGACTACCTCGATTGGTTCGAGATCACCCGCGCCCGCGAAACCAGCGGAGCATTCGACGACTACCTGCGGCTCAAGGACCGCCTCAAAGCCAATCCACACCGCCGCAAGGACGATCTCTCGGCATACCTCGACCGCATGGACCGGATCTTCCACCGCGAGGAGAAAAGAAGTCCGTTTCTTTCGCCGCCTTGAGCATCCGGCCCGCCGCCACGGGGAAAATTCCTAGGGCGCGAGATTTTCCGGTTGTCAAATCCCGGCCCTCCGATCTTACTCTCCGTCCGCCTGCAAAGGCGCGTTCTCTTCAAGGCTCGATAGCTCAGTTGGTAGAGCAGCGGATTGAAAATCCGCGTGTCGCTGGTTCGATCCCGGCTCGAGCCACCACTCTTTCCCGCTCAGAGTGTGTGACTTAGGGCTTCTGAACGAGGAAAAAATCTAACGGCCGGAAATTCTGGTGCAGTTATGTCGCAGTAATCGGACGGCTTTCTTGCTGATATTCGACGATTGCAATCATCACCGGTGAAGGTTCGGGCCTTTGCGCTTGAGCGCTAGATCTCACTCCCCCATAGGCCAATGTCCGCTGTCTGTCAGCTCCTCCACCCGGCCGCCGTGTTGTTTGGCCCATCGCGTGGCGGCTTCGCGGCTACGGAAGTCGTGCGCGTCCTGTGAATCCTCCGTGCTCATCACGTAGGTCGTCGCCGGTGTGCTGCCTGGGATCTCTCTCATGACGACGAACTTCCCGTCAGGTCTCACCACCAAGAATCTCATTCCCACCCCGTAGCACCAACTCGCTCCACTTCAATAGCCGCGCCCTCGCCTGGTGCAGCATTGATCTCGTGGCGCAGGCGTGCGATAGTCCGCTGCGACGCAAGTCTCCGCGCAACGGCAGCGTGCAGGGTGATTTTTTCTGATTTCGCCGCCCCTCCCCTTACCTCCGCTGGTGTGGTTTCATCTGCTGCATGAATGCATCGAGCCACAACACCACGAACTCCCCATTTCACGCTGCCGCCACCATGGAATCCGCCCGCGACGGGGCTCTGGATATTTCCGGGGCCGGTGGTGTCGGCCCGGAAGATGACATTGTGCCTGCCGAGGTCGTCAATGATTCACGGCCTTGTCGCAAGGGACGGCAGGGGGCGGCGCTGCGCCGCGGCACCGAGAAAAAGCGTGTGATGGGTTATCTGACCCGCGAGCGGCTTGTGCAGCTCCACATCTTCGCGGGCAAGCGGCTTTCCGAATGTGCCCGTGAGATGGGTATCTCCCGCAACAGGGCTTACGCGGTCTGGTCTGCAGTGGTGGCGGAGGTTCACGGCGGCAAGGGTGAGCCTGAGGAGCACAAGCGAGCGGTCCGCACCTATTTGGATCATCACTATCGCCGCGTCATGGAAGAGTCACAGAAACTCCTTGGTGACGCGGCTGCCTACGGTGCTGCCGTGATAGCTGCCGGCAAAGCACTGTGCGATCTGCACGGTGCCGCAGGTGAGCAGGCACCCTCGCCGGGTGTGACGCTGGAGGATGTCGGACGGGAGGTTCGCATCGTGTCGCCCCTGCTCATGGACAAGCTGGAGCAAATCCGCAGCTTGGGTGGTGTGGTGAATGGCCGCGCAGCCGACGATCCTCCGGCGGATGCACCCGTCATGATGGATGGTGTTCCGGTCGAGGGTATGAAACAGAGCGCTGCGTCCTTCGCAGGTGTATCTTCGCCGCTGCTGGCCGCGTATGGCGACGACAAGTTAGCTCATGCCTTGGAGCGGGCTGGTGAGCGTGCGGTGCGGCGTGCCCGGATTGATGGTGCGGATGCCGCCCTCGACATGATCCCATCCGTCGTCATCGGCAAATAAGGCAGTCCGTTGCCGCGTCCAAAGCCGAGGAGGGACCAGATAATCCTCCGCCGATTCTTGGCGTTTCAGCATGACCGAATCCTTGCGGTTTCGCCAATTTCCGGGTGCTGAAAATAGAAGGGGTAGGGACCGGGAAACCATTTGATTCCCTGGTCCGTTAGAGCGAACACACGGCCCATGGACACCATGCCTGCTCCCGCCGTCCCGGTCGCCATCCTGGTCCGGGTTTCCACCAAGCGTCAGGAAACCGAGCGCCAAATTCACGAGCTCCGCGCCGTGGCGGATGCCCGTGGGTGGTCGGTGATTGAGGTTGTCGAGGAGAATGGGATCTCCGGCTCTGCAGGGGAACGTCCTGGCCTTGACCGTGCGCTTGAATTGGCACGGAGTGGAGTGGTGAGGAAAATCATGGCGCACGAGGTTTCCCGTGTGGCTCGGCGCAATTCGGTTGCTCACGCATTCATTGAGGCGCTTTCTGACGTCGGAGTGTCGTTGTATTGGCATGCTCAAGCGCTTGAGACGCTGCTGCCGACTGGCAAGCCATCGCCGGCGGCGGGTGTCATGTTTGCTCTACTCGCTGAGATGGCTAGGTCCGAAAGGGAAACCTTGCGCGAGCGGATTGTTTCGGGCTTGGAGGCCGCTAGACGGCGCGGCAGGCGGCTCGGGCGGCCTGTGGGGACCGTGATGCCACCGGATGCTCTGCTGGCCAAACACGGCGACGTGGTGCGCCTGCTGCGGGCGGGGAAGAGCCTGCGTGATGTGGCGGCAAGGACCGGCAAGGGCACCAGCACGGTGAAGCGGATCAAAGCGCTTCTGAGAGCGGAAAAGGCCGGATGTGATGCAGCGGCATGCTCCGCCAGAGTTTCCTAATCCTCAGGGGTTTGTGAAGGGCTCGTTGCCAGGCTCCTCCGCGGGACGCCCACGCATGAATTCCAGCATTTGCCTCTGTTCCGTCTTTACTTGGCTTTCTCTGGCTTGGATGGCGGCGGCTTGCCGTTCTGGGCCAAAATAGAAGCTTCCGCTTCCTCCCGAGAGACTTTGGGCTGATTCAAGCAGATTTCGCGGATCTTCGCCGGATCTGTAATGATGACCGATTTGGCTTTCATCGCTGAGAACATGCGGGATGGGACCATGGCCGTCAACGGCCAGCTACGGCATTCCATGCGGCGATCTCCCGTCTGTGCTGGGCGGGCCGCTGTAGCGGCACCCCGGGGTCCCCCCTTTTGGGTCCCATCCGCTTTAGTCGGGATATGGGTGATCAATCGTCTGAAGATTTGGTTTTTGGGCTATTTTTTGGAGAGCTTCGGCAGACCGTATGGTTTGTTCGATGAAGTCAACCTTGGGTTGAGTTGCGAGATGGACGGCAGTTCTTTGCCTGAATATCCTAAGCCTGGCGCGTCTTCCGTCAGGATCGGGCGGACGTCCTTCAGCCAGTCCTTCCGCGTCAGGGAGGATGCTTTCGGCGAAGCTGAGGGGCACTTGTCGTTTGTCTTCATGGGCTCATCCAGGTTGCTCCATACGTCGTGTTCGCCGCCGGCGAAGTCTGGCCTTGTTGCCTGTGGCAATGTCTCTGCGGAGGACCGCAGCACCTTTACTTGGCTTTCTCTGGTACGGATGCCAGCTCGGAGGTGCACGATTTCGTCGACTCTTTCTTTGGGGATGTTACCATGGCTGGTCGTTGATGCGGTTATTGATTTGGGGCTGGTGACGCCTCCGGGGGGTCGGGCAGGTCGAGGACAAGTTGGTTCTTGTCCGTGTAGGGCGGATTCCAAAATTCAGTTGATACCGGCTCATAGAATTCCGGTGGGTTGAAGCCGAGAAGCTCCCATAAATCCCAAGGCCATGACTCGGGTGGTCCCTCGTCCATGCGTTCCACATCCTGGCTGGTCATGGTGCCGGCCATCCTGCGTGCCCGCATGGCGCAGAGGATTCGGAAGTTGGAAGGTGGCCATTCGGAATCTAGATCGTCGTCGCCTCCATCATTATCGCCGATCTCCGTCGGTGAGGCGTCTTGCGATTGCTGCCCGCGAGGGTGTTCCGGGTGGTTTTCCTCCAGCCAGATCGCAAGCTCGGGCGGCCCGGTGAGCTGCTTCGCGCGCTCCCATGGCAGTGACTTGGCGAGTTCCAGCAGGACATCGGGGTCGGCTCCGGCGGCATTTATCACTTGGACCGGCGACTTGCCATAGGCGTCCGACGCGCCGTGAGCCGCAAGGAACTCGACCTCTTCCATCAAGGCCAGCAGCATGCCGCGCATGGGATGGTCGCTTTTCTCGTTTCCCCTGTAGAGGGCCGATGTCAGCGCCTGGCCCATCGCCTCGCCATCCCAGAAGGCGGTGAGATCATAGAGACAGTCCAAGCCGCCAATCTCGGTGATCTCGGACCATGTGATTATGTGGGAACCGATGGATATCCCTCTGGTCCCGATCTGGATGTTGAGACGTTCGTGCGGCTTGATTTGAATTTCACGTTCCATCCGACTGGCGCAACCCACCTCGTCGATCACCCCGCGCCATGGAATGTCAGGCGGGTCCGCATGCTCGCCGAGTGTTCCATCCTCATCACTGAAACGAGCGCGATCCATGAGGCTACGTTCATTTTCCGATTCCGAGTCTTTTGCATACACGGCCACTTCGATGCTGCTGAACCTCACATATTCATCTCCTTCGCAGGGGTGGATGTCGTGGCTCCGGGTGATGTGATGAAAGGTGCCGCGGCTGGAAATTTCCACGATGGCGCTGGTCGGCTCTGGCAAGCCCAGACGCAAGCGCAGCGATCCCGGCCATTCGTCCACCGGCAGCTGGCGGATGATGGCCAGATCCTGCTCGCCAAGCGTGCCGTTGCGAATGGCGGCGACGATGGCGGCATCGATGCTCTCGACGGTGTCGTAGGACTTTGCAGGCTTGGGCTGTTCCCGTATGGAGCGCGCCTTGCTCGGGTTGAAGAACGCGCTGTCCAGTTCCCGCCACGTCTCCGGGCGCGCGTTGTCCGGCAGGCTGTAGTAGAGGGGATGTTCCTCGTCCTCCATCACGTTCTCCGGGAACACCGGGAACGTCTCGCCCGTCGCCGGGTCGCTGTCCTGCTTCGGATACCCCATGGCCTTGAGTTCCGCCCATGCTTTCTCGACGGAATCCTCCGGGGGCGTATTGCTTTGAGGCAGCAGGGCCGCATCCAGCGGCTCACAAAGTCCCAGCTTACCGGGCGAGTAGGCTTCGGACGGGTGGCGCAGGGCGTGGATGATCTGCGGGTAGAGGGCGTCCACCAGCTTTTCGGCCATGGTGATGTATCGGCTTTCTTCGGCGAGCGACATATCGTCCAGTTCATCCTTCGGCTCTGCCACAGGCGGTTTGATTGGCGAATTCTCATTTTGCGGTTCACCCGTCATTTCTTGCGCCATGTGTCTTTTGTTTTCAATTGGACCGAATAAATCGTAGGGAGCGGGTTCGTCATCGGGATCGGTGGACTGATGCCCTGCAGGTATATCTTCATCGGCTGCGAGCGGCGGATTGAATCCCAGCTTGACCATCAGTTCCCTCGGAAACTTCGAGGGTGGCAGACCATCCACCGCATCGATTTCCTCAGCCGTCACTTTGCCCTCCATTGTTGCGGCGAAGATCGCAGCTGCCACTTGTGGGGCGGGGGGCGGCCACGAGGCTACCCGCGGGGCGGAGTCCGAGCGTTCCATTGCGGAAACACATTGCTCCCGCCCCGGCGGCAAGTCGAGCGGATACCGTGACACTACCTGGCATGGCAATGTGGCTTATTGATTTGGCGTTGTGATATTTGCGTATTGGCATTGGTGGATGATGCCGATTCAATCGAACCCAACTCCCCCATCCCATGACCCACTCGGAACTCCGCATCACCTGGAACGGCAGCACTTGGAATCTCGAAACCTCCGGGCCGCCACATGGACTGGAACCGGGCGCGGAGTTTGTGCTCCGGCTGCCCGCTGCCGCAGTGGCGGATATTTCGCCAGCGGGTCATCTCACGGTGCTTCCGCCACCTGCGGATGGAGAGAGCAAGCTGTTGTTTCCCGCCGGCACCTGGCTCTACCTGCCGCTCAACCCGGTGAAAAACGAGGACAAGGCTTGGGCACTGTGGGTGGCGCACCGCGAGACACAGCAGCCGGCGCTCTCGAAGTCGCCCGACCGCCCTCTAGTGCCGATCCTACTGGAGGAGGATCTCCGCTTCGCCCACGCCGGGTCACGAGGACTGGTCGGCTGCCGGTGCCGTATTGGAGACCGGACCTTCGATTCCCTCAACCAGGCCGCCAGCCATGCGCTGCTAGAGTGGACGGGCAGTGAGGCTGGGGCGATCAATGTGTTTGACGGCGTCCGCTTCATCCACGCCAAGGGGCTTGTGCGCCTGCGCGACCAGCGCTCGCACATCCTGGATGGCGACCCGCTGCCGGAAAATCCGGACTCTGATGACTGCACGCCGACCTTGTTCCCGGAGCTGGAGCCGTGAGGTGGCGGCCGATTCCATCAAGCCACCCGCTCCGCGTGCTTGGTGATGCCCAGATCCACCGCGGTTTGCACCAGCACCTGGATCGTGGGCAGGCAGCCCCGAAACACGAGTTTGCGCAGCGCGTCCACGCCGTGTTGTTCGAACAATCCGCTGACCAGCGCGTTCACGAATGAACTGTTCGCGCTGCGGATGCCGGTGAAATCCAGAACCACCTGCTCGCAGTCAGGCAGGTTCAGGTAGGCATCGATGTTCGACACGCGGAAACGATACGCCTCCGCCCCGTCGCTCAGGCGGGGGCCGAAGGCATCGCGCAAATGGATCTCGTGCGTCATGGCTGGAACGTAGCAGGGTTCGGGGAGGCCCGCAATGGAATCTCCAGCTCCTTGGCTTGGTGGAGTTTGGACTCGAAATCGGCCGCGGCGGAGCGGCGGAAGGAAATCGCCACCAATGTTCCGGGAAAACGGGCACCTCTACCGAAACCGCCCTTTTTCGGCATGGCTTGACCGCTGCGGATCACCGAGCCACCGCCACTGGCGACCAGCATGTGGCCGCCCATGAGATCCACGATGCGCGCACTCAGCGTCAGGCCCACGCCTTCGTTGGATGGCTGGCCCTTGCTGGATACGCGGGCCGCCATCGCCTGCTCGATGATGTCCTCGTCCGCAAGATCCCGAACCCGAGGGAAACCGGCCTCTTTCAAGCTGCCGGGAATGCCACATCCGCAGTCGGCGATGGCGATCCTCACAAACCCATCCGCCTGCGTCGTTTGTGCCGCCACGAAACCCACGCCCCGGCTGTGCTGGCGGACGTTGTTCGCCATTTCGGTGATCAGATACCACGCCGCATCGTAGAGGCCCCCATTGGCGCTTTCATAGTCCTCGCCGCCGGGAGCGATGCACGCGGCGATCCGCGCCCCGAGATCCTCCACCCGATGCCCGATTTCCTCCAGCGGCACAAATCTCCCGCCCGGATCGCGACGTGCGAACGATTCCTCACCATCCTCCCATCCGCACAGGCGCAGCAGATTCATGCGCCGCAGGTAATCCCGGATGCCGCAGGTCTCCAACCCCACCACCTTCGTCGCCAGGCGTTGACGTTCCCGCCCGGCCATGAAGGCGGTCAGCGCCGCCAGACCCGCTGGAGAAACCCGCCGCAGGCCGCCGAAATCGATCCGCAACTCCGCAGCGTCCGCGTGTGCCGCAAGCAGGCCGAGAAACGGCAGCAAGCCATCCGCGTTGATGGTTTTGGGAACGGTGAGCATCACGGGGCGATCATCGGGGCGGGCTGCGGAGACGAGTTCACTACGCGCGCAGGATGGCGGGCCGGTCGTGCCGCCGCAATCTGGAACATCGGCAACGCATTCCACTGCCCTGTTCCCTCGACTTCCGGCCTCAGTATCCGAGCTTGAGGCGCTGGCCCTCATCCGCGTGCCGAGGAGAGCGACCAGACTCCATGCGCGAGCCAATCTCCCGGTGGAAGGGAACGAAGCGGAGACAATTGTCCCGTCACCGGAACCAACCGCCTGCCGCGCCGTTCCCGCAATCTCCCGTATGGAGCCGGTTTACTTCGCATTCGACCCCGAGGGCTGGAACCCCGGTCCTAATCCATCACGCTGGGCCTGACGCTGTAAGGTGGCGCTATCTCCGAAGAGAGGATCAGGAATTGCCCGCCGGTCTCCCGGCGCGTCTGTTTGCACCCCATGCCGGACGGACATGGGGACCCTGATTTCCCCTGCCTGCCGTCGTCCGTCTCAGCGGTGCTCGGGTCAGGCCGTTTCGGCAGTATGTCTCCCAGCCGTTGGGATGATGCTTCACACACCGGGGCGGGTGCTGTCGCAGGAGCCATCCGAGTTCGCCGGCATGGCTGCCCCGAATGCTGGTGGCACATGTAGCGGATTCCGCAGCTCTCGGGGAGAGGCGGAGTGCTCGCGCTTGCTGGGTCACCACTTTCGCCAGCATGACGGAGAAAACCTGCGGCTAGGGGACGTTTCGGCTTGCTGAATATGATGAAGCAAGGCATCTATCAATGCGTCCGGAGAGATCCGGGCCGGGGCTTTACAACCCCGCGTGAAGCGGAAGGCGTTGGCCGAACCAACGCCGCCACCAGACCGAAAGGTCGGGGTGGCGGCGGCGCATGTTCAGGCTGCCCCTCGGGGTAGCTAAAGGTCGTCGCGGTCGTCTTCGCGCGGCTTGTAAACACCCCGGCCACCCTGAGAGATCGGGGTGGCTGGTTTTGTTTCCTATTCTTAATGCTCTACTTCCGAATGAACTTCTTCGACTTGTTCCGTAAGCAACCTCGCTCCGTAGAACATTGTACTCCTGCGGAGCAGCGAAATAAAATCATCACCAATTTTGGGGTAGCATTGGGCGCAAGCGTCAACCCAATTCGAGATGCGCGCATCTTAAAATATACGAAACGTGAGATCTATGAGGCATTTACAGAAGAAATCAGACATTGGGAACAATTGGCTCCTTACTTGGATGAAGCACGAGAGCGATTGAATTGGTTGCATAGTTGCTATGTTCATATCGGCGATTTTTCGGACATTGACCCAGAAGACGCTTCTTTGGTTCATGAAATAAATTTCGGGAAAAGATTCGAATTGTTTCGCACGCATCATGGTATTGAAGAAATGAAAAAAAGAGATTTGACCGTAGAAGAGCAATACAATCACAAAATCTTCATGGACATGTTTCGCAAATACCTCGCTCGTGGAGCGGAAGAAAAAAGAAGACTTGGATTTTAAGATTTGAACATGCCATGAACGCCCTTCGCTGGATTCTCTTTCTCCCGCAGGCCGCGATCCTGATCGGCATCGCCCAACTGGTGACAGGTCTGGTCGTGGAGAACACGCCCTGGTGGCTCGGGCTGCCGTTGGTGTTTTTCTTTGGCGTGATCGTGGCGATGGCAGGGATGGCACCGGTGCGCATGGTCAGCGACCCGAAGATCGCCGCCGCCATCGTGATCACGCTCTTTGTTTTGTTCGAGGGTATCGCCCTTGCCGGTGCTGCGCCCAACCTGCCTACCAAGGTCCTGATCGGGAGAGTTCTGGTAGACCTACAGATTTTCGCTGGAGCGCTAGCTGGTGCACAAAAGGATGAATCAAAATCGAATAGAATGGAGGGTCACTATGTTTGATTGGTTCAAAGAAGCGGCAATCAAGAAAGGAATGTCCAATATTCGGAACGACACCGAAAAATTGATCGAAGTCGCAAACATGGCGGAATCACGCGTCAGCCTAACAGGATATCTACATGCACTGGACACTGTAAAACTCAAGCGCATGCAAGACAACCTCGCCCGAAACATTCGTTGGGCCATCACGGTGGAAGTCCCAACTATTGAGATAACCAATCAAATCCAATCAGTGTTGGTTCGTGTGCATGCTTCTGAAACTGCCATGATTGCACTTGATGAGGTCAGCAGGAACTTGTTTCGAAGATAAACCATAACCAACATCAATCATGGAACCGATCAGATTCAAATGCGCAAAGTGCGGCAGCAAGCTTCGCACCAACCCCGAAGACGCTGGAGCTACCAGCTCTTGTCCAAAATGCGGTAATGAGATCGCAGTGCCATTCCCGGGCCTGCGAAGGTGGGGGTTCTGGGGCTGCAAGTTGGCCGCAATATTTGTCACCGGGCTTATCCCAGCGGGTGAAAGCGCAGTCATCTTGTTGCCAATATTTCTAATTTTCGGATTACTGATCACATACTTCCGAACAATCAACATCGGTCTTCATCCCGCGTGGACTTTCGCTGGATTGATTCCTTTCTCAATATTCTACTTTGGCTTTGTCCCGGAGGGACACGCGAAGAAAAAATAACCCCATTAATTTCACGAAATCATTGCTACCATGAAAAGTCTTCTAACTGCATTTATCGTGATCGCTTCGTCGCTCTTATCCAGAGCTCAGAACACACCCTCAGAGACCGATCTGTCAGCAATGAAATCTGGAGAAACTGTGGTTTTTGATGGTAGTGGACACGCCAAATCCAAAGGATTGGAATTCAGCATAAAGGTTCCCAAATCCTGGGCCATGAAGGAAGGCGGCACGCCCAACATCGTTCAGAAATTCTACAATGAAAACGGCACTGGTTCGGTTCAACTCCATATCATCTCAAGAACTCTTCCCAGTCCAAGCACGCCGGAAATCTTGGAAAATCTTTATAGTGAGCCTGCTATACGAAATGTAGCCGAGCAATTGGGAACCTCTTTCATCAGGAGTTCTTCCTCAGCCATCGATGGGGAACCTGCCGGATATTGTGAGTATAGGACGGAAAAAGGTTGGATGGGCGGTGATTTCTGCACCCATGGATGTTTCTTTATCGTTTGCTGGGAAACAACGATGATTCATTTTAATTTTGTAGTAGGAAAGAAGGGAAAGACCGATGAGCAGGCGGCAATTGAATTTGCCGAATATCTTCCAGTCTTCCGAGCCATCACAAATAGCTTTGTGCTGAAGGATAAACGTAAATGAACCCACCACCCGGCACCTGGCACAGCCCGTTTTCGAATTGCAGCCTCAACGCCGAGGATCTGTTGCGTGAGATGGCGCTGAACGCGGTTGCCAAGATTTTCATGGTGGGTTTTCTCAGCGACGAGCCTGCGGAGGTGGCGATGGGGCCGGATGCCATCGCTGTGCATGCGCCATCGCTCCAATTCCGTCCCACGATGCCCTTCCCGCCGGAGCTGAAGGACTACGTGCAGAGCGAGTGGCTGCTCTGGTTCAATGTCTTTCTGGACGAATACGGGGTCGGCGGCGCGCTTGAAGATCTGCTGCCGCGCAAGATCCCGGATGGCGAGAAGCTCGGAAAATTGTTCCGCCACTTCCGGGTGCTGCCGCAGTTGTTCCAGTATGCCGCGCAGCGTGGCTGGCCGGAGGACCGGATTCTCGGCATCCATGGCTCCGACTCGCCGGATCTCTTCGGCAGGCTCCGCTCGGCAGGCATCCTCTACCTTTGTGTCTGGCGGGAAGAGCACATCAACGCAGCCGTGGAGGCGGGCCGGGAGGTGACCGAGGAGATGCTGGTGGACTGCATCGGCAGCGGCTGCCTCAAGCGCCTGAGCATGGCCGAGGCGGAAACCCTGGCCCGCGACGCGTTCGCCCGCCAGTCCGAGAGCACCCGCCGGATTTTCAACCTGACCCGTTCCTTCTGTGTGGAT
>Ga0114939_10002365_pt1 | contig 14014 bp, 16 predicted proteins | sample AshMeaCrysSpring_FD_87196 | JGI IMG/M metagenome (GOLD analysis project Ga0114939, IMG submission 87196) | Groundwater microbial communities from Big Spring, Nevada to study Microbial Dark Matter (Phase II) - Ash Meadows Crystal Spring | ecosystem: Environmental > Aquatic > Deep subsurface >... | reverse complement strand
TGGTGGTGGTGGTCGCAGCGGGGGGAGTCACCGTCGCAGGGTAGGACGCGGCGCTGAGGGCACCGACGCCGAGGTCGGTGCCGGGGCGGTCTACGTGCCCGTCTTCTTCGTCGCGCCGCGCGACTTGGGGGCCCCGCCCCGCCCGCGCAGGGTGGCGCCGGACTCGGTGAGGACACGGTGCACGAACCCGTAGGACCGGCCGGTCTCGGCGGCCAGCTCGCGGATGCTCCGGCCGCCCTCGTACTTCTTGCGCAGGTCGTTGCCCAGCTTGTCCCGGGCGGCGCCGCTGACCCGGCTGCCCTTCGCCGCGTTGTCCGCCACGACTGCCTCCTCGAGATACGTGTCCGCTGACAGCCATGATCGACTCCACGGCCACCCTGCGCCACCGACTTGGCCGATTCGGCCGTCGGTGTCAGGTCAGGCGAGCTCGACGAGGTCCCGGTAGTCGCCGTTCCACAGGTCCTCGACCCCGTCCGGCAGCAGCAGCACCCGCTCCGGCGCCAGCGCGTCCACCGCGCCGTCGTCGTGGGTGACCAGGACGATGGCCCCGGCGTAGCGGCGGACGGCGTCGAGCACCTGGTGGCGCGAGACCGGGTCGAGGTTGTTCGTGGGCTCGTCGAGCAGCAGCACGTTCGCGCTCGAGACCACGAGCGTGGCCAGCGCGAGCCGGGTGCGCTCCCCCCCCGACAGCACCCCGGCCGGCTTGAACGCGTCGTCACCGGAGAACAGGAACGAGCCGAGCACGGTGCGCACGGACGTGTCGTCGAGGTCGGGTGCGGCCGAACGCAGGTTCTCCAGCACGGTGCGCGACAGGTCCAGGGTCTCGTGCTCCTGGGCGAAGTAGCCGATCCGCAGCCCGTGCCCGGCCACGACCTCGCCGGTGTCGGGCCGCTCCACCCCGGCCAGCAGCCGCAGCAGCGTGGTCTTCCCGGCGCCGTTGAGGCCGAGGACGACCACCCGGGAGCCGCGGTCCACCGCCAGGTCGACGTCGGTGAAGACCTCCAGCGACCCGTAGGACTTCGACAGCCCGGTGGCGGTGAGCGGGGTGCGTCCGCAGGGGGTGGGCTCGGGCAGCCGCAGCGCAGCGACCCTGTCGTGCCGCCGCTCGTCTTCCAGGCCGGCCAGCATGCGCTCGGCGCGGCGGTCCATGTTCTGCGCCGCCACCGCTTTGGTCGCCTTGGCCCGCATCCGGTCGGCCTGCGCCTTCAGGGCGGCGGCCTTCTTCTCGGCGTTGGCCCGCTCCCGCCGGCGGCGACGCTCGTCGATCTCGCGCTGCTCGAGGTAGCGGGCCCAGCCCATCGCGTACACGTCCAGCTCCGCCCGAGTGGCATCGAGGTGGAACACGCTGGTGACCGTTCGCTCCAGCAGGGCGGTGTCGTGGCTGATGACGACCGCTCCGCCGGGGAAGGTGCGCAGGAAGTCGCGCAGCCAGACCACCGAGTCGGCGTCGAGGTGGTTGGTCGGCTCGTCGAGCAGCAGCGTGTCGGACTCGGAGAACAGGATGCGGGCCAGCTCCACCCGGCGGCGCTGGCCGCCCGACAGGGTGCCCAGGGGCTGGTCGAGCACCCGGCCGGGCAGCCCCAGCGCGGCCGCGATCGAGGCGGCCTCGCTCTCGGCCGCGTAGCCGCCCAGGGTCAGGAACTGCGTCTCCACCTCCGCGTAGCGACGCATCGCCTTGTCCCGGGTGCTCGGGTCACCGCTGGCCAGCACCTGCTCCTGCTCGCGCATCTCGCGGACCACTCGGTCCAGGCCACGGGCACCGAGGATGCGGTCCCGGGCCAGCTGGCGCGCGTCCCCCGCTCGAGGGTCTTGCGGCAGGTAGCCCACGGTCCCGGTGCGGGTGACGGTGCCAGCCGCCGGCTGGCCCTCCCCGGCGAGGATGCGGGTGAGGGTCGTCTTGCCGGCCCCGTTGCGTCCCACCAGCCCGATGGTCTGGCCGGGCCCCACCCGGAACGACGCGCCGGTGAGCAGCAACTGGCTGCCGGCGCGCACCTCGACGTCGGTGGCGACGATCACGCGAGCACCTCGGACGGCAGGACGGCGGGACGACAGGACGGCGGGACGGCGGGACCGCCGCTACCACCAGGATGCCTGGTGGGCGTCGGTGACTACCCTTCGACCCCATGCCCGAGGCCGTCCCCGTCCCCCATCCGGACCCCGCACCTCCGGCGACCGCAGCCCGGCGGCGGCTGGCCTCCCGCGACCTGGCCCAGGTCGCGATGGGCGCCGGCCTGATCGCCGCGCTCGGACTGCCCGGGGCCATCTCGGTGCTCGGCAGCCCCGTGCCCATCACGCTGCAGACCCTCGGGGTGATGCTGGTGGGCTCGCTGCTGGGGGCCCGCCGGGGCGCCCTGGCTGTGCTCACCCTGCTCGCGCTCGTGGCCGCCGGGCTGCCGCTGCTGGCCGGGGGGCGCGGTGGCCTCGGCGTGTTCGCCGGCCCTTCCGCCGGCTACCTGGTCGGCTGGGTGCTCGGCGCGTGGGTCATCGGCCGGCTGGTCGAGCGCGGCCGCCCCGGCTACCGGTGGGGACGCGGCCTGACGGCCAACCTGGTCGGCGGCATCGCCGTGGTCTACGCGCTCGGGATCCCCGTGCAGGCCTGGCGCACCGGAGTCCCGCTGCCCGAGACGACGGTGCTGGCGCTGGCGTTCGTCCCCGGCGACCTGGTGAAGGCGGTGCTGGCGACCGCCGTCGCTGTGAGCGTGCACCGAGCCCTGCCCGACCTGCTGGTGGGACGGCCGGCGGTGACGCCCGACCCGTCCGGCTGAGCCATGGCCACCGGCGTGGTGGTGGCCGACGACCGGCTCGAGGCGGTGCTGAGCGCCCTGGACGGACCCGGTCCGGTCGCCGTCGTGCCCTCCGGGCGCCCGGTCCCCGCCGGGCTGCCCACCGCACTGAGCCGGGCCCCTGCCGACACCTGGCTGGTGGCCCTGACCTCCGGCAGCACCGCCAGCCCTCGCGCGGTCTGCCGCACCCGCGCGTCGTGGACGGCCAGCGCCGACACGCTCGCGCGGCTCACCGGCACCACACCGGGCGCCCGGGTGCTCGTTCCCGGCCCGCTCTCCTCGACGCTGTTCCTGCACGCCGCCTGGCACGCCTGGGCGGTGGGCGCGACACCGCTGGCCGCTCCGCTGGGCACCTCGCTGGCCTGGGAGGTCGTGCATCTGGTGCCGCACCAGCTGCAGCGCCTGCTCGACTCCTCCCGTGCCGGCGCCGGTCCCCACGACCTGGCCGGCCGGACCGCAGTGGTGGCCGGCGCCGCCCTTCCGGCCGCCCTGGCAGCCCGGGCCCGCGCCCGTGGCCTGCGGCTGCTGGCCTACTACGGGTCGGCAGAGCTGTCGTTCGTGACCGCCGGCGACCCCGGCGACGACCCCGACGGGGCGCTGCCGCCGTTCCCGGGCGTCGACGTTCGGGTGCGCGACGGCGAGGTGTGGGCCGCCGGTGCCCTGCTCTGCTCCGGCTACCTGCCGCTGGCGGCGGACGGCACGCCCGGCCGCGGTCCCCTCCGGCGCGCTGACGGCTGGGCGAGCGTCGGCGACCGTGGCGAGTGGACGAGCCGAGGGCGGCTGCGGGTGCTCGGCCGCGGGGAGAGGGTGGTGCAGGCCGGCGGCGCCACCGTGCTCGTCGCCGACGTCGAGGCGGCGCTGCGGGCCGTCCCCGGCGTGCGCGATGTGGCCGTCCTCGGTGTGCCGCACGCCTGGCTGGGCGAGGTCGTCGGGGCCGTGGTCGAGGCGCCGCCGGACGCGGTCGAGGTCTCGGTGCTGCGGGCAGCTGCGGCGGCTGCGCTTCTCCCGCCGCAGCGACCGCGGGTGTGGCGGGTGGTGGCGGCTCTCCCCCGCACCGACGCGGGCAAGGTCGACCGGCGCTCGGCCGCCGCCCTGCTCGCTCGCCCCCGCTGAGTGGGCCGGCGCCCCGCCCCGCCGTCGGGCTCCTAACATCGACCGATGCCGACCAGCACGCTGATGATCGACGAGCGCTACTGCGGGCCTCCCGGCTCGGCCAACGGCGGCTACGCGGCCGGACGGTTGGCCCGCTCGGTGCTGGAGCCCGCCGGGCTGGCGGCCGTGGCCGGGCCGTGGGTCGAGGTGACGCTACGCGCGCCCGTCCCGCTGGCGACCCCGCTGACGGTCGAGCCGACGTCCGGCCCGACCGACCCCGACACCCGGCTCGCGGCGGCAGCCTCGCACGGCGAGCTGGTCGTCGCGCAGGTGCGGGTGCTGGCGCACGAGCCAGCAGCGGCGCACCCCGTCCCGGCGGTCGACCTGGCCACCGCCGAGCGGGCCACCCGCGGCTACCTGGGCCTGCAGGTCCATCCGTTCCCCACCTGCTGGGTCTGCGGCCCGGACCGACCGGCCGGGGACGGCTACCACCTGCAGCCGGGGCCCGTGGACGACGACGGCACCGCCTGCGTGTGGACGGTTCAGCCCTCGCACGCCGACCCCGACGGCACCGTGCCGGTGCAGGCGGTGTGGGCGGCGCTGGACTGCCCGGGCGGCTGGACTGCGCTGGCCGCCGGCCGGGTGGTGCTGCTCGGACGGCTCGCCGCCGCAGTCCACGAGGTGCCGCACCTGGGCGAGCGGTGCGTGGTGCGAGGGCGGCGCACCGGTGCGGACGGCCGCAAGACGTTCACCGCCACGAGCGTCTACGGGCAGGACGGCCGGCTGCTCGGGCACGCCGTGGCCGTCTGGGTCGCCCCGGCCTGACTCCGGCGGGCCCGTCCCAACCCGGCACCTACGCTGGGTGCTCCCATGGACCGACCGGACACCACCGCTGTCGTGGTGGCCGCGCGCCGCACCCCCATCGGGACCGCCGGCCGGGGCCTGGCCGCCCTCGACCCGCCTGCCCTGGCGGCCCCCGTGCTGGCCGCGCTGGTCGCCGACCTGGCCGCGCCCGACCTGCGCGTCGACGACGTCGTGCTGGGATCGTCCCGCGGCCCCGACGGCGCGCTGGCCCGGGTGGCCGCGCTGGCCGCCGGGCTCGGCGTCGACGTTCCCGGGGTGAGCGTGGACCGCCAGTGCGCCAGTGGCCTGGACGCGATCGTGCAGGCCGCCGCCCGGGTGCAGGCGGGGCACGCCGACCTGGTGCTGGCGGGCGGGGTCGAGAGCGCCACCCACGCCCCGGCGGGGCGGGCCACCTTCGCCCCCGTCGACGTCGGGGACCCGGACATGGGCGTGGCGGCCGAGACGGTGGCGGCCGAGGCGGGCATCAGCCGGGACCGGCAGGACGGCTACGCCGCGCGCAGCCACGCCCGGGCGCTGGCCGCCCGGGCAGCCGGCCGGTTCGACGCCGAGACGGTCCCGGTCGCCGGCCTGGACCACGACGAGCGGCCGCGCGGGCTCACCGTGGCGCGACTGGCCCGGTTCCCGGCGGCCTTCGTGCCGGGTGGCACGGTGACCGCCGGCAACTCGTGCGGGATCAGCGACGGTGCCGCGGCCGTGGCCGTCGTCCCCGAGTGGCTGCGGGCGCAGCGGGGCTGGCCCGGCCTGCGGGTGGTCGGGGTGGGCACGGCCGGGGTCGACCCGCTGCGCTGCGGGCTGGGCCTGGTGCCCGCGGCCCGGCAGGCGCTGGACCGGGCCGGCGCGAGCGTCGCCGACGTGACCGTGGCCGAGGTCGTGGAGGCCTTCGCCGGGCAGGTGCTGGCCGGGCTCGACGCGCTCGGCCTGCCCGAGCAGGTCGTGTGCCCCGACGGCGGTGCGCTGGCGCTGGGCCACCCGTGGGGTGCCTCCGGCGCGGTCTGCGTGGTGCGGCTGTTCAGCCGCCTGGTCCGCCAGGACGCCGCCACGCCGGGGCTGGGGCTCGCCGCCGTGGCCGCCGGCGGCGGGCAGGGGGTGGCGCTGGTGGTGCGACCGGTGCCGGGAGCGGCCCGGTGATCACGCTGCGCGGCGTCCGGCATGCCTTCGCCGAACGCACCGTGCTCGACCGGGTCGACCTCGTCCTCGGCGAGCGCCGGGTGGGCGTCGTGGGGGCGAACGGGTCGGGCAAGTCCACCTTCGCCCGGCTGCTCAACGGCCTGGTGCTGCCCGACGAGGGCACCGTCGAGGTGGACAGCCTGGACACCCGCCGCGACGGCGCGGCCGTGCGCCGCCGCGTCGGCTTCGTGTTCACCGACCCCGACGCGCAGATCGTGATGCCGACCGTGGCCGAGGACGTGGCGCTGAGCCTGCGCCGCAGCGCCGACCCCCCGCCGGCCCGGCAGGTCCGGGTGGCCGCCGCCCTGGACCGGGTCGGGCTGGCCGGGTTCGACAACCAGCCGGCGCACCAGCTCTCCGGCGGGGAGAAGCAGCTGCTCGCCCTGGCCAGCGTGCTGGTGGCCGAGCCGGCCGTCCTGGTCTGCGACGAGCCGACGACACTGCTCGACCTGCGCAACACCCGGCGGGTCGTCGACCTGCTGCTCGACCTGCCGCAGCAGCTGGTGATGGTGACGCACGACCTGGACACCCTGGCCGCCTTCGACCGGGTGCTGGTGTTCGACCGGGGCCGGGTGGTCGTCGACGACGTCCCGGCCGCCGCGGTGGCCGCCTACCGGAGCATGGTCGGATGAGGCTGCGGCTGCCCTCCCCCGGGCTCTACGTGCCCGCCGACTCCGTCCTGCACCGGACCCCGGCCGGGGTGAAGCTGGCCACCCTCGCTGTCGTGCTCACGGTGCTCGTGCTGCGCAGCGACCTGCCCTCGGTGCTGGCCGGAGCCGGCCTGGCGGCGCTCGGGTACGTGGTTGCGGGTGTCGGCGTGCGGGTCAGTGTGGCCCAGGTGTGGCCGCTGCGGTGGTTCGTGCTCGTGCTGGTGGCCGTCCAGGTGTGGCTGGCCGACGTCGAGCGGGCGCTGGTCACCGCCGGTGGGCTGGTCGTGGCCGTGGCCCTGGCCGGGCTGGTCACGGTGACCACCCGGGTCACGGCCATGCTGGCCGCCTTCACCGCCCTGCTGCGCCCGCTGCGGCCGCTGCGCGTGGACCCGGACCGGGTCGGGCTGGTGCTGGCCCTGGCCGTGCGTGCCGTCCCCGTCGTCGCCGACCTGGCCCGGCAGGTGCGGGAGGCCCACGCCGCCCGCGGACTTCCCCCCGACCCGCGCACCTACGCGGCCCCGCTCGTGGTGCGCACGCTGCGGCAGGCCGACGCCTTGGGTGAGGCGCTGGCCGCCCGCGGGCTGGACGACTGAGGCCGTCCGCAGCCCGTGGTCGGGCCTCGGTGGCCTCCTCGAGCGAGGCGACCGCACCCTCACCGACCCGCATCTTGTAGGTGAGCCCGGCGATGACGCCGCCCGCGATCGGTACGACGTTGAACAGCCACAGCTGGCGGACGGCCTGGGTCAGACGTTGAAGCCCAGGGCCCGCAGCTGCTCGCGGCCGTCCTCGGTGATCTTGTCGGGTCCCCACGGCGGCATCCACACCCAGTTGATGCGGAAGGAGTCGACGATGCCCCGCAGGGCCGAGGCGGTCTGGTCCTCGATCACGTCGGTGAGCGGGCAGGCGGCGCTGGTGAGGGTCATGTCGATGCTCGCGGCGGTGCCGCCGTCGACCGCCTCGACGTGCACCCCGTAGACCAGGCCCAGGTCCACGACGTTGATGCCCAGCTCGGGGTCCACCACGTCGTGCATGGCCTCGGTCACGTCGTCCGCGGTGGTGGTCATGGTCATCTGCTCACTCGCTCTCGTCGGTGCGGACCGGCACCCCGGCCCGGGTCATCGCGTCGGTGAAGGCGGCCCACGGCAGCAGCGCGCACTTCACCCGGGCGGGGAACTGCGCGACGCCCTCCAGGGCCACCGCGTCGTCCAACAGGTCCTCGTCCGGTTCGCTTCCCGCGGGCCCGGCCAGCAGCATCGCGCGGACGGCGGCCAGCCGCGACCGCACCAGCGGCAGGTCGGCTCCTACCACCAGGTCGTACAGCATCGAGGCCGACGCCTGGCTGATCGAGCAGCCCCGCGCGTCGTAGGAGACGTCGGCGACCCGGTCACCACCGGCCAGCGTCACGCGCAGCGTGATCTCGTCGCCGCACAGCGGGTTGACCTGGTGCGACTCCGCGTCGTAGGGCTGCCGCAGGCCCCGGCCGTGCCCGGACCGGTAGTGGTCGAGGATGATCTCGGAGTACAGCCCCGCCAGCTCACCGGGCACCCGGCGCTCACCCGACCCCGAAGAAGCGCTGCGCGGTGTGCACGGCCCGCAGCAGCGCCTCGACGTCGGAGGCGTCGTTGTAGACCGCGAACGACGCCCGGGTGGAGGCCTGCACGCCCAGCACCCGGTGCAGCGGCCAGGCGCAGTGGTGCCCGGACCGCACCGCCACCCCCTCGGCGTCGAGCACCTGGGCCAGGTCGTGCGGGTGGATGCCCTCGACTTCGAAGGCCACCAGCGGGCCCCGCTCGGCGGCCTCGCCGAGCACCCGGACGCCTGAGAGCTCTGCCAGCCCCTCGAGGGCGAGCGCGGTCAGCCCGGCCACGTGCGCCTCCACCGCCTGCATCCCGAGCCCGGTGAGGTAGTCGCAGGCCGCTGCCAGCCCCACTGCCTGGGCGATGACCGGGGTGCCGGCCTCGAACCGCAGCGGCGGCGGGGCATAGGTGGACCGCTCCATGGTCACGGTCTCGATCATCGAGCCGCCGGTGATGAACGGGGGCAGCGCCTCGAGCAGGTCGCGCCGAGCCCACAGCGCGCCCACCCCGGTCGGGCCGAGCATCTTGTGGCCGCTGAACGCCACCGCGTCCACGCCCAGGTCGACCACGTCGACCGGACGGTGCGGCACCGACTGGCACGCGTCCAGGAAGACCAGCGCGCCGACCTCGCGGGCCCGCTCGCGCAGCACGTCCACCGGGTTGACCGTTCCCACCACGTTGGACTGGTGCACGAACGAGAGCACCTTGGTGCGAGGCCCGACCACTTCGGGCAGGTCGGACAGGTCGAGGGTCCCCTGCGGGGTGACCCGCAGCCAGCGCAGCGTCGCGCCTGTCCGGCGGCACAGCTCCTGCCAGGGCACGAGGTTGGCGTGGTGCTCCATCTCGGTGACGCACACCTCGTCGCCGGGGCCGAGCCGCAGCCGCGGGTCGACGTCGGAGTCGAGCGAGGCGTTGCCGAGGCTGTAGGCGAGCAGGTTGATCGCCTCGGTGGCGTTGCGGGTGAAGACCAGCTCGCCGTGCCGGCCGCCGACGAAGGACGCGACCCGGGCGCGGGCCCCCTCGTAGGCGGTGGTGGCCTCCTCGGCGAGCTGGTGCGCGCCGCGGTGCACGGCTGCGTTGTGGGCGGCGTAGAACTCCCGCTCGGCGTCGAGCACCGGCAGCGGCTTCTGCGAGGTGGCAGCGGAGTCGAGGTAGACCAGCGGCCGGTCACCGCGCAGGGTACGGGCGAGCACCGGCACGGCAGCCCGGACCGCGGCGACGTCCAGCGTCGCCGCGGGCGGCGCGGGTGCCGCCGGCACCGTGCTCATCGTTGGCCTCCTGTCACCCGTGGCCGCGCTCGCCTCAGGAGCGCGCCGCGGCGTAGCCCACGTACCCCTCGGCCTCGAGCCTCTCGGCGAGTTCAGGGCCGCCCTCCTCGGCGATCCTGCCGTCGACGAACACGTGCACGAAGTCGGGGGTGATGTAGCGCAGGATCCGGGTGTAGTGGGTGATGAGCAGCACCGACCTGTCCCGGCCGTCGCCGCGGGCGCGGAACCGGTTGACGCCTTCGGACACCACCCGCAAGGCGTCGATGTCCAACCCCGAGTCCGTCTCGTCCAGGATCGCCACGGCCGGGTCCAGCAGCTCGAGCTGCAGGATCTCGAACCGCTTCTTCTCCCCGCCGGAGAAGCCGGCGTTCACGTCGCGCTCGGCGAAGGCGGCGTCCATCGCCAGGTCGTTCATGGCGGCCTTGACGTCCTTGACCCAGGTGCGCAGCTTCGGCGCCTCGCCGGCGACGGCCGTCTTGGCGCTGCGCAGGAAGTTCGACACCGACACGCCCTGCACCTCGACCGGGTACTGCATGGCGAGGAACAGGCCGGCGCGGGCCCGCTCGTCCACGCTCATCGACAGCACGTCCTGGCCGTCGAGCGTCACGCTGCCCGAGGTGACCGTGTACTTGGGGTGCCCGGCGATCGAGTACGCCAGCGTGGACTTGCCCGACCCGTTCGGGCCCATGATGGCGTGCGTCTCGCCTGGGCGGACGGTGAGGTCCACCCCGCGCAGGATCTCCTTGCCGCCGGCGTCGGTCTGCACCGACACGTGCAGGTCATGGATCTCGAGGGTTCCCACGGTTGCTCTCCTAGCGGGCTTCGACGGGGTCGGCGGGGGTGGTGGGGTCCAGCGGGTGGTCGACGTCGACGAGGACGTCGCCGGCGTCGTCCACGGTGACGGGGTAGACGGGGACGGGCATGCTCGCCGGCGGGCCGAGCGGGGCGCCAGTGCGCAGGTCGAACCGGGACCCGTGCAGCCAGCACTCGATCTCGCCGTGCTCGACCTCGCCGTCCGAGAGTGGCACGTCGGCGTGGGAGCAGGTGTCGTGGATGGCGTAGAGGCGCCCGCCGCTGCGCACGACCGCCACCGGCTCGCCGTCCACGACGGTGGCCAGGGCGCCTTCCGCAGGCACGTCGGACAGGGCACAGGCCCGGCTGAGGCTGGTCACGAGACGGCCGCCGCCAGCTCTTGCTCCACCTCGGCGGTCAGGCGCTGCACGAGGTAGTCCACCCCGATGCGGTTGATCAGCTCGGCGAAGTAGCCGCGCACCACCAGCCGGCGAGCCTCGTCGGCCGGGATGCCGCGGGCCATCAGGTAGAACAGCTGCTCGTCGTCGAACCGGCCGGTGGCGCTGGCGTGACCGGCACCCTCGATCTCGCCGGTCTCGATCTCGAGGTTGGGCACGGAGTCGGCGCGGGCGCCGTCGGTGAGCACGAGGTTGCGGTTGAGCTCGTAGGTGTCGATGCCGAGCGCGGTGGGCCGGATGAGCACGTCGCCCACCCATACGGTGTGCGCGCCGTCGCCTTGCAAGGCGCCCTTGTAGAGCACGTTCGACCGGCAGTGCGGGGTGTCGTGGTCGACGAACAGCCGGTGCTCGAGGTGCTGGCCGGCGTCGGCGAAGTACAGCCCGAGAAGCTCGGCGTCCCCCCCGGTCCCGGCGTAGGCGACCGAGGTGAGCTGCCGGACGAGGTCCCCGCCGAACGACACGCTGATGTGGCGCACCGTCGCGTCCCGCCCGACCCGGATGTGGTGGTGGGACAGGTGCACGGCGTCGTCGGCCCAGTCCTGGACGGTCACGACGGTGAGCACGGCCCCATCGGCGACGTCCACCTCCACGTTGTCGACGTAGGCCGCCGACCCGTCGTGGTCGAGCACGACGACACCCTCGCTGAACGGCTCGGCCCGCACCAGGACGTGCCCGGCGATCGAGCCCTCGATGCCCTCGCCGCGGACGGTGAGCACGACCGGCTGGTCGACCTTGGTGTCGGCGGGCAGCGTCACCACGCTGAGGCGCTCAGCCGCCTGCCAGGCCAGCGCGCTGGGGCGGTCGACGGGCAGGAAGCCGGACACGCCGCGGCGGGCATCGGTGCGGGCCGCCGCGCCGGTGAGCACCTCGACGGTCACCGCCTCGGGGGCGTCCACCTCGACGACGACCTTGCCGTCGGTCCCCACCTGCTCGTGCAGCCCGCGCAGCCGGCGCAGCGGGGTGAACCGCCACTGCTCCTCCCGCCCGGTGGGCACCGGGTGGTCGGCGAGGTCGGTCGAGGCGACCCGGTGCAGGGCGCTGCCGCCGTGGCCGGTGGCCGGAACCCCTGCCGCCATCGGGCTGACCGCCGCGTCGGTGGTCGAGGAGGTCATCCGACTGCACCCTCCATCTGCAGCTCGATGAGCCGGTTGAGCTCCAGGGCGTACTCCATCGGCAGCTCCCGGGCGATCGGCTCGACGAAGCCGCGCACGATCATCGCCATCGCCTCGTCCTCGTTCAGCCCGCGGCTCATCAGGTAGAAGAGCTGGTCCTCGCTCACCTTCGACACGGTGGCCTCGTGGCCCATCGCCACGTCGTCCTCGCGGACGTCGACGTAAGGGTAGGTGTCGGACCGGCTGATCGAGTCGACCAGCAGCGCGTCGCACTTGACCGTGCTGGCGCTGTGGTGGGCGCCCTCGGCCACCTGCACGAGGCCGCGGTAGGAGGTGCGGCCGCCGCCCCGGGCCACCGACTTCGACACGATGGTCGACGACGTGTGCGGGGCCTGGTGCACCATCTTCGCTCCGGCGTCCTGGTGCTGGTTCTCCCCCGCGAACGCCACCGACAGGGTCTCGCCCTTGGCGTGCGGGCCGACGAGGTAGACGGCCGGGTACTTCATCGTGACCTTGGAGCCGATGTTGCCGTCGATCCACTCCATGGTCGCGCCCTCGTGGGCGACGGCCCGCTTGGTGACCAGGTTGTAGACGTTGGTCGACCAGTTCTGGATGGTCGTGTACCGGCAGCGGGCGTCCTTGCGCACGATGATCTCGACCACCGCGGAGTGCAGGCTGTCGGAGGAGTAGATCGGCGCGGTGCAGCCCTCGACGTAGTGCACGTACGCGCCCTCGTCCACGATGATCAGCGTCCGCTCGAACTGGCCCATGTTCTCGGTGTTGATCCGGAAGTAGGCCTGCAGCGGAATCTCGACGTGCACGCCCTTGGGCACGTAGATGAACGAGCCGCCCGACCAGACCGCGGTGTTGAGCGCGGCGAACTTGTTGTCCCCTGGCGGGATGACCGAGCCGAAGAACTCGCGGAACAGCTCCTCGTGCTCCTTCAGCCCGGTGTCGGTGTCGAGGAAGACGACGCCCTTCTCTTCCAGGTCGTCCCGGATCTTGTGGTAGACGACCTCGGACTCGTACTGGGCGGCCACGCCGGCGACCAGGCGCTGCTTCTCCGCCTCGGGGATGCCGAGCCGGTCGTAGGTGTTCTTGATGTCCTCGGGCAGGTCGTCCCAGCTCGCCGCCTGCTTCTCGGTGGAGCGGACGAAGTACTTGATGTTGTCGAAGTCGATGGCCGACAGGTCCGAGCCCCAGGCGGGCATCGGCTTCTTGTCGAACAGCCGCAGCGCCTTGAGCCGGGTCTGAAGCATCCACTCGGGCTCGTCCTTGAGGGCGGAGATCTCCCGGACGACGTCCTGCGACAGGCCGCGCTTGGCCAGCGCGCCGGCTGAGTCGGAGTCGTGCCAGCCGTACTCGTAGCGGCCGAGGCCGTCGAGCTCGGGGTGGACGGTCTCGGTCATGTCAGCGTCCTCCTGCGGTCATGGTGGGGTCGGGCTCTCGGGTGAGGGCGCGCAACGGGATGTGGGTGGTGCACACCCCGTCGCCGTGGGCGATGGTGGCCAGCCGCTGCACGTGGGTGCCGAGCAGCCGACCGATGAGCTCGGTCTCGGCCTCGCACAGCTGGGGGAACTCCGCGGCGACGTGCGCGACCGGGCAGTGGTGCTGGCAGAGTTGCACCCCGCCGAGAGGGGACGGTTCGACCGTGGCGGCGTAGCCCTCCTCGGTGAGCAGCTCGACGAGCGCGCCGGGGGCGGCAGCGGGGCCGACGGCGGACACGGCGAGCCGGTAGGACTCCTCCAGGTGGACCAGCCGGCGGCGGGCGAACTCGCTCACCGCGTCGGTTCCGCCGATCTCGGCCACGTAGCGCAGCGCCGAGGCGGCCAGGTCGTCGTAGGCCTGCTCGAAGGCGTCCCGGCCGGCGTCGGTGAGCCGGTAGGCACGCGCCGGACGGCCACGGCCGCGTTGCCCATACAGGCGCGGTGCGGCCGGCTCGACCAGCCCCTCGGCCAGCAGCGTGTCGAGGTGGCGGCGTACTCCGGCGGCAGTGACGCCCAGGCGTTCGGCGATGGCCGCCGCCGTGGAGGGGCCGTGCTCGAGGATGTCGCGAGCGACCCGTTGTCGGGTGTCGCGCGAGGCCTCGTCGGCCGGAGCCGCACCGCCGCTCGCCGTCCCCATCATTTTCATGACGCCATCGTTGCCGAATTGCCCGGGGTGGGCAAGTCGGTGGGCCAGGGACAGACGTCGGAAGGTCGTGGCTGCAACGGATGATCATCGGAAGCCCCCGGTCCGCTGGGATGATCGT
>Ga0114939_10002363_pt1 | contig 14020 bp, 7 predicted proteins | sample AshMeaCrysSpring_FD_87196 | JGI IMG/M metagenome (GOLD analysis project Ga0114939, IMG submission 87196) | Groundwater microbial communities from Big Spring, Nevada to study Microbial Dark Matter (Phase II) - Ash Meadows Crystal Spring | ecosystem: Environmental > Aquatic > Deep subsurface >... | reverse complement strand
CCCTGGAGACGAGGTATATTTTTGCCAGGGAGGATTAGGGTCGGCTTACGGCAATTACGCAGAATATACTGTGGTTGATGGGCGGTTTGTGGCCCGGAAACCTGCCTCAATTTCTTTTACAGAAGCGGCTGCAGCACCTTTGGTGTTAATCACCGCCTGGGAGGCTTTATACGAACGCGGACGCTTAGAACCAGGGGAAAAGGTATTAGTTCATGCTGGTGCTGGTGGTGTGGGACATGTCGCCATTCAACTGGTGAAACTCAAAGGTGCGGATGTTTGTACCACGGTGAGTACTCACGAAAAAGCAAATTTTGTCACGCAATTGGGTGCGGATAAAGCAATTTTGTACAGAGAAACAGACTTTGTACAAGCGGTATTGGATTGGACAAATGGTGAAGGGGTGGATATAGCTTTTGACACTGTAGGTGGTGAAATTTTACAGAAAAGCTTCCCCGCTGTGCGCGTCTATGGTGATGTGGTGACAATTTTGGAACCTGATGCTAATACTAGTTGGAAAGTCGCCCGTAATCGCAATCTTCGTCTTGGTTTGGAATTAATGCTCACTCCTATTTTGCAAGGGATGGTGGAAGCACAGCAACACCATGCAGAAATTCTCACCCAATGTGCTAATTGGATTGATGAAGGGAAGCTGAAAATTCAGGTAAGTCATACCTTTCCCCTCCAAGAAGCAGCAAAAGCCCATGAATTGCTAGAAACTGGTTCAATCACAGGTAAAATTGTTCTGCTCATGGCAGACTAGCGGTACGAAATTAGGTTGATAAAATACACAGTTAGCAACGGATTATGTAGCGGATGTAGCGGATGGTTTATTGGTTTTTACAGAGAACTTATCTGTTGCGTCCGTTACCCTTTCATTGGGGTTGTGGTCTTATTAATTCCCCTGTTGATTCTGTGTCCTCTACCTGCACAAGCACAATCAGAACGTCCTACCCTGAATTTAGAATTGTTACAGCAACGCCTACGTACACCGATAATTCGGGAAGGCGTTCCAACGGTGGATTTGTCCCAGTTGGTGATTGATTTACGTCCGGAAAATTCGGGGTTTCGTGATACTTTTTACCAACATTTACGCAAGGAATTGCAACGTGCTGGCTCTAATCCTTTGGGTTTAGACTTGAGTTATTCTCTAGTTCAAGGCGATTTTAATGGTAGCGAATTGGGTTTGCGGACGCCTTTGATTGGTCAAGCTTTGGCACCAATTTTTACTACTAATGAACAAGAGCAACTAGAACGCGATCGCCAGCGTTTAGTCATCCTCAAGCAATTTTCTCGGTTTCCGTTATTACCTCAATCTACTGCACCAAGTGAAATTACTGTATTTCGCGGTCCGTTGACTATGGTACAAACTCGCTTCGCTGGTAATGTCCAGTTTACGGGGACGTTCTTTCTCCAACCAGTGACAGCAAAAGGTGCAATTTTTCACCAAGAAATTACTTGGAACGATAACAGAGTCAGTCGAGGAATTAATTTTACTGGTGCTATTTTTCGGCGGGAATCGCATTTTCAGGGGAATATATTTTTTGGGAAAGCTGATTTTAATCAAACCCAATTTCAAGAACGCGCTTATTTCCAAAATAGTACCTTTGGGGATGCGGCTAATTTTAATCAAGCCGTGTTTAAATTGTTAGCTAATTTCAGCGGTGTCCAATGGCAAGGTAATAGCTATTTTTCTCAAGTACGGTTTTTAGAGCAAGCAAAGTTTACTAAAAGTAGTTTCCACGAATCTTTATTTTTAACAGAAGCAACCTTTGAGCAAGCGGTTACTTTTCGGGAAGCAGAGTTTAATCAACCAGTGAATTTGCGAGGTGCTAGTATTCTTAACCAAGCTGATTTTAGCGATACAGAATTTGCTAGGGAAGCTTATTTAAATGTCCCTGGAATTGGCTTTAATTCCGATAAGGCGAAAATCCTCGGTAATACTGGTCAAATTGGTAAGCTACTGGTTGTACCTTCTTTACAAGGGAATGAAAATCTGTTGCGGAATTTAGTACGAAACTTCCGTCAGTTGCAGCAAATTGCTGATGCTAACCAGGTGCAGTATACCATCCAACGTCTGCGTTTGCGGGAGTTAAGCAGCAGGTTATTTGGTGTGAATATTAATACGGCTTCTGTAGAACGCTTGCAAAAGTTGGGATTTTCTGTTGACCAAGCAAGTGCGATCGCTCAACGGACAGCCATCAATCCATTACGCAATATTAACGAATTACTCACTATCGAAGGCATTGATTTAGGCATATTTTTACAAATACGGGATAGGGTTGTTGTTGGTCTACCCCTGTCTGTGGGAGGTTGGATATTATCAGTTTGGCATTTTTTAGGATTGAGTTTGTTATTGCTTCTCAGTCGCTATGGTTCTAGTTTCTGGTTAGTGCTTGGTGTCGGGATGATTGCGATTGTCCATTTTGGTGTAATATTTTGGTTAGTAGACCGCTTTCGGCGTCTGCGACCGACACCGATTATTCCCACACTATACGAAACTACTTGGATGCTGGTCAGTTACAGTGTCCTAGGATTGTTTGGGTTTCTGGCTATTTTTCGCACCGCTGAATACCCTTGGTTGACAATGGGCTGTCTGGCAATTATTTTATTACCCATACCTGCGTTGCTCCTGTTTCAGCTTTACGAACAAGGACGCTACCATGACTTAATGGATGTCTCTTACTTTACAGAAGACGCGAGTATGCGGCAATTACGCTTGTTAATTGGGCGTTTACCCGTCATTCCCAGGTATCAAATGTTTCGCGAACGTTATATGCCTCTGTTGTGGAATCGTAACTGGAACTGGCTAAATTATTATGATTTTAGCTTGAATAATTTACTAAAAATTGGTTTCAACGATATTCGTCTGCGGGATGAACATCTACCGGGAATCATCACTGCCCTAGCATGGTATCAGTGGAGCTTGGGGATAGTTTACATCACTCTACTATTGTGGACGCTTTCGCGGACAATTCCCGGAGTCAACTTGTTAATTTATTTGAAGTAGGTAATGGGTAATAGGTAATGGGTAATGGGTAATGGGTTTTTTCATGTTACCCATTACCTCATAACTCATGATTAAACCTTTGCTTCTAAAGATTTCAGCAACTCGGTATTGACACCAGACTCGCGAGTCAGGGCTATTTTACCAGTACGAGCTATTTCTTTGAGACCGAATTTTTGCAGTACTTGGACAATAGCCACCATTTTACCAGGGTCGCCGACTACTTCTATGGTGATGGAATCTTCTGCTACGTCTACCACCCTAGCGCGAAAAATCTGGGCTAATTCGACAATTTCTGAGCGAGTATTGCTGCTTGCGTTGACTTTTAGTAGCATGAGTTCCCGTTCTACACAGGGAATCTCTGTGACGTCTTGTACCTTGAGGACGTTGATCAGTTTGTATAGCTGCTTGGTAAGTTGCTCAATTACCCGGTCATCGCCTGGTACAACCATTGTAATCCGGGAAATACCAGATTGTTCGGCAGGACCTACTGCTAGACTTTCGATATTAAAGCCACGACGAGCAAATAAACCAGAAATTCGGGACAGAACCCCCGCTTCATCTTCTACTAGTACAGAAATAGTATGTTTCATGTTGCCAAGGTTGGCGGTGGTGAGATTTTATTAAATATTAAACATTACTTGTGGCTACAGGTCACGCAATGTCACAAAATATGAATATTGTGATTCGTAATTATATCATGCTCAGTCAAAATTAAATTAATATTTAACAATTAATTACCAAAGGTATTAGATGTTAATGTTTATAGAAAAATCTTGAGCAATTGCAAATTTTGATTAAAGTAAATCTTCTTGAAGATTCGTAAAATACGGCTCGTTTCCGTCTCTTCCCTCAAATTTAGAAAAGTGTCAACTCTTCTTGAGATAGATCAAAAAAATCAAAGATTGTCACTACAATACTGGTGAAATTCATAGGAGAAAAATTCTCATGGGCTGGTTACAAAGACTTTTTGGCATGGAAAAGCCGGAAAATGCGGAAGTAAATCCCGAACCCCAGACCGTCGCTGCTGCTGAAGACACAGGTGAATCAATTGCTCCAGAACGGATGGGTTTAAATGGTGAGTATGACCAAAGTGGATTAGCAAAAAGGGTTGCACTGGCATTTGACCAAGACAGTGCATTAACTGATGTTGATAGCCTGTGGGTTGCTCAAACTGGTAGCACCGTTGTCTTAAAAGGGTCAGTTCCCAGTCAAGATATTTTAGACCAGATGGTTTCTGTTGCTCAAGGAGTTAACGGTGCCACGGATGTAGATACCAGTCAAGTATCCGTGGGGTAATAATTCGTAATTCTTAATCAAAATTACGAATTACTAACAACCTATTCCCCAGTTCCAAAGGTGAAAACTTCCGCTGCTAAGGAAATTTCCGGTTCGGAGTGGGAAACTTTGCTGCTGGGGAGGTTGCGTTGCCAATGGGCGGGTGGTTTAATGTTTTCTGGGAGTTTGGTAGTGTTATCTCCGTAAGCCTTTTCGATTTGCTCGGCTTCTAGGTTTTTGACGACAAATATCTTTGCTCCTTGGAGATTTGCGCCGTTGAGATTTGTAGCTTGCAAGTTAGCACCAGTAAATTCTACCGCTTGCAGATTGGCGCTATCGAGGTTTGCTTGGGAGAGATTTGCCAAAAATAAAGATGCATTTTGGAGATTAGCGGATTTCATCTGGGTTTGTTGAAGATTAGCTACGGCTAGCTTGGCTTTTTCCAGATTTGCTGCTTCTAGGGAAGCATTTTGCAGATTAGCGTCAGAAAAATCTACTGCTTGCAAGTTAGCATTCTTCAGGTTTGCACCTTGAAGGTGCGCTTGATTTAGCACGGCACCGCTAATATCAATGTTACTTAAATCTAAGTATTTATTGGCTGGATCTTGCTGATAATTACGTCTTCCTAGTACAGTCAAAGCAACTTGAATATCGGTGCGAAGTTTTGGTGCTTGCTGTTTTTTGGGGTTTATTCCTTTGGATACATTAACTTGTAAGGGTGCATTGTGGCGAACAAAAGCAGCCAAAATTTCCATAATTGTCCAGTGGTCTTGGGGAGAATCCACAGCAAGCTGTTCTAAAGTATAAATTGCACCTAAGCGCGTTTCTATATTGTGATTACCCAGCATTTCTAGTGCTTGAGCGAAGCGTTCCTTAATTTGCTGTTCTATCGTTGCTTGGGCAGTTTGCAGTGCGGCTTTGGCATTATCTAAGGTGATTATCGCCGTCTTATCCATTAGCTCTGAGCGTTTTGCCGCATAATAAATATTACAAAAAATTGCTATGCCGCAAAAAGATATTGCAATTAATTTCAGAAACTCAATAACAGCAATTATACTCTGGTTTCTCAATGCAAAAAAATCTTTCCCTCCCAGGGGGTTAGAGGATGTTTGGATTTGTTGAATCGGGTGAATGCTGAACTGCCAAACTATACTCCCAAATATCAACAAGATAGTCACAAAGCCGATGAGCAAAAACAGCAAAGAACCCTTTCTGATGGATGCAGGTTTTTTTGTATCAAAAAGCATAGTTATTACCTAAATAAATTACCAGATTTTACTACGCTAAGCCAGAAAAAATGTAGTTTATACTACTTATCAATTAATCACAATCACAGATGCAATTAATCATCAATACTCCCAAAACAGATGCTACCTTCCCTGGAATTATTAAAGATTTAGTCCTGATTGGTGGCGGTCACAGTCATGCCATTGTACTAAAAATGTTTGGTATGAAACCACTACCAGGTGTCCGGTTAACGCTAATTACCGATGCATCTGATACACCCTATTCTGGGATGCTACCGGGGCATATTGCCGGATTATACACTCGCGCCGAATGTCACATTAACTTGCGACAGTTAACGAAGTTTGCCCAAGCTAAATTATATATTGATAAAGTGGTAGGGTTAGATTTAAGAAATAATAAAATTTTTTGTCAGAACTATCCACCCGTCAGATTTGATATTCTCTCGATTGATATTGGTAGCACTCCCGCGACTATTTCTGTACCGGGTGCAGCAGATTACGCTATTCCTGCGAAACCTGTGGCAAAATTATTAGCAAAGTGGGATGAATTTACCAGAGATTTTGCTGCTAAATTTTCCCCAGACGTAACCCCTCAACCTCCTTCCCTATTAGGGAAAAGGTCAATCATTGCTATTGTGGGTGGTGGTGCTGGTGGTGTAGAACTAGCGCTATCAATGCAGGCGCATTTACAGCGGATTTTGGATGATTCTAGAGATAACCTGGAAATTCATCTTTTCCAACGGGAACCGCAACTAATGCCAAAATCTAATCCGACCGCACGGTGTCTATTTCAAAGCATATTAACTCAAAGGGGTATCCAACTGCATCTTAATGAAACAGTTTGTAAAGTTGAGCCGCAGCAAGTTATATGTGAATCTGGATTAAAATTAACAACTGATGTGATTTTTTGGGTGACGCAAGCATCTGCACCCCAGTGGTTAGGTGAAGCGGGGTTAGCGACAGATGAAGAGGGATTTGTCAAAGTGAATAATTACTTGCAATCTATTTCTCATCCCCTGGTATTTGCTGCTGGTGATATCGCTGCAATGGTAAATTATCAGCTTCCCAAAGCTGGGGTATTTGCTGTCAGACAAGGGAAGCCTTTATTTAATAACTTGCAGCGGATTGTATTAGGTAAACCCCTACAATCCTATAGACCACAAAAAGATTATTTAAGTTTAATTGGTACAGGTGATAGAAGTGCGATCGCCGTTCGTGGTTGTTTCACATCTTTACCTAGTAAATTATTGTGGTATTACAAGGATTGGATTGACCGGAGGTTTATGGAAAGCTTTAGCAATTTACCGAATTAGGTTAGATTTAGCAGCGTGCGTTTATATGTGGAATAGTCTTGTTTTTCAGACTTAAAATAAATTTATGGCTAAAGAGCTACACTAGGAAATATTCCCGACCCCTAGGGTAAACCTATGGACACTACAATCACCCTACCCCCGATTCTTGAATTGAACATCGATTTAACGGATGAGCAATTCTTTAAGCTGTGTCAGGACAACCGTGATTTCAGATTTGAACGTACAGCATCAGGGGAGTTAATCATTATGTCACCAACAGGTGGAGAAACTGGCAATCGCAATGGTAGAATTACTCAACAGTTGTTTAACTGGTCAGATACCAACCACCTGGGAGTTGCATTTGACTCCTCTACTGGTTTCAAACTTCCCAATAATGCAGACCGTTCCCCCGATGCTTCATGGATTACTATTGAACGTTGGGAAGCTTTAACAATAGAACAAAGGCGGAAATTTCTCCCCCTATGTCCTGATTTTGTCATAGAGTTGTGTTCTCCTAGCGATTCTCTGAAGAAAACTCAGGATAAAATGCAAGAATATATTGACAATGGTACAGGTTTAGGTTGGTTAATTTATGCGGAAGCACGACGAGTAGAAATTTATCGTCCAGGTAGAGATGTAGAAATTCTCGAAAATCCAGCAAATTTGTCCGGGGAAGATGTGTTACCAGGATTTGTGTTGGATTTGACGAGGATTTTCTAGGGTGATTTGAGATTAGTGAATATCAATTTTTAACTTTCTTTAGCAAGAATTAGATTGAGTACGTTTAACTCATTAGATGTTAAAAGATACTTGTCGGTAAAAATTTTTTGCCTAATTTCTGCTAAGCTATAACTTCTAAAAACTACAAAAGGAAATTCTTGATATTGGTGACCAATAGGGAGAATATTACCGACAGGGTAAAGCAAGCGATTATATATAGCTAAAATGTCCCGGAAGCGTTCGTCTTCTGGTTCCTCCGGTTCGTTGGTAAAATATTCCTTCATAGCTTCACCGCTAATAAATGCAAACAATGGCAAAGCATAATACTGATCAAATTGCTGACTGGTTTGTTCAAATTTCTGAGTTTTCTGCTCACCATCCCGAAGCTTTCTCACTAACTCTATGGCATCCTTGATAGCAGAGCGTAAATTTTCAGGATAACATGGACTGTGGCTAATTTCTTGCATATTTCGCCAAAGTTCATCGGTGACACAGTTTGCTATATCAAGCAACCGCATTTGGTAATTTTCTTCCAAAGTATTGTTAGCAAGAGGTACTATTAGTAAGCTACCGCTAATATAGCCTGGTTCAATTTTACCTAAATCGAGTAGTTTATCCAAAGTGTGACAAATTTTGGCGAATTCGCTGTTAAAAGACTCTCGTAAAGCTAGATAATTAGATTCAGTAGTATTCCTGACAGTGAATTCTGCTCTTTTTAGCAGTTGTTGTAAACTGTTATAAACCTTTTCTGGGAGAGGATTGCTTCTGTTTCTATAGTGTTCTTTCTTCAATTGACTGATAAGATTTGCCATCTGAGTAGAAAAGGTTTCACCTGCAGTAAGTACAGATTTACCACCTATAGGGATAATAATAAAATTATTCCGACCTAGACGACCAGAACCAAAAATTCTGGTCATAATTGCTCCTTTAAGGATTAATAATATATTCAGCAGACTGAGAACACTTTCTTGGATAGAAATTTGTTGATATTCCTGGTCATCCTGAGAATAAACTGACCGTTCTCCCAAGTAAAAAATTAACTGTTTATCCTGATTATCTATCTTATCTTCTCCCCGACCTCTATAAATCACCTGAATGACTTCCATGAGATTTTTTTCAATCTCAAATTTGGGAATTTCTACGAGAATATGTTTGGCTTTAGGAAAGGATAAACCTCGACTCCCAGAAGCGGTCATGAAAACTACTTTGACGGTTTCTTGGAATTGTTGGATTTCTTTCTTTTCTATCTCGGAAATATTCGCGTGGATTTCTAGGTAATGCTTGAATTTTTCAAATTCTCCCCGGTGTGTTTTAATTTTATCAATCAATTCTCCTAACCGGCGTTTATCTTGAATGTACACTATTATCTGGTCAATATCTGACTGATTTAAAAGAGATTCTATATCTTGAAAAATTTCTTTTTGTAAGCAGTCTATTAAAATATTCTTTTGCTGTAAACGTGCTTCTTGATTAAACTTGCAAGACTCTATTAAAATTTTATAGGTGATGGATAAACTGCTAGCGGGATAGGAGTTAGCATTGATAACAGTAGCTGGTAACTTTTTAAATGTTAATGACTCAACTTCTAGAGGTTGAGGAGAGTCTACAGCACGTCGAAAATATATTTTATCAGGTTCCGGAGACGCTTCTGAAAGGTGCTGAACTATCACATGTTTGTCAACTATAGACGCATCAGCGATAATCACTTTAGTATTAAATCCATGATGAGAATCCATTAGTTGATATTTGGTGAGTATCTGATGAATTCCATTTAAAAACTCTACACCACCATCATCACCTGTTATCTCATCTATCATGATAAATAAGTGCTTTATTCTCTGAGAAATTTCTTGCATCCTCTGGGGAAATACTCTTCCTTCTCTTTCGTTATAAGCATTTCTAAAGATTTTCTCGAAATGTCTCAAAGTATCACCAGCTTCAGTTTTTTTCAAAGCCTGGATACAAGCAGTGGCGATAATATTATTGCAAGTTTTATGTTCAATAAGTGTGGATATCGCCTCACAAATGCTATTTAAAACACCCTTAGTTTTTTGTTCTCTATCTTGAATCACATCATCTGTGATTCTTTGGAGTCTTTTGAAACGTCTTGGTTGTTGCTCAAGACTGCGACTATCAAGAAAATCAACAGACGATATGACAAACTTATCTTGACGCTGATTCGAGGTGTATTGAACAGTATAGCGTCCAGAGTTATCTGTAATTAAGGTGTTGTTTGTGTGGATAGCTAATAAGCGATTATCGCACAATTTTCCCGGATTTTTGGTTTTAAACTTTTCGATAATATCGAGGTTGACTTGTTTTCTGGGACTGACATAAAAGAAAAGAAATCCTTCATCTATATGACTTTTGAGAAATTCGACAATAGCTGTAGTCTTACCTATTCCTGGATTACCAGTTAAAAATACATAGATATCCTCAGAACTCAAAGCTTTTTTAATCAGTTCACCATGAGCTTGTCGTAAATTCATAGTTCCAGTTAACCCCAACTTTTGCATCAGTTCTTTTGGAACTTCTGCAACCGAGTTGAAAAAACCTGTGATTCGCTCTGTGTGGGGAGGGATAACATTTATTTTATCTGGAGCAATTGCTAAAAGTGAATCAACAAATTCTCTACCTCGCTCAAAACTTGCATAAGCGTTGCGCTTAATTAAATTTAAAACCTGCTGACGCGCTGCAGGAATTTCTTTTGGGCTAGAATCATACTTATAAATCTGATAACAGGTCTTCAAAACATCTATATTGTTGCGATGGATAGACATAGCACTTAGTCCGCGATCGCTATACCCCACAGCATTGAATAAAACCGAAGCTGCATCTTGTAAAATACCACTTTTCCGCAAAAATCCATAGAAGCTATAAGCATAACCTGCGGATTGAATTAATTTAGTACTTTCTTTATCTCTGTATTTAAAAGCGGTAAAGTAACTCTTTAAGTTTTCCGACAACTCAAAATCTAAAGATTTACTATCCATACGAAGATTAGAAAATACACTCTTGGAACGCAAATAGTTAATATCACGGATTAATAACCGTCGCATAATTTCTACATAATCTAGATTGCTAACATCCTCATCCGACTGGATAGAGAATATTGATAAATCAACACAAAGAATCCGATACTGTTGACGATAGCGCAGCAACATCAGCGTGTCTGCATTCAGAAACTCACCTTTTTGTTTATACTCTGGTATGTACTGCAACCGATTATCTAAATTATTAAACTGAGATAATAATTCTCCAAACCATTCACTATCATTCTTCGTGTCATAAGTTCCTAGACTGTTATCGCCATTAAATCGACATTGGTAATATAATATCTCTAAATTTTTGCTTCTATGTGGCTGATTCCATCCTGTAGATGTCAGGTATTCCCGGAAGAAATTTAAACCACTTAAAAACCCTTTTTGTAGAAAAAAGTTACTCCAATTTGCAGCCATATCTTTTTCGAGGGAACTGATAACTTTATCAGCTACGCGATCGCGGATTTTGGGAAACTTAATCTGCTGCAATTCCTGACGATATAAATTCCCAAATTTATGCTTGATTTGATTATGTTCAATATAAGCAATAATTCCAATATTAAAACCTACTTCAAACAAACGTCCTAAATCTTCTGCTATTTTTGATTTCATGACGGGTTTTCTTTTGAATTTTAATGGTATGGTGCATTAAAGATGTATTTATCATACAGTAACGCACCATTAACAAGGAGTGCGTTATTCCTCATCTTGGACGTTTAATACTTTCCGCACCTCAGTTAAAAATGCTAAGGAATTAAACTCCCCCTTTCCTCTCATATGCTTAAACAAAGAAAGTTTACCAACCGAATCATCACCAATCAGATGTTCGTAGGGGTCTAATTTGAGATGGATTTCTCTAGCAGCTTTTTGGTACCGCGAAAAGTGAAATAAAGTTAAATACTGCAAAATGTTATTTTTCAAAGCACCTTCATACATCAACCCCTTGCGAATATCTTCATCATCGATAATACCTTTGTAGATGTTTAATAGCGTTGCGTATGAAATTACCCCGTTATAGTTTTTTTCTTCACCAGGTACATCGATTCCGTTAAACAAATTGAAAAATACAACGGATTGCTTGCTGGGGTCTTCCACTAAATTGGTGAGTTCAACTGTATCTTGTATATACAAAGAACTAGCTGAAATTTTTTTCAACTTCACCGCGTAGTATTTATCAAAAAACATCGGGTATATCTTAATGTCATTATGCTCTGCTTTTACAGCCTTAATCACATCTTTTGACATAAAGAATAATCCATCGTCCTCCTGGGTTTGAGTCAGGTGTAATGTACTGCTATAGGGAGCTTTAGCAATATATATAAAGTGCTTGTATCCCATGCGGTACAGCTTAGCTACCTCTTCAATCACCACACTGGGATAGGTAAATAGCTGTTTGTCGTTATAGTTATCAGAAAAAGTTTTAAGTAACTGCACCCTGACAGCTTTATCTTGCAATTTCAAACCCCAAATTTCTCCCATCAAATTGGATATTTTTTGAGAACTACCCCAGCGGCGATCGCTTTCCCTACTAGAGACTATCACAATAGCAAGTTTGTCTAATTCCGGAGAAAATGACGTACTGTTGAAGCTAAATTTTTTTGGTAATACCGAATAGAGCGAACTCATAACATTCGGAACTTTAAACCTTGCTTTGCTTTGCAAATCACTAATATCAATCCCTTGGGAATTAGAGCGATATTTTTCATTTAGTAAGTGAGACAATACGTTAGACAAAGACACCATAAATTTTTCTATTGGTGCATCATCTTCTTTATTGTTTAAGTGCAGTCGAAAAATCGGGATAAATAATATCTTTTGCTTGTCTAACAGGACTTGAATACAGATATAAGCAAGTAAGCAAAAGGTAAACCGATAGATAAAAGCTTGGTGAGATTCCATGCGATTCTCCTCGGTGCTGTAAGGAAACAATATCAGCTTACGCTTGAGGAAATTTTTATTATAAATTTCCTGACATCTTTTATCTTTTAGAGGTGCAAACAACACAGGTAAAGCACGAATACCTGTTAAATCGTACTCCATGTTGAAGGTTTCTCGGTCATCAGTGGCAAAAAAATGAATGTCGCTAATAGTGATTTTCCCACTCAGAGTACACAAGGAATTTTCTTGTATCTTTGCTTCCCCAATAGATATGTACTTTAAGACTTCTTTCGGATTTCCTCTAACCACAGGTTTAAACAATGTATTGTTATTAAAAATATTGCTGAGATTATCCTCAAGGATGTTTCTTTTCACAACAACATGCAAGGGATAATCGCGTATTGAAAAAGTTGTTTGGCGCTTGATGACTTTTTTCAATAAATCTTTAAGCTTCTTGATTTTTGTTTGGACATTATATTGGTTAAACCCTTTGATAATTCTCCTAAACAAATCTTTTTTAACTCCATCATCACTACCCTTCAAAATTGGCATTACACTTTGTTCAAATCCAACAATGGGGTCATATGATAGTTCAGCATTAGGGTTGTAATCATCTTTTGTTGGGTTATGACGAGACGCAAATAAACAGTAATACAAAAAAGCTATTCTTAATACCTTTCTGGCAAATATTTCTTTTCTAGAAGTATCTGCTAGTTGCGCTTTGTGTTCTTCACTGTCTGGGTTAAGCAGATTCAAGTTATACTCAAAAACATTTCTACCACCGTAAGCCTGAACTTTACCATCTAATTTCAATTTCAGACCAAAGATAAATTGAATTTCCCCCTGCTTGTCATTTGTAGTTTCTCCCAAATAACCCTCGATTTTGGGAATAATTGGTAGCATTTCAAAGGCTTCACCACGGGAAAATATATCTCTATAGTTAACGGAAGTCCCAGCATAATTCACCAGATAATCGCCATCAGCTTTGTCTGGATCATTAATGTAATCTTCTATCATTTTTAGCCGTCTAATCAGGTCTTGCAAATATATTGCACCCTCCGCATTAGTAGCGCTGGTATCAATGTTAATGTTTTCCAGAAGATATTCTAAATAACTTATCTGCGCTTGTTTTTTGATTTTTCCTAAAGTTTCTGTGTTGACAATTTCCTGTAATCGGTAAAAATCAGATTTTGGCTCTTTCTCTAAATCCTCAAGGATATAATCAAGGTCTTCCCGCTCGACTTGACTAGCACTCCTAAACTTAAGATTGATATATTTTTCTAGACTCTCCCACAATTGCTTGTTAAAATCACGGGTATTATGGACAGTGATAGTTAGTTTGTGAACTTTCAAAATTTCTTGATTATCAGAATTTTGGCGAGCGAAAGTTAACCTCTGCTTTTGCAAGCCTCTATAAGGACTAAATGGATAGGTAAAGTCTAAACTTGGTGTTTGACCTTGAAAGCTTTCTAAATCTGTCACTAAATTGGCAACAAACTGCTCAACTGAACAATTATTTTCTAGTGCAGATTCTATAAATTTATTGACACAATTTCTTAT
>Ga0114939_10002361_pt1 | contig 14024 bp, 10 predicted proteins | sample AshMeaCrysSpring_FD_87196 | JGI IMG/M metagenome (GOLD analysis project Ga0114939, IMG submission 87196) | Groundwater microbial communities from Big Spring, Nevada to study Microbial Dark Matter (Phase II) - Ash Meadows Crystal Spring | ecosystem: Environmental > Aquatic > Deep subsurface >... | reverse complement strand
TGTGGCTCATGATGGTGTCTTCTACCAGGGTAAAATGCAGTTTGTTTACATAAAAGTCAATGGCTTCGTCGTAGTCTTTTACCACAAGGGCTAATTGGGCGAGGTATTGTTTCATGATCAGGACAGTTTTTTTGTTCCCAAGCAAACTTACAAATGGTAGTGAAATGAATTTCCAAATCCCGTTTATGGTATGAGATATTAGTGGTTCACTTACTTCAAACTTCATAGATAGAAATGCCTTTTTTGTACATAGGTTCAAAACATTTAAAAGATTTGCTCAAATCCTTGCTTTTGCCTTTTCGATGGCTTATATTACTTCAAACTGTGGTGTATGAAAAAGTGGCAATTCAAATTCCTTGCACTTTGCCCGCTTGCTGCAGCATTGCCTGCATGGGGTCAGCAGCCGGTAATGAGCTCAATTCAACGACTTTTCTTTGAAGTTTCTGGCAGCAAGGCGGAGGTAATATTGCCTCCCAAACTCAACCCTGGCATTCCATTTAGCGGCAGCTTTTTGCCTTCAGCATCCAATTCCCAGCCGCTGCAGTTGATCATTAATGACAAAGCAATTAGTCCAAATGCGTTGGGTTTGTTTCAGTTTTATCCTTTGTCAGAAGACGTTGAGCTAACCATGAAAGTTTCAAATCCAAAGGGTAAAGTAAGCGCTTCACAAACCATAGTTGCTTCCTATGAAGGTATAATAGAATCGGCCAACTGTTTTACAATCGATCATAGTCTATACTATGTTGATGAACCGGTCCTACTGTTAGTTCCAAATATGGCTAAGTTGGCCTCATTAAAGCTTAGGAGCAAAGAAAGGACACTGGAATTGCCACTGCTTGCTGCCACGCCGCATAATTATGTTTATGCAGGGGCAAAGCAAGGCAGCGAAGGGCATTATGCATTGGAGGCGTTTGATGATGCGGGCAGTTTACTGTACTGTGCACCCGTAAATGTGGTTAACCTGAATGGGAAAGTTGCAAAGTCGAACTTACGTAAAGGCGAGCAAACAACATTTGAGTTTATGGTGAAAGGTCTTGATGGGTATTGCTGCTTTCCGGTACAGCTTACCGTAATGAATAGAAGTACATACCATGTTGGATTTGAAGGAAGCCCGTCTATCACGGTTCAAATTGATTCGGCTATGGTGGTGGGCAACCCCAGTGGAATTTCACTTTCTCGTACCGCGGTAGCATTGCAAACGGGAGATTTTGAGATTGAGGCCAGCCTGGTGCGTAATGATAATCCTCCGGTTGTTTTTGCAAAAGATGATGCCTTACCCAAGCCACAGCCGTTGAAGGATGAAGCGATTCTTATTGGGCTGGATAAAGCTTTGCAAAAAGTGTGGTCCGATCCCGCCGGCGCCAAGGGTAAGGAATGGGATGAGTTGTGCGAAAACTGCCAGAAATGCCTGAAAGCCAGAACAGGCGAATGGGCAGAGATACTGGTAAAGGAACTTGGTGAGGGAATCATTAAGGAATTTGCTGGTAAAGCACTCGACCTGGTACTTGATGCTGCCAAATCACTTGAAAGTATTAAGGACATGGTAGAAGGGGTGGCCGAAGCAAAGGAGGCTTACGACAATGCCGCTGAAAAGGTAGAAAAGTTGGAGGAACTGAAAGGTAAAATTGAAGATGCCATCCGCAAGGGTGAGCTGAAAATAGTGGAGTTGGAACCAAAAATTTGCGGAGACTGCCTGATAAGCGGTATTATTTTCTATAGCCCCAATACAGGATGTGTAACGGCGGTGCTTAAATGCCAGGGTACCAAATTGTGTTGCCCTTCGGCCGATAATCGCCTTGTTCTGCATTATTGTACCGACGAATATGGCATGCCTGCTGATAAGAAAGGTGGTGTAGGCGCAGAGGTTATTAAGCGATAATTGGTTATCAAAAGCCCTCGGGCAGGCAATACTGAAAAGGCAACTACAGCCCTAAGTATCCTGCATGCCACAGGCAGGCTGCCGTAGCTTATATTTGCGCTCCACTTACAAAAAACGGGTGGGTGAAATTTGACAAGTAATAAAGCAGGCACCATGACTTACAACGCCAATACATTACAGAACCTGATTGCCCACGCCAAAGAGTACGGTTACATTTTTCAGAGCAGTGAAATTTATGACGGCCTGGCCGCTGTGTACGATTATGGCCAAAACGGCGCCCAACTCAAAAAAAACATCCGCGACGCGTGGTGGAAAACCATGACGCAACTGCAGGAAAATATTGTGGGCATTGACGCTGCCATCTTTATGCACCCCACTACCTGGAAGGCAAGCGGCCATGTGGACAACTTCAGCGACCCCATGATCGACAACAAGGATAGCCAGAAGCGCTACCGGGTTGATCACCTGATAGAAGCTCACGCCGAAATACTACAGCAGCAGAGTAATAAGTTGCAGGCCGAAGCATTAATACAGCGCATGGAAAAGTTGCTGGCCACCGATGATTTTGCCGGCATTAAGCAACTTATTATTGACAATAATATCAAGTGCAGTGTAAGTGGTACTTGCAACTGGACGGATGTGCGGCAGTTTAACCTCATGTTCAGCACCGAACTGGGCAGCGTGGCCGAAGACGCCAACCTGATTTACCTGCGCCCCGAAACGGCACAGGGAATCTTCGTAAACTTCCTGAACGTGCAGAAAACAGGCCGCATGAAAATTCCGTTTGGCATTGCCCAAACCGGTAAGGCTTTCCGCAACGAAATTGTGGCCCGTCAGTTCATCTTTCGTATGCGCGAGTTTGAGCAAATGGAAATGCAGTATTTCATCCGCCCCGGCAGCCAAAAGGAATGGTATGCCTACTGGAAAGAGGAGCGCATGAAATGGCACAAAGAGGTGATGAGCTTTCCGGCAGAGCGCCTGCAGTTTCACGATCACGTAAAGTTGGCCCACTATGCCGATGCCGCCGTTGATGTGGAGTTCAATTTCCCATTTGGCTGGAAAGAACTGGAAGGCATTCACAGCCGTACCGACTACGACCTTGGCCGCCACCAGGAGTTCAGCAAGAAAAAACAACAGTATTACGACAACGAGATCAACCTGAGCTACGTACCTTATGTAATTGAAACTTCGGTTGGCCTCGACAGGCTGGTGCTTGCTACCCTGAGCAATGCCTATGCAGAAGAAAAATGGACGAAAGAAGACGGTGGCGAAGACAGCCGCGTGGTACTGCGCATACCAGCCAACCTCGCACCTACCAAGCTGGCGGTGCTGCCCCTTACCAAGAAGGATGGCCTGCCCGAAATAGCCCGCGACATCATAAATGGTTGCAAGAGCAGCTTCCCCTGCTTTTACGAAGAAAAAGACAGCATAGGAAAACGCTACCGCCGCATGGATGCTATTGGTACGCCGTTTGCGGTTACGGTAGATCATCAAACTAAGGAAGATGGCACTGTTACCATCCGCTACCGCGACACCATGACGCAGGACCGCATACATATGAGCGAAGTGAAGGGTAAAGTGCTGGAAGCGATTGCGGTGTAAATGTAAAATTCAATCGAACCTGTAAGCGCAATTAAATATGCAGGCAGGTACATATAAAAAATGCGGCTTTGGATGAGCCGCATTTTTCGTGCCGGGTATTACAGTTCCTTGATTTTGATCTTTTGCCAGTACACTTCATTACCCCCGCCATCGTGTATTTGCAGGGCTATACCACCCCTTTCGGCAGCAATTTTGTCATACGTTAGCATAATCATTAGATGGCCATTGAGCCTGGTGGTAACCGTGCCGTTTTCAAACCGTACCTTTATTTTGTTCAATTCGTCGTATTTCAGGTACTGGTCCAGCGCGTTGCCGGGCTTTTTAAGCCAGCCACATGCATAGCTTTCGTAAATGCCGTCGGTGTTGTGGCCGGGCGGAGCTTCTTCGGCCTGCCCTAAGGCCTTACTTCACCTCATTTCCAAGCAAGTCAACTTTTGTGTTGATTTCGGCGTCTCCCTTTTTCAATTTAATGTTGAAAAATATCTTGCCTGCCTGTTCGGTAGCATTCACATTGGTTATCCGGTACTCCGGATATCGTTGTAACAAAATTGTCTTAATCTTTTCAGGCAAAGGATCCTGATAAGATATTGTATTGGAATGGTATTTTTCTGGAACAGCATTAGCCCGCAACTCGATAAACTTGTTAGGTGCATCTCCGCTGTGCACCAGCTCAAAGGCATCATATAGCTCGCCAATTGCAGTGTACGACTCGAAACGTAAACGATCGCCCTCAATGGTAACCACCTGAAAAAGTTGGGTATTCTCTCCAATGCGTTCCCTATCGGCACCGAGTTTTGTCCAATCTTCACCAATATTATACATTTTGCCACCGGAAACAGAAACCACGTAAACGGTACCTGTCTGGTCGCGAAGGTTGATGCCATCAATCACATTTTCACCCGGAGAAACCCGTCCGCGGGCATAGCTATGGTCGTGGCCTTGAAGCACCAAATCCACCTTGTATTTATCAAAAACCGGTTTCCATAGGTTCCTTAACCGATCGTTGTTGCGGCCTTCTGAAGCTGAAAATAGGGGATGGTGAAAAGTGATGACCGTCCACTTTTTCGAATTGTTGGCAAGTACCTTCTCAAGCCATGGAATTTGCTCTTCCTGTTTAGTGTTGCTATTTAAGGATATAATTCTCATATCCTGATAGTCCATGTAGTACACTGTTTCGGCAAGTTCCGGGTGGGCGGAAGGGCCATTTTGCGGAAGGGTAAAGTGTGGACGCCACTGTACAGACAGGCTTTTTCTACCAGAGTCTTCTTCGGCCTTTGTTTTGCCGCGATATTCGTGGTTGCCGGGCGTAGGAAAGGCAGGAAGCATACTGTGTATAAAATCTCCCGCGTAAAACCATTCATGCCAATCCTGTTCAAGGTGAGCCCTGTTGATGAGGTCACCCGCAAGAACGATGAAACCTGCATCAGGGGCGGTTTTAAATCCCTGACGGATCAGCCGTGACCAAAGTTCCAGGATATAATTTTGTGCATCACCAACGTAAAGAAACGAAAAACGTTTTTTCAGATCTTTTGAGGCCGTTCTAAACTGAAACCATTCGCTCCAATGCTCACCGTCGCCTACTCGGTAAGCATATATGGTGTCGGCGAGCAAGCCCTTAAACTCTACTGAGTGGTGATGCGATAATACATTGGCGCCTTCTATTGCCGTAGCATCCATTATTTCAGTTTTGGCACGCAGTGTTTTAGCATTTCTCCAGAATCTTGGTGCCGCAGTAGCCAATGCAATTTCTGCAAAAGATGTTTTCACTTCTGCATTTGTTCTCCAGGTCACATTTGCTTGCGAAGCAGGATCTTGTCCATAGTTGATTATAATTCGGTCCGGCTGTATAGTAGGTTTAGTCCATTCCGGTTGGAATGCCGGTGCTTTATAAACCTTAACTTCCTGAGCTTTTGTACTGAATATATTAGTTAAAAAACAAAATATAAGTAGATAATGATGGTGCTTCATTAACAGTCATTTTATAAATTGAGGGAAAATCCCAGGAAATATGAGGCACCAAATGTTTGATAGCTGTCATAACGGCTTGGGTCGCCAGAAAATTCTTGTTCAGGTGCATTATTCAAATTTCGTGCTTGTGCTAATATCTTGATCTTTTTTGAAGGAAAAGTATAGGCTGCAGTTATATCCAAGCTTGTACGGGCGCTTTCGTATAAATCAAAGTCAGCTTCTTTTAAGTCAGGATTAATCCGAATTGCATCGCGAACAAAGCCGTCTGCTGTGCTTCTCGGACTCACTAAGAAATCACTGCGGTGCGTAACTGCTACCCTGAGTTCTACTCCATTGCGCTGGTAGTAAGGTATAATGTTGTAAGTAAGATTAGGCTGGCGTAATAATCTTAACTTCTCATCTTCTCGGTTAGGATATTCTGCTTCTGATTTTATGACAGCAACGTTGGCAGTTAAACCAAAGCCACTCCAAAACCCCTTCAAGAAACTGAACGACTGATCAAAACTTGCTTCAAAACCACTTACTTTAGCCTTATTCAAATTGACATACTGATTGAAACGCAATTCATCAAATTGCTGACCGGCAAATTGTACGTTATTTTCTGTATAACTATTAAAGAAAATTTGATTGTCAATATTTTTCAGGAATGCCCCGGCTGAAAGCAAGCCTCCTGATTTAAAATAATATTCAAGAGAAAGATCATAGTTGGTCGAAACATATGGTTTCAAATCTGCGTTAGCACCATTATAAACACCGGTTATAGTTCCATCGGCATTGTTACCATTAATGGTTAGTTCGGAAGTGCCGGCCAATTCGTCATAATTAGCCCTGCCTAAAGTATTTGTCCAGGCTGCGCGGGCCATGAATTGGTCGTTGATCTTAAAATTCAGATTCAGGTTTGGTAACCAATTGGTATATCCATTTTTGAAATCTATTGGTTGATAGCCCTTGCCCGAATCAACATATGGCGATGAAATAACATCCGTATGTTCTACACGTAATCCGCCTACAACTTGAACCAATTTAGTATTGATGGTGGCCATGGCATAACCTGCTGAAACTGTTTCCTTATATTTTATGTCCTCATCATAAATTTCAGCGTCGGTCTGATCCTGGCGGAAAAATATGCGTTCCGTATTATTCAAATTGGCCGGATTGGCAAAGAAGTCTCTGAATTTCACCGGATCGCCTGACACATAGGGTTGGGTGTTACCAACCGGAACGGCAGGCGGGGTTATGGCAAATTCAGTAAGCTTATAGCGATTGGGTGCTTTACCTCCCCCTTGCTTATCATCATCGTACCTATCTTGCGAGCGGTCAACCTCTTTGTCTCGTGTACGCACACGTCCGCCAAATTTTAGTATAGCAGGCGCTTTTTTGGTGAAATTAAAATTGTACTTAAAGTCTGCCGAACCTTCATACATGTTTTCGAGTGTGGTATTGTCGTTTCTTATGTTGAGCGTGCGCAGGAAATACAGATCGTTGTTGGAAGCGGTAGTTCTGTCCAGGGGTAATATATCGAAGAAGAATGGCGTTAGGTCATACCTGGCTGCCAAAAGGGCCTCAGTAGCACGATCATTTTCAAAAGTACCGTCGATGTTAAACTCTTTTCCATCGGCCTTTGAGTATACACCGTTCAGGTTCATGACCCACTTGCCAAAACGTTGCTCTGTTCCCAGGTTAAAACTATACAGGTCATTGAAAATGTCAGCGCTACTCAAATCCAATTCTCCTGAACCTTTATCGAAGACCCCGGTTGTGGGTGTTTGATTAATCAACTTTCCTACACCGGCTACTGTTAATTCAAACTCGTTGTTGTAATTCGTTTCTTTGTTTTGTGTGTAAAGCGACCTGAAGTAGTATTTTGATTTTGGGCTTGGGCGATATTCCAAATCGGCATTCAGGCCAAATCTTCTGCGCGAATTGTCTTCATATTGAATCTCAATTTCGTTTGGCCCTAAATAACCCGGTGTCAAGTTCCCTTGTGCATCAGTACCTTGTAATAGCTGCCATCTGTCTGGATCAAGAATAACCTGGGCAAAGTCTCTGCTGAAATAGTTTGCGGCGGCTACCACACCAAACTTCTTTTCTTTACCAAATCTTTTTCCTGCAGTCACAGCAAATCTGGATTGAAATCCCTGGTCGCCAAAATCCACCTGTTGGTCTGTATATAAACCGTCAACAGAAGCAACAAGAAACTGGGGTTTTGCACGGTCAAACGCAGAAATCGTGTTAATATTTACACTACCTCCTATTGCCGTGGCTTCCATATCGGGCGTTATAGTTTTCATTACTTCAATGCTCCCAATCATTTCGATTGGCAGAAGGTTGAGCGGGGTTTCTCTGCCTGAAGATGCGGATGCGAGATTACCACCATTTAAACTTACATTTACTAACGAAGGTTGTATTCCGCGAATTGAAATGAATCTTCCTTCACCGGCATCCGTTTCAATAGAAACGCCGGCAACCCGTTGAGTAGCCTCGGCTACGTTGATATCCGGAAGACGACCTAAATCATCCACAGAAAGTACATCCCGCTGATTAGTTGCTGTTCTCTTTGAATTGATAGCGTTCAACTGGCTTTTGCGCAGCCCCGTGATAACAACATCATTTAATGATTGGGAGAGGGATTGAAGCGATAAATTAATTGTATTGGGTTCTGAAGCTGAAAGGTTAAGCTCCTTTTCCAGTGTTTGAAATCCTAAATAGCTAACAACCAGAACCTGTTTGCCCACAGGCGCCTTCGCAATCAGAAAACTACCATCAGTTTCGGCTGCAGATCCAATGGTGGTGCCCTTTATGGTTATTGTAGCGCCAATAAGCGGCTCACCGGTTTTGCTGTCTTTTATGGTGCCCCTAATCGTTGCATTTTGCCCAATTGCAACAGCGGTAACGCAAAGGAGCATGGCAATTGACAAGACGGGCTTGATCATAGAATGATAAATGGTTCTCATCAGTTAAGATTTATGGGTGCGAAATTTCTGCTCATGCGTTATGGAATTGTTTTGGTCGTGTTAAGTAATGGTAAAAGTTTGGCATATCATTTTGCTTGTTCAAGAGTGCGGTAATGAGTGGCTTCGAAATACTTCGGAATAATCTGCTATCTTAAAAAGCAGTTGACAAAGCACGGGCATGAATAAAAAAGCCCGCGCTTCTGTGCGCAGGCTTCTTTGAAAGGATTGTTCTTTACCGCTTTAAAGTTCCTTAATGCGAATATTGCGCCAGTAAACTTTGATACCTCCGCCGTCGTGAATTTGAAGCGCTATGCCTCCTTTGCCGGCTGCGATCTTGTCATCGGTAAGCGTAATCATTTGATGGCCATTGAGCCAGGTGGTTACCGTGCCGTTTTCAACCCGTACCTTCATTTTGTTCCACTCGCCGTATTTCAGGTACTTTTCAAGGGTACTGTCGGGCTTAATAAGCCACCCACGGCCGTAGCTTTCATAAATGCCGCCGGTGTTGTGGCCTGGCGGAGCTACTTCGGCCTGCCAGCCGGTAATTTTGGTGCCTTCTATGCGCGAACGAAAGAAAACGCCGCTATTGCCCGATGCCCCCTGTTTAAATTCCAGGGTGAGTTCAAAATTGTAATAATCTTTGTCGGTACCCAGGTAGCCGTAAGCCTTGTCGGGGCCGCTTTCGCACACCATCAGGCCGTCTTCTACATACCATTTTTCGGTGCCGTATATCTTCCATCCGGTCAGGTCTTTGCCATTGAATAAACTGGCTTTTTGGGCAGTTGACTGAAATGCCGTGCTGTACCATACCAGAATTGTAAAGAGTGCTAACCCGACGAAACGATTTATAATCATGGCGAAAATTTTGTGCTGGCAAGGTAACAAAGGCGTCGCACTCTTGCGATGCTATAAGTGGTGCGCTTTTGGCCAGAGTTTGCTGAACGTAAAGACTATACCCCAACTGGTGTAGTAGTTCCATTTATTATCCCACACCAGGGCAATGCCGGCCTCCAGGTTTTTGGGTAAATGCCCCCCAAATTCCAATCCCAGGCGTGTCATGGCAAGGGTATGCCCTTCCGAAAATTCGGCGCCCACCCCGCCAATGGCCGTCCAGCGCTTGCCAAACTTGTACATAGCTACCGGCACCATGGCCCAGGGATTTTTGCGCTCCAGTTCTTTATCGCCATCGTGTTTCACTACAAAGGTTTCCGGTATCCAGTCGTTTTGCATGCCAATACCCCATTTGTTGCTCTGCCAGTAATCGCAATTCAATGTCCATGATGCGATAGGCAACCATTCGGTGCTACCGCAATTTGGCCTTGAGACAGGTGGGTGTGCCCCAATCCGAGCGTGAGGCGATGGCTGCACTTCACATGGTGTGGGGGGCTGGCATGATGCATAGAATCGGACGCATGCTGAACCGGCACACAAAATCCTTGAATCAATAATAACACTAATCCTGCCAAATGAAGTGCAGGGCACTGTGTCAGGACTTTCTTCATATAGTTGCTGCCGCGCACACGTGCTACTTCCTTACAAAAATTGATTTGCCTTCTTTAATAGTCTCCATCACTTTCAAATCCTTGATGGTTTGTGGCTCCACTTTCAGCGGATTTTTATCAAGTATCACCAGGTCGGCAATTTTCCCCACTCTCAGGCTGCCGCGCCGATCCTGCTCATCATACTGTGCAGCAGCCCAAAGGGTCTGGCTCTTCAATGCTTCGTAGGGAGTAATGCGCTGGTCGGCGCCGAGGGTTTGGCCGCTGCGCGTTGGCCTGTTTACCGCCGTCCACATCATAAACATCTGGTCGAGCGGAGCTACATAAAAATCGGTATGATTGGTGGGCTGGAGCCCCAGGTCAATCGCGTCGCGCATAGGACTCAAGTAGGCCGCCTGCTTTTCGCCACGGTTTTTGCGGTGTGCATCCGAAAAGTAAAAAGTATGCTCGGTGTAAAACGAAGGCCTGATCTTGAGTAGAGGAAATTTAGCCAACTGGTCTTTGCGCACAAACTGTGTGTGGGTGGTAGTTACATTCCATGGCTTGCTGTAGTCGCCACCGCGAGCCAGTTCAATGGCCTTCAAAAACATGCCAATGGTGCTGTCGCCGTTGGTATGATTTAGGAGCGCTACTCCCCAGTCGTACACTTTCTTTTCCAATGCATTCAACTCTGCCTGCGGCATGGTAGGTTCGCCCAGCCATTTCTTTTCGCCACTGGGCCCGCCGGTAAGGTAGGCGGTTGAAAAGAATGCTGTTTTACCTTGAGGTGAGCCATCAGCGGTGATTTTGACCCCGCCAATTTTCATGCCCTTGTTGTATTTGCCCCAGGTGTCAAGCGGAAACTCTTTAAGAATGCCCTCCAGGTCGGTCATGAAAGGAAATGCCACTACATCAATGATGTTGGCGCCCGAGTCGGTGGCTCGCTTAATGGTCTGGAGATCGGTGAGGTGGGTAGCGCCTTCGTGTGCCAGGGTAATGCCTGCCGCTGCGTACATCATTTGGCCGGCGCGGGTGGCTTCATCTTCATCGGCTATGGAAGGCTTGGGCAATTTGGAAAACACCGGCAGGTAGGCCGTTTCCATAATCAGCCCATAAGGTTCGTTGGTGCCAGGCTTGCGTACTACTACACCACCCGGAGGTGTTTTGTAGTCGGCCGAATAGCCAAATTGCTTTAGGGCAACCGAATTGAGTACGGCGCCATGCATGCTTACGTGCCCCACAATAACAGGATTGTCGGGGAAAGCGGCATCCAGGTGGTTGCGGTTCAGTTGGTTGCCTTTGGGCATCGTGTTCTCATCATAGCCGTAAGCCTGTATGATTTCACCCCTGGGAATTTTCTTTCCTGCGGCAAACGCCTTCAGGGCGGCTACAATTGCGTCAGGACTGCTGCCGGGCCCGTTGGGTGGCGGATATAGATTGGCTTTGTTAGCAACACTTAGCGATTGAATGTAATGACTGTGTCCGTCGATAAATGCCGGTATCAACGTCTGGCCTTTCAGGTCCACCATTTTATGGCCGGCACCGGCGGCTTTCATGGCTTTGTCCTTGCTGCCAACAAAAACAATTTTCCCATTTCTTACTACAATGCTTTCTGCATAGGAAGCGCTGTCGCCTTCCATGGTAATGATGTCGCCGCCGTAGTACATGGTAGCTTCATCATTTGCTCCCCTGTTTTCAGACGCTTTTTGGGGGTTAGTGCCTCCTTTGCAGGCCATAAAAAAAATAGAGGAGACTAAAACTAATCGACACAGTTGAAGTTGCATAAGGCCTCTCTTAATTAAAGTGGTTATAAAAAAATACCAGCAGGGGGCCCTGCCATAGGTTTATAAGCAGAAACATTTGATAGAAATAATAGTACTTGATTTCCCGGGCGGAGGGCAGCCTCGCTTTGCTTTTTTTGTTTCAACTGAACAAACGAAACAAAAATTGTAGTTGCATGCCAGGTTATGCGTCAAGGTTTTCGAGGTACTCGCTGGGGTTAACTCCTGTAATGCCCTTGAATTCCCGGATGAACGTGGTACGGCTCTGAAACCCACTTTCGGCAGAAAGAGCTTCCAGTGTTTTGAATCTTTGTTCTCCTTGTTTTATTTTGGAAATACAATATTCAATGCGTAATTGGTTGAGGTATCCATATAGGTTGGTGCCTCGTCGCCGGTTGATGTATGCAGAAAGTTTGTGAACGCCTATTCCCTTATCATCGCTCAGGTCGCTCAACTTATACCTTGGTTGCAAATAAGGTTGGTGGCTTTTCATGAAGTCCTCCACCTGCCTGCCAATGTCATCGAGCATTTCATCGGTGAAATTTGCAGGTATTGAAGGTTGCTCGGGCTCTGGCTCCTGTGCGTTGGTTGGCTGTTCCTGTTCAGCAGGATGGCTTAAGAGCGGTAAGTTTTTATCATAACTATGTTCATAAGCAGGAATGTTGTCAAAAGCACGGGGTTCAAATAGAACCAGGTAGCATTGCGCAGCGGCAATAAGTAGCGGCGACACATTTATCACGCTCACCAGAATGGGCCCAAGTGTAACCAGGGCAGTGGTAAGTGGCACAAGGATAATAACTACCTGGCCAAACAACAAGAGTAATATCCAGCGTTTCAACTAGGGGTTTTGCCTGATGATATTTCCTCCTTTTGACTCAAACGCTCGCTTTACCAAAACCGCTTGTATTCACCAGTATATGCACGCCATGCCGTATCGCATTATGAAATGGCCGTAATCGGGCATAAACCAACCTTCTGAATAAGTGACCTGCCTTTGCACAGGCGTCATGGCGGCCTGTATGCGCAGATTCTCTGCTGCCGGAAGTAGAAAAAATGGAAGGTAGTCTACAATGAAAACAACAGCAGGCAGCAGGTGAAGCAGGTCAACAGCTTTAAACCTGCTTTGAAGAAGGTGCGCCGGTAGTACAAATAGGATGCAGGAAAAATAAGCAAAGACGTAAGGTGAGGTGGCCGGTACGCATGAGATGGGCATTATATACAGAATGCCCAAACACAATAAAATAGCCAATCAATAGCGAATAACCGTAAAGCCAGAAATAGCCGGCCAGCAAACGAATAGCCGTTTTGTCGCAGACACGTTTGCGAAAACTAAGCTGGGAAGCAATAGTAAACAGAAGTGTAAGCGAAAAAATATATAATACACTCAGAGCCGTCATAAAGAGAAAAGGGTGCGTAGCAACTTCCGGAGCAAATCAATTACCAATGTGTAGAATAATACCTTCTACTACGCTGCTATAACTTTCTGATTTTAATATTCTTAAACCACACCGGGCTGCCATGATCCTGCAGCGAAATCAATCCGGTTTTGGTTTTACCATAGTCGGGGAAAGCATCCCACTTGCCACTGTTGCGGCGCTTGGTCCAGTCTTCGCTCCAGGGTACAAATGATACGGTCATTTTTCCGTTGAGCCAGTATTCCACTTTTTGAGGTGTAAACACAATGCGTGTGTTGTTCCATTCGCCGGCAGGCTTAAGGGCCTTATCAGATGGGGCAGGGTACATGGCATAGTCGCTTGCCGTCTTCTGCCAGTCTACCAGTTTCTCCGGATAGTTCACATCGTCAATAAGTTGATACTCTGGTGCTGTATAGTAAGCTGCCTTGTAATTAGGACCTTCTGCAGCGTGATAAAAGATGCCACTATTGCCCTGTGGGCTAATCTTCCAGTCAATGCTCAGTTCAAAATTCTCGAATTGGTCGGCTCCATACGCAATATCTCCGCCCGTATCGCCTTCGGCCTTGCCCAGGCATTTCAGGGTCCCGTTTTCAATGGTCCAGTTGCTTGGGAAGGCCGTGCCGTTGAATTTGCGCCAGCCTTTTTGGCTCTTACCATCAAACAGCAGTTGCCAGCCGGCTTTCTTCTCTGCTGCAGTCAACTTATTATCATTTTGCGCCGATGCTGTTATAAATCCCGTCAGCACCATTAGCATCCATATTGCTTTTTCCATTTGTGTTTTTTTAGAATTTTTTGATCAGCCATTTTCAGGCATCGCTCATTTTAATATTTAGAATAATTAAGTTACGCCGCATTGGCCTTTAGTTCTTTGAAAGTCTTGGTTTTGTTAGTTGCCACTCTTAGCATGATATTTTGGAAAATCGATTGTTCGGTATTACGTCGGTTGG
>Ga0114939_10002360_pt1 | contig 14026 bp, 12 predicted proteins | sample AshMeaCrysSpring_FD_87196 | JGI IMG/M metagenome (GOLD analysis project Ga0114939, IMG submission 87196) | Groundwater microbial communities from Big Spring, Nevada to study Microbial Dark Matter (Phase II) - Ash Meadows Crystal Spring | ecosystem: Environmental > Aquatic > Deep subsurface >... | reverse complement strand
CATTGTGTAGCTGGTACAGTTGATTCCCCCCCCCAGTAATCGCTCTCGTCTTCGGATTGTTGTCCAGTCTTGTCCAGCCAGGACAAGAGTTACCGCTACATGGGGTGCCTGTATATTGCCAAATCCAGCCATCATTGTGTAGCTGATACAAATTTTGGGATTGAGTTTGCCCTTGCGCTGGGAATGGCATTACCATTTGTGAGAGCAACAACAGAGTGGTGAAGGGCAATGTAAAAATGTTAGAAAAAATAGAGTGGCGATTAACCTGGCTCATATTGGCACCTTCTCCTTAATTTACACAATATGAAGCTGAGGTTTTACAGATTTCTACGGCAATGAACGTTGAGTGCGACCTCAACCTATTCAGTGTTTATCTCCCTGTGCAAACCTCTATTTTTGATTCCCACCCCTTGGTGATTTCATCACACAAGAAATGGATTAAAATCTGGAATTTTATAGCTTGATATTAAAATAATTTCCATAAACATAGATACATTTTTTGGAAAAGTTAATCTTGGGACACAAGCTGTAAACTTTTGTGCATTTTACATGCACAACATCTGAAAACAGCATCAATCCTCCTCCTTGGCGTCCTTGGCAACAGGCGCGGTTAAAAAAAACAGCCGCCTCCCAAACAGAGACAGCTGCTAATTGACTTAGGAGGGCAATAAGCCCAACGCCAGTCGCCTCAACGGGGGGAACCCCCGCACAGCGCTGGCTCCCCCACAAAAATCTTAGTAATCGAAGTCCCCACCGCCCATACCAGCACCAGCACCAGCGGCTGCATTATCTTTAGGCTCAGGCTTATCAACCACGATACACTCGGTAGTCAACACCATAGCAGCGATGGAAGCAGCGTTTTGCAGAGCCGAACGAGTCACCTTAGCAGGGTCAACAATACCAGCAGCAAACATATCTACAAATTCATTTGTAGCTGCATTGTAGCCAGTGTCAAAGGATTTTTCCTTCACACGCTCAGCAATTACCGCACCATTCTGACCGGCGTTTTCGGCAATTCTCTTCAAGGGAGCAGCTAGAGCGCGAGCTACAATCAAAGCACCAGTCAACTCTTCACCAGAGAGGTTGCCATTAGCCCACTCTTCCAACTGAGGAGATAGGTGAGCTAGGGTAGTACCACCACCAGGAACGATACCTTCTTCTACAGCTGCCTTGGTAGCGTTGATAGCGTCTTCTAGGCGCAGTTTCTTGTCCTTCATTTCGGTTTCGGTAGCAGCACCAACCTTAACTACTGCTACACCACCAGCCAGCTTAGCTAGACGCTCTTGCAGCTTCTCTTTGTCGTAGGAAGATTCAGTTTCGTCCATTTGACGGCGAATTTGTTCGCAACGAGCCTTCACAGCAGCTTCGTTACCTTCTGCCACGATGGTGGTGTTGTCCTTGGTGATGTTGATGCGGCGAGCTTTACCTAGCATATCAAGCTTGGTGTTGTCAAGCTTCAGACCAGCATCTTCGGTGATTAACTGACCACCAGTCAACACAGCAATGTCTTCCAACATTTGCTTGCGGCGATCGCCAAACCCAGGAGCCTTAACAGCAGCTACATTCAACACACCCCGCAGACGGTTAACTACCAGGGTTGCGAGAGCTTCTTTCTCGATATCTTCAGCGATAATCACCAGGGGACGACCAGAACGAGCTACTTGCTCCAGGACGGGTACTAGGTCTTGTACCAAGGCGATTTTCTTATCGGTCAGCAGGATGAAAGGCTCATCGAAAACTGTTTCCATCCGTTCGGGGTCAGTAGCGAAGTAGGGAGAGATATAGCCTTTGTCAAAGCGCATCCCTTCGGTGATTTCCAACTCGGTGGTCATGGACTTACCTTCTTCCAGGGAAATCACACCTTCCTTACCTACTTTGTCCATTGCTTGGGCAATCATCTGACCGACTTCATCGTCGTTACCGGCAGAGATAGCACCTACTTGGGCAATAGCTTTAGAATCTTCAACGGAACGGGCATGTTCAGCAATTTTTTCTACCAGGAAGCCAGTCGCTTTGTCAATACCGCGCTTCAACTGGATAGCATTGGCACCAGCGGCAACGTTCCGCAAACCTTCTTTGACCATAGCATGGGCAAGCACGGTAGCGGTGGTGGTCCCATCACCCGCTGCATCGTTGGTTTTGGAAGCCGCTTGACGGATGAGGGCTACACCAGTATTTTCAACGTGGTCTTCCAGTTCAATTTCTTTAGCGATGGTCACACCGTCGTTAACGATTTGGGGTGCGCCAAACTTTTTCTCTAATACAACGTTCCGACCCTTGGGACCGAGGGTAACAGCAACGGCTTCTGCCAGAATGTCCATACCACGCTCAAGGGCACGACGAGCGTTTTCGTTGTAAATAATCCGCTTTGCCATAGTTTTGTGTTCCTGAGTTTCGCGCTTTATCTTTATTGGTCAGTGATTCTTTGCAATTTGCCTTTTGTCAAAATGTCGAAAGTCTTTGACAACAGTCCTGTACTGATGACTAATGACTAATGACTAGCTAACAATGGCGAGAATGTCTTTTTCCGACAGCAGCACGTACTCGTCAGTACCCAGTTTGATGTCGGTACCAGCGTACTTGGAGTACAGTACTTTATCGCCTACTTTCACTTCCAGTTCTTGACGAGAGCCATCGTCATTGCGCTTACCTGGACCTACTTGCACTACTTCTCCGACTTGGGGTTTTTCTTTAGCGGTGTCGGGAAGCAAAATGCCCCCAGCGGTTTTTTCTTCCGAGGCGCTCACTTTCACGAACACGCGATCGCCTAAAGGTTTAACGGTAGAAACGCTCAGAGATACAGCTGCCATAGATTCCTTTTCTTTGAGTTAGCACTCTCAACTCCTGAGTGCTAATTTAGCGGAGGGGAGTGTCTCATGGCAACAAATTTATTTGTACGGGTTTCCGAACTGGGGAATGGGTAATAGGGTTGGGGTAATGGGCATGAGTAGAAATAACTATTCGGCTGTGGGAACCGTCATGATTTCCAATCTGAGTAAAATTTACTATTCACCATTAGCCATTTAACATTGGTTGCGAAAATAAGGGATTATTATAGAAACGTAATAATATTGCAACAATGAGTAACAAGACAGTGACGCAGCCCAGTCTTGAAGCACCAAAAACTGATAAATCTCAAGACCAAGAGATGTTACTCACTTGTGTTGCCAGCTTAGGATTAGAGAAAATTCAACGCCACATTTTTATTTGTGCTGACCAGACTGTTCCGAAATGCTGCTCTCAGGAAGCGAGTCTGGAATCTTGGGAGTACTTAAAGCGGCGACTAAAAGAATTAAAACTTGATACTCCTACCCCCAACCGCCCCAGTTGTATCTTTAGAACTAAAGCCAATTGCTTGCGTGTTTGCTGCCAGGGACCCATAATGGTTGTTTACCCCGATGGGGTTTGGTATCGTAAAGCAACACCGGAGGTAATTGAGCGTATCATTCAGGAGCATCTGATTGGAAATCAAATTGTCCAGGATTATGTTTTTTTAGTCCATCCCCTCCCAGACGCTACAGATGTTGCAATGCAACACAAGGACTGAGTAAAATCACTAGTAATAGGGAATTCCTGCCTGCCGCAAGTTGCTAAACTTGGGGATATGTGCTTTTGGAAGCAAAATCTATCAAAAGTTGAATTTTTAACCCTACCTGTTATTATTTCATCAGTTTTCTGTTATTTCTACTTTTCAGGAGGAATATAATAACCCAATATAAATACTAAAGACCTCCGTATCCTTACTGGATTGTTGCTGTTAATCTATTAAGATATACGGATACCAAATCCTCTCAGGAAGTGAAAACCACTTTTATGACTCAGACTAACCAGGGCAGGTTGAGTAGAGAGCAGGATGACAGGTAATTATGCGCCATAAACGAAAGCAATTCGAGAACTCTATGGACCCAAGCGCAACAAATGGCACTGTTATGAAAGAACCCAGCGTAAGAGATCACAACAAACGGCTGCTACTAATTGATGACGACCCGAATCTCATCTTGTTAGTTAAGGATTATTTAGAATTCCGGGGTTATGAAGTCATAACTGCTGAAAATGGTCGTGAAGCACTGGAAATCCTGGAACAAGATATCCCGGACATGATAATTTGCGACGTGATGATGCCGGAGATGGATGGCTATACTTTTGTAGAACAAGTTCGGCAAAACGAGCGCACTAGTTGGATTCCCGTTCTCTTCTTGTCAGCTAAAGGACAAAGTGCAGACCGTGTGAAGGGCTTAAATAAGGGTGCTGATGTATACATGGTTAAACCCTTTGAGCCAGAAGAACTAGTGGCACAAGTCGAATCTTCCCTCAAACAAACCATCCGTTGGAAAGAACATCAAGCTAAAGGTGGAGACAATGGTTCTCGCATCCAAGTTCCCTTCGACGTGCAGTTAACTCCCACCGAATTGAAAGTTGTGCAATTCGTAGCACGTGGCTTAGCGAACCGCGAAATCGCCGAAGAACTCAACGTCAGTCAGCGAACTGTGGAAAGCCACGTGTCCAACATGTTAGGTAAAACCAACCTCCATAACCGTACCGAACTCGCTCGTTGGGCGATTGAAAATAGCATGGCTTAGACCAATTTTGGATTTAAGATTTTGGATTTTTGATTAGTAAAATCCAAAATCTTAATATTTTAGGACTTACGCACAAGTAGCGGAGAAACGAACCACACAGAACGCAGAGGACACAGAGAAATAAGAGGTTGAGAGAATTTTTGCGTAAGTGGTGTATTTAAAATTGCCTACCAGCCATCTTCTTCTGTACTAGATTGATCCGAGATTTCTAAATCCAGGTCATTCAAGTAAGTTAAGGCACTATCAATGGCGTTAGCTGTACCGCTTAATTCCAAGTCAAACCAGCCCCCAGATGAGGGATTTTCCCCCAACGTGGCTGCGGCAATATTGACCGTTACGCCGTGATGGGAAACCAGACGGGAAATCACAGGTTCGTGATGTAACTTTTCGGGAATGCGAATTCTAATCCGAGTTTGAGTATGTCGGTTATCATGTTGTAAATCTTTGATACTTGCCATCTCCACCTTTCCTTGTCTCTTATTCGACTTCTTTGATACGGGTTTTCCGTTCCAGAATTTCCTTTAAGACTAGTGTGACAAAACCCAAACAGGCAAGTAGTACCGCAGCGGCAAATGCTGCTTCGGTTTCGTATTGTTTGTAAGTATCCTCGACAAATAGGGGTAGTGTTTGAGTCTTGCGAATAATGTTACCAGATACAACAGCTACCGCCCCAAATTCCCCCATCGCTCTGGCATTAGTGAGAATTACCCCGTAAAGCAACCCCCAGCGAATATTAGGCAATGTCACTCGCCAAAAAGTCTGCCAGTCATTCGCTCCCAAGGTTTTTGCTGCTTCTTCCTGGTCTGCACCGACTTCTTCTAAAACTGGGATGACTTCTCTAGCGACAAAGGGTAAAGTGACAAATGCCGTCGCTATCACCATCGCTGGGAAGGCAAAGGTAATTTTCAACCCAGCAGCTTCCAAGTAGGGTCCGACCCAGCCATTACGTCCGTAAAGCAGCATAATCATCAAACCAGCAACCACAGGGGAAATCGAAAAGGGGACATCTAAAATACTAATCACAAAAGCCCTACCTGGGAATTTCTTGCGTGCGATCGCCCACGCTGCACAGAGTCCAAATACTGTATTGATGGGTACGACAATCAAGGCAATTAACAAAGTCAGCTGTACCGCATGGGTAAACTCTTCGGCGGTTATGTAACCTAAAAAAGCCCCAATCCCATGCTTAAAGGCTTGCACAAATATATTTATGGCGGGGATGAATTGCACCAACCCCAGGTAAGCGATCGCCACCCCAATCAAAGTCGGCTTTACCCATTTAGCTTCCCTACCTACCGCCTTCATATCTTCTTCCCCAAGCTTGCAACAAGTTAATCGCCAACAGCAACACTAACGAAATAATTAACAGCACCGTACCAATCACCGTCGCTCCAGCATAGTCATACTGTTCCAATCGTTGGAAAATCAGCACCGAAGCAATCAAATCCTTAAATGGAATATTCGACGCCACAAGTACAATCGAACCGTATTCCCCCACCGCACGGGAAAAGCCCAAAGCTATTCCTGTCAACAAAGCTGGCATCAAAGGCGGTAAAATCACCCGCCAAAAAGTCTGTAATTGTGAAGCTCCCAAACTCCAAGCTGCTTCTTCAATATCCCTTTCCATTTCCTGCAACACTGGTTGCAATGTCCGCACCACAAACGGCAAGGAAATAAACACCATCGCCACAGCGACTCCTAAGCGGGTGAATGATACTTTAATCCCCAACGGTGCCAGCAGAGAACCAATCCAACCATTATCGCTGTATACCGTAGCTATGGTTAAACCTGCTACCGCTGTGGGTAAAGCAAAGGGCAAATCAATCGCCGCATCCACAAAGCGTTTAAGCGGGAAGTCATAGCGCACCAATACCCAAGCCACCAACAAGCCAAACACACCATTCACAGCCGCCGCAAACAAAGCGGTGACAAACGTCACATCATATGCAGAAAGAGCCACTGGACTAGTAGCAATTTCCCAAAACTTAGCCGGACCCACCGTACTAGCACGCAATAGCATCGCCGCCACCGGCACCAATAGCATAATGGTGAGATAACCGATAGTAACCTTCCAAGGTAAAGACAGCTTGGGAATTATAAATTGCCGATTTTGGATTTGAGATTGTGTGATAGTCATTAGTCATTAGTCATTAGTCATTAGGGAACAGGAGAAAACCCATTACCCATTACCCATTACCTAGTCCCTACTTGATACTCGCTTGAATCTTGTCAAAAGCTGCGCCGTCTTCAAAGAATTGCTTTTGCACAGTATCCCAACCGCCCAATTCTTTGACGGTAAACAGGGTTTTGACAGGGGGGAACTTACTGGCAAATTCTTGAGCAACAGATGAGTCTACTGGACGAAATCCTACCAGGGCAAATTCTCGCTGGGCTGCGGGGGTAAACAGAAACTTCACAAAAGCTTCCGCAATTTCACGGTTGCCGTGTTTTTTGACGTTTTTATCCACCACCGCTACGGGATTATCTATAGAAATATTGACCTCCGGCACAATATATGGTCTTTTTTTACCCTTTAATCCTGCCAGGATGATTTCGTTTTCATAGTTAATTAAAACGTCGCCTTGTCCTTGGTTAAAGAATACATCGCTTGATTCGCGGGAATCCCTGGGTAGCACGGGTGCATTCTTAAACACTTGGGTAGTAAATTGTAAAGCCTTGGCATCATCTCCCCCGATTTCTTTCTGGGAACCCCACAAAGCCAAGAAATTCCATCGCGCTACACCAGAGGTTTTGGGGTTAGCAGTGATTACTTTTACGCCGTCTTTTGCCAAGTCTTCCCAGGTTTTAATCCCTTTGGGATTGTCTTTGCGTGTGACAAAGGCTGCTACAGATTTCGTGACAATACCATCGTTAGGGGTTTCTTTTTCCCATCCCTTGTCAATCAATCCAGCTTTGACAATCTTCTTCATATCTAGCGCTAGAGCTAGCGCCACCACATCCGCATCCAAACCATCAATCACGGCACGGGTTTGGGCGCCGGAACCGCCATAGCTTTCGTTAAAGCTTACCTTTTGGTTGTGGTCTTTTTTCCATTCCTCTTGAAACTGGGGAATAATTTTTTTGTATGCTGCTCTAGTCACAGCAAAGGAAACTAAAGTTAATTCCACATCGCTGTTTTGGGCATTGGAAGCAGTACAGGAGGCAATGGCGAAGCTCAAACTCACCCCTACCAAAAACAGCGATATCCAGCGTTTACACCTGATAGTCCAATGCCACAGCCCCATATAAAAGTCTCCTGTAAACCCCGGTTTGTCGGGCGACTTACCGGGATTAATTGTAATGAAGCTATATAGTACATCGGAGTAGTACAGAAAGCAATCAAGTGTGTAGGGTGAGCAAAAAGTTGTCCACCTTACGGTTTACTAGTGGAGTCAATAAATGTGTATTGATAGATTTTTTAAATCATAAGTTTTGTAAAATCAGGGATTGATGACATTTTTGTCAATAATCTAGTTAATTATCAATAATCTTAAGAAAAATTTTTAATTAATAAACGAAAACACGTCGTTTCAACGATTGATATTTTAACGATTTTTTCCGTATGATAGAATAATTATCATCAGAAGGGAGTGTTATTGCTTGTTTGGATTTTCTGGTTCTGAACTAGAAAAGCTAGGTCGATCATCAATAAATAGCTCCTCAGAGGAAAACCTATGCTGTTATGGATAATGTTGTCTTGAATGAAATTAGATTTGCAAGCCGTATTTTTACACGTTTAGACCCAACCTGCTAATTCGGCAATCACTCGCTCTAACCCCAACACAACCCGTGCTAATCTCGGATAATCAATCTTGTCCGGGGTATCGTCAATAGTGTGATAGTAGGGATAACGGAACGGTGCAGTATCTGTCACCATCACCCCCGGATAGCCCTGTTGCCAAAATGCCCAATGATCCGACCAGCCCACCCCTGGAATTTGGGCGGGAAGCGCTGCAGCTTCGGAGGGAAATTGCGTATGACGGCGAAAAGCAGAGATTACCTGTCTCACAAGCGCCCCAGAATTCACATTACCCACAAAACCGATAAAATTGCCCACAGAAGGATAGACAAGATTTAGAGGTGCAGGGTATTTCTGGCTGCCCTTTTCGTCAGAGTAGTAACCCATCGTCTCCAGACTCAGCATGGCGACGATATTTTCATTCCGTTCTCGACAGCGCTTGGCGTAAACCAAACTGCCCATATTTTCCGTCCAGAAAAACGGCGGTTCCTCATTTACAAATTCCACAAATCGCAGCGTGCGGCTAGTCTTTTTGTTAGCAAACCGACGCGCTAGCTCAACCACTGCTGCTGCTCCAGAGCCGTTGTCATTCGCACCACGACTGCTGAAAACTGAGTCGTAGTGCGCTCCAACGATAACAATTTCATTCGGGTGTTCCACACCTGGTATTTCTATTTCCAGGTTGGCAAATGTCTGCCCACCTACGCTGTATTGCTGTTGCTGTACGGTATAGCCAGCTTGTTTAAAAGCAGATTCTAAGTATTGTTCTGCCGCCTTGAGGTTGTCATAATAATCGGAGTTCCGTTGTCCGATATCACCCCCCAGCTTTTGGATGTCTCCCTGTAGCGCAGAGCGCAGCAACTTTTCCTCAGCCGTGAGAGGAGGTAACTCTCCGCTGTAGCTGACTCCCGGCATTCGTAGCATTGTCAACCAAATCCAACCAAGGAGTATCACTAGCGCAATGCTCAGAATTGTCAGCCGTACCAAAGCAGCTTTATTAAAAAGCTGTATCTGCCGCTTTCTACTTTGAGACATTGATGATATTGGTAATTTTTACACAAATATCATAAATAAAAACCGGCTTTTTTCTCAATATAAATACTTAAAATGCCGATTTAAAGTAATTTTTAATTCATAGTATGTAGGGGCACGAGACTAGGAGTGCCCCTACTTTAGTCTCGTTCTCAGCACTTAAGCACTTACTACAAACAAAATCAAAGTTCTGTGTAGGGTGGGCAAATTTTTGCCCACCCTACGATGTACTAACTTAACTACCCATTACCCATTACCATTCCCTAAAACTCCGCATTCTGCGGCGTGCGTGGAAAAGGAATCACATCACGGATATTCCCCATACCCGTCATAAACTGCACCAGTCTTTCAAACCCCAGCCCAAATCCCGCGTGAGGAACAGTACCAAAACGGCGCAAATCCAGATACCACCAGAGAACTTCCGGATTTAACCCTTGCTTCTCAATCCGTTGTTGCAGCACCTCTAACCGTTCTTCCCGTTGGGAACCGCCGATAATTTCGCCAATTTTCGGTGCGAGAATATCCATAGCGCGGACTGTTTTCCCGTCGTCACTCAAGCGCATGTAAAAGGCTTTGATTTCTGTCGGGTAGTCAGTCACAATTACTGGCTTTTTAAACAGTTGTTCTGCTAAGTATCGCTCGTGTTCGGATTGTAAATCTAAACCCCAACTTACCGGATACTCAAACTGCACATCGGCTTTTTCTAAGAGTTTTACGGCTTCGGTGTAAGTAATTCTCTCAAATTGATTGTTAATAATATTATCTGCGGTTGCCAAGACAGAATCATCAATCCGCTGGTTAAAAAATTCCATGTCTTCTGGGCAGTGTTCCATCACATACTGGAAAATATGCTTCAGAAACGCCTCAGCTAAGTCCATATCGCCTTCTAAATCGCAAAATGCTATTTCTGGCTCCACCATCCAAAATTCAGCTAGGTGACGCGAGGTGTTGGAGTTTTCGGCTCGGAAGGTCGGACCAAAGGTGTAGACGTTGCTAAACGCCATCGCCATGACTTCCGCTTCTAGTTGTCCGCTAACGGTAAGATAAGCGGGAGCGCCAAAGAAATCTTGACTGTAGTCAATTTCTTGCTTGTCCGTGCGGGGAATGTTGTTTAAATTGAAGCTGGTAACGCTAAACATTTCCCCAGCTCCTTCGCAGTCGCTTTTGGTGATGATGGGTGTGTGAACCCATAAAAAGCCGCGCTCTTGGAAGAATTGGTGAATAGCAGTAGCGCAAGCATTTCTGACGCGGAATACTGCACCAAAGGAATTGGTACGCGATCGCAGATGTCCAATACTCCGCAAGAACTCAAAGGAATGGCGTTTCTTTTGCAGGGGATAGGTATCGGGATCGGCTTCACCAAATACTTGTAGAGATTCTGCTTTTAATTCAATCCGCTGTCCTTTACCAGGTGAATCCACCAAAGTTCCTGTCACTTCAACAGCAGCACCAGTATTCAGCTTTTTGATGCTAGCGTCGTAGTCTGGCAAATCTTGGTTAATCACCACTTGCAAGCTAGCCATAGATGAGCCATCATTGGCTTCAATAAAGCTAAACCCTTTTGACTCGCGTTTCGTGCGAACCCAGCCTTGAATAGTAACAGACTCATCAGGCTGACCACTGCGTAATACTTCTCCAATCCGTCGCTTTACCATATTGTCCTTTGTCATTTCTCATCTGTCATGAATCAAAAATCCTGTGATTCATGACGTGCATCAGGATTAACTGTGATTTGTGCTGACCTAAGTGGTACAGGACTTTAAGATCCACCCTACAACAATACCTAATCCGCCAAACCGGACGGCTTGCCAGAAAGGTTCTCTCAGACTCTTCCAAGAAAATAACTGGCTTTCTAAGTTCAGTTCTAGCACTTCCAGCCGCTGTTTAATTTGCTGTAGTTCGGCTTTAATTTCTGGTAACCGCTGCTGATGCTGCTGGTGATTCAATTCTTGCAATCTTTGTTGCAGTTGTGCTTGCTGCTGACGGTCAGTGTTTACTTGGTTGTAGCGTTCTTTCAACAACTGTAGCGCTTGTTCTACTTCCGCCAGTTCTTGCTCAAATTCGCCTTCGGGATCGGGAGATGACCTAGAAGATGGCACAGATGGTGGTGAAGACATTTAGCTGAAACTAACAAAAGCGTTGTAGAGTTAAAAATAACTGCGTGTCTGCTCTTAACTATGCCAGAACTAACACAGCTACCAAACACCAGCCAACTCAAAGATTTTAGCACGCTCGAATTAGCCCAAGCCCTGATGGAGCGATTAACCATCTCTTCTGATGACTGGCATCGCTTAAAGTCTAACCGAAAAGCCCGCGCTAGCGAACAAGCTGCGGCTGCTCTGGTGTTTTTGCTCAAGGAACAACCAGAAGAAGCTCTACCACGACTACAACAAGCCAGTGGCTGGTTAGACCGCTCTATCTCTGCACCTCCCTGTCCTAGCCACGGGGAGCGCAAGTAAGTAGGTAATGGGTAATGGGTAATTTCTTATCTTCCCATGCCCAATGCCCAATGCCCAATGCCCAATACTCAATGCCCAATCCCCAATTCCCCATTCCCTAATCCTACGCTCGTAACAGCGGTATGCGGGGACGACTATTGATATTTACTTGCTTGCAAAGCCTTAATTCAGTGCCTTTGCGGTTCCATTCCACCTGATCGAAAATTTGGTGTAGAAGACACATTCCTCGACCGTTTTCGGATTCCTCTGGTGGTAATAATTCCGTGGGATCTGGATGACCGCTACAGTCGGGGGTAAAACCGCAGCCTTGGTCTGAGATTATCCACCAATATTGATTATCTATTAACGAAAACCGGACTACTACCGTTTTACTGGGATCAAGATTATTCCCATGTTTAGCTGCATTTACTAAAGCTTCTTGCAGTCCTAGTCGCAATTCATCTTGCAATTTTGGTGGAATATCTGCTAACAGCAGATCCAATATGGAACCTAGATATAATGTTGAGGCAAAACTAATTGTGCCCCAATGCCGTCCAACTGGACGAAGGGAAATAGTAATCACTGGAAAAACCCCGTAGCATTCGCTTAGCTAGACATCAGTTTGCTTGAACCGTCACCCTGATAAGGATTTAATTGGTCATGCTGCGTTCAAACTTGCGTCTTTAAAACTAGATTTTGAAAACGCTAGGGAGCATTGACTCTCCGAATAAAATGAAGTTGCCTGCATATTAACCGCCTGACCTATATCTGCAACCGCAGTCATAAACTAAAAAGTTACTTGGAAGTTTATAAGGCATAGCAATACTCAGGTAAGTGCCACTGGTGAAACTAAATAACCAAGTTAGATGTGTGTGAGAGCCAATGTAATTTTAATTTATTTATGCAGACTTCAGTATGCTTTCAATTCGATTTTAGCATCATTAGTATTCCAAAGCCTAGTAATTTATGAAGGAAATTTTTTTTAGCAATTAATTTCTGTTGTTGAGATTGCCAGAGAATGGGTAATATGTAATGCAGAAAAAATTACCCCCATGTCCCATACCCTATCCGCCATACCCTATTACCTAATCCCCAGTCCGGCTTGTACCAGGAAGGCGGCAGATTCCACATGGGCTGTTTGGGGAAAGAAATCAGCCGGTTGTACCCTCGTTAGAGTATATTCCCCGGTTTGACACAGCAATTTCAAGTCACGGGCGAGGGTGGAAGCTTTACAGCTAACGTAGACGATACGTGGGGGTAAAAATTTGAGTAAGGCCTCTATAACAGCGCGATCGCAGCCCTTGCGCGGCGGATCAAGCAACACCACATCTGGTTTGATATCTATTTGGGGCAGCAATTTCTCTACGGCGCCGGTTTGAAAGCTGACGTTATTGATGCCATTGTGCTGAGCGTTCAACATTGCTTGTTGCACCGCCTCTTTTTGCACTTCCAAACCTACAGCTTGCCTGACTTGACGCGCCAAGGGTAAAGTTAAGGTTCCTATACCACAATAGGCATCCAACAGCACTTCATGACCTTGTAAATTCAGGTTTTGGGTAATTACCTCCAAGAGCGCCTCAGTGGTTTCTGTGGAAACTTGAAAGAATGTATCCGGACGAACTTGAAATTCCAGTCCGGCGAATTTCTCCCACAGAAAATCCCTACCGGCAATACGTTGGGTTTCGTCACCAAAGATGGCATTTGTACGTTTTGGGTTGCGGTTTAAGCACACCCCTACTAACTGGGGATAGCGTCCCAACCACTCCTCAGCTTGCTCTGTAATTCCTGGTAAATTCCAGTCCTTGACCACCAACGTCAGTAACATTTCCCCTGTATGGCGTCCAATGCGTAAACCGAGGTGGCGAATTTGTCCTTTGTGCCGCTGTTCGTTGTAAATTTCCCAACCCCGGCGCTGAATATCTTGCTTGACTTGAGCAAGTAAAGGATTTAACCGGACATCTTGCACCGGACATTGATTAAGGTTAATCAATTGATGGCTACCTTTTTGATAGTAACCGGCTTTAACTTGTCCAGTAGCCGAGGTACTTAGAGGGTAAGTAGCTTTGTTGCGATAGCCCAAGGGTGAGGACGCAGTTAAAACTGCATCTACTGGTGGTTGCTCAAAGCCACCAATGCGTTCTAAGGCTTGGATAACTTGATTTTGCTTGGCCTGTAGCTGGTATTCGTAGGTAATATGCTGCCACTGACAACCACCGCACTTGTCAGCCACAATGCAT
>Ga0114939_10002359_pt1 | contig 14029 bp, 8 predicted proteins | sample AshMeaCrysSpring_FD_87196 | JGI IMG/M metagenome (GOLD analysis project Ga0114939, IMG submission 87196) | Groundwater microbial communities from Big Spring, Nevada to study Microbial Dark Matter (Phase II) - Ash Meadows Crystal Spring | ecosystem: Environmental > Aquatic > Deep subsurface >... | reverse complement strand
TCCACGAGGATATACATACCATTCTCTATCGCGCCATAGTAGAGAGAAACCAAAAACCTGTCATCCTGAAAACCTTAACTGCTGACTATCCAACCTTAGAAAGAATAACTCGTTTAAGGCATGAATATAAAATTATAGAAAATTTAAATTTAAATGGTGTAGTTAAAGTATATGACTTGGAAGTCTGTGAAAATCGCCTAATATTAGTATCTGAAGATTTTGGCGGACAATCCTTAAAAATCTGGTTATCCAACCATAAGCCATCTATCATTGAATTCCTTGAAATTGCTGTACAACTAGCCAAGGCTTTACAATCCCTTCATCAGCACCAAATAATTCACAAAGATATTAAACCAGCTAATATAATTATTAATCCCAGCACCAAAGAAATTAAACTTACTGACTTTAGTATTGCTTCTCGTTTAGACAGAGAGACTCCCCTCCAGACTAATCCTCGTCAACTGGAAGGGACTTTAGCTTATATGTCTCCTGAACAAACAGGAAGAATGAATCGCTGTATTGATTATCGTACAGATTTTTACTCTTTGGGTGCAACGTTTTATGAAATTTTGGCTGGTGTAATTCCTTTTAACTCTCAAGACCCTTTAGAGTTAATTCATAGTCACATAGCTAAGCTGCCTACTCCTATCAGACAATTAAATCCCAAAGTCCCCTCGGTTATCGAGTCGATAGTTGCTAAATTAATGGCAAAAAATGCAGAATCTCGCTATCAAAGCGCTACAGGTTTACTTGCTGATTTAGAATTTTGTTTACATCACTATAATCAACAAGATAATATATTAAATTTTATTCCAGGGGAACGCGATCGCGCTGCACAACTTTTAATCCCTCAGAAACTCTACGGTAGAGAAAAAGAAGTTGAAATACTTCTAGAAGCATTTGAAAGAGTGGGGAATAGAGAAAATAAAGCTGTTTCTAATGTTGAAATTGTACTAGTATCGGGTTACTCAGGTATTGGAAAATCATCCCTAGTCAATGAAATCCATAAGCCAATCTTGAGAAAAAGAGGCTATTTTACTAATGGAAAATTTGACCAATATCAGCGCAATATTCCCTATGCTTCCTTGATACAAGCCTTAAAATTCTTAATGAATCAATTGCTTACAGAGGAAGCTTGGCAGTTACAACAATGGAAGGAAAAATTATTAACGGCTTTGGGCGATAATGGACAATTAGTTATTGATGTGATTCCAGAATTAGAGCATATTATTGATAAACAACAGCCTGTATCAGAATTACAAGGTTTTCAGGCACAGCATCGTTTTAATCAAGTTTTTCAAGCTTTTATTCAAGTATTTGCCCAAGCTGAACATCCTTTAGCTATTTTTTTAGATGATTTACAATGGGCTGATTCTGCTTCCTTGGAGTTTATCAAGGTATTAATGGCAAACCAAGATAGTAAAAATATATTACTAATTGGAGCCTATAGAGATAATGAAGTAACTCCTGGACATCCATTACTTGGTGCTTTAGAGGATATTCAGCGGTCTGGCACAAGAATTAATCATATTTTATTACGTCCTTTAGGCGGTTACCATGTCCAGCAAATTATCGCAGAAACCTTACAATTAGCCGATGATGATATTCAAACAAAAGAATTAGCATCTTTACTATTTAATAAAACTCAAGGAAATCCTTTCTTTTTAAATCAACTGTTAAAAACTCTACACCAGGAAAAATTACTTTCCTTTAATTTTACAGAATCTCGATGGCAGTGGAATCTGAGAAAGATTCAAGCTACAGGCATTGCTGATAAAAGTGTAGTAGATTTAGTTGCCAGTAATATTAATAAACTACCCAAAGCTACCCAAGATATTCTGAAATTAGCAGCTTGTATTGGGGCTTACTTTAAACTTACGGCATTAGCTACAATCAACGATAAACAATTACCAGAGATAGCGATCGCCCTACAACCAGCATTAGAGTCAGGACTTATTTTACCCCTCCATCAAGATTATCGCATCCCTTTACTATTCGCAGATACAGAATTAGATTTATTAGGTTTTGATAAATCTCAAATATCCTATAGATTTCTTCACGATAGAGTACAACAAGCAGCATATTCCCTGATACCCAAATATCAAAAGCAAATTCTTCACTTAAAAATTGGTAAAGTCCTATTACAGAATAAAAAAAATGAACCCTTAGAAAAAATAGAAAAATTAGATACAAATATTTTTGATATCGTCAATCAACTAAATATTGGTAGTAAAGATAATGCATACTTTAAATTATTTATAAAATCCGATAAACTAGCAGAATTAAACTTGATAGCTGGACGCAAAGCAAAAACTTCAGTAGCCTATGAAAGTGCAGCAAAATACCTGCGAATAGCTAGAAAATTATTAGATATAACTTACTGGCATATTGATTATCAACTCACTTTAGATATCTATACAGAAAGTGCCGAAACTGAATATCTAATCACCAATTTTGAAAAAGCTTTTTCACTATCTCAAATAGTCTTACAAAAAGCAAATAAGTTATTGGATAAAATTAAAATATATGAGCTACTTATAGACCTAAATATTGGAAAAGGAGAACAAAATAAAGCTGTAGAAGTTGGCTTAGAAGCAACAACAATGTTAGGTATTGTAGTAGAAGAAATTTCATGCGAACTACCTCATTTATCAGACTTAGATAATTTTCCGCAAATGACCGAACCTAGGTTATTAGCAAGTATTAAAATTTTAAGTAAAATTGCACCCCCATCCTATCAATCAGCACCTGATATATATCGTAAAGTTGTCCAAACAATGGTCAATCTTTGCCTAAAATATGGACACTCATCCTTAGCTTCTTATGTATATGGCGCTTACAGTGCATTTCAACAATCAATTAGAGAAAATGCAGAGGCTTCTTATCATTCAGGACAGATAGCCTTAAAATTATTAGAACAATATCCATCAAAAGAATTAGAAGTTAAAGTTTATATGGTCGTCAGTACCTATGCTTTACCAGGTAAAGACCATATCAAAACAACTCTTAATCCTTTAATTAAAGCAATTAATAGTGGTTTAGAAGTTGGTAATATTGCCCATGCTAGTCTTAGTATTATAGCCTATTGTTCTAAATTATTTTTGTCTGGAGAAAACTTAGAAACAGTAAAATATCGTCTAATTGAATATATAAGTCTACTCCAAAAACTGAAACAAAAATCCTACACAGCCTATGCCAAGATTTGGGGACAATTAGTTATAAATCTCGCAGATGAAATTAGTAATCCATCCACTTTAGTTGGCACAATTTGTGACGAGAGGGAAATTCTTCCCTGGTTTGAAAAAACAGGTTATTACCAGGGATTATTTACAATTTATATAGCGAAGGCAATTATATTCTATACCTTTGGAGAATATAACTTAGCTATTGATTGTTGCGAAGGTGGGGCAAAATATAAAAAAGCTACTCTAGGCTTAATATTAGGTGCAGCCCATAATTTTTATCACTCATTATCCCTACTTGCCACATATGATAAAGCTGATATACATAGAAAATTGAAAATTATTACTCAAGTTAATTTAAATCAAGAAAAACTCAAAAAAATGGCAACTCATGCACCATCAAATTTTTTACATAAACATGATTTAGTCGCAGCCGAATTAGCTAAAACTCAAGGTGAAGTCTTAGAGGCAATGTATTTGTATGATACAGCTATTACCCTCGCGACTGAAAATGAATATATTCAAGATCAAGCATTAGCTAATGAAAGGGCTGCAATTTTTTATCAAGAATTAGGTAAGACAAAAATTGCCAAAGTTTATATGACAGAAGCCTATTATGCTTATATAAAATGGGGTGCAATTAGCAAAGTTAGAGACTTAGAAAATAACTATCCAGATTTAATTATTTCTCATTTTCAAACTCCAGTTGATCAAGATAAAGAGAATGATAATTTATCATTTATGGCTCTTATAAATACTATTGCTAGAGGTGCAAATAGTACTAGTAGTCATAATAATCTTCTGGATTTAGGAACAATATTAAAATCTGCTGAAATCATCAATAGTGAAATTATTATTGATGATTTATTAGAAAAACTTGTAAATATTGTCTTGGAAAATACTGGTGCAGAAATAGCCTGTTTAATTTTAGAAAAAGACGATAAGTTATTTATAGAAGCGAGTAGCAATAAAAATAAATTTTTCCTTACACAGTCGATTCCTGTAGAAGAAAGCCAGGAATTGCCAATGTCTTTAATTAATTATGTTGTTAGAACTCAACAGCCTTTAATTATAGGCAATGCAGCCCAAGATAGTATGTGTAGTTTAGATTCCTATGTTATTCAAAATCAACCAAAATCAATCTTATGTTCTCCCATAGTCTATAAAAGTAAATTTTTAGGGATTTTTTACCTAGAGAATAACCTAGTCACAAATGCATTTACCCGCGATCGCCTAGAAATTTTAAAGTTACTTACAATTCAGGCTGGTATATCCATTGAAAACGCCCGCCTATATGCAGCATCTCAAGAAAAAACCCAACAGTTACAAGAATCTCTAGAAAAACTTCAGCAAACCCAAGCCCAGTTAGTGCATACAGAAAGAATTTCTTCCTTGGGGCAAATGCTAGCAGGTATCGCCCATGAAGTAAATAATCCTGTCACCTTTATTTCAGGGAATCTCTGCCACATGAAAGAATGTATAGAAGACATTATTAATCATTTAGCCCTCTACCAACAACATTGTTCTAATATTCCTGCAATCGTTCAAAAAAATGCAAAAGAAATCTCTTTAGATTTTATTTTAGAAGACTTACCAACTATGATTGCCTCTATGAAAGTTGGCACAGACAGAATTAAGGAAATAATGCAGTCTCTGCGAAGCTACTCCCGCGTGGATACACCAGAAAAAAAACAGGTAAATATCCATGACGGTATAGATGCAACTTTAATCATATTACAACACCGCCTTAAAGCAAATGCACAGCGCCCAACAATTCAAATTATTAAAAATTATGGCAATTTACCTCTTGTCTTCTGTTACCCCGGACAAATAAATCAGGTATTTATGAACTTAATAGCCAATGCTATCGATGCCTTAGATGAATCAAATCAAGGAAAAACCTTTAGACAAATACAACAATATCCCAATACTATAACTATTAGTACTTCTATTAGTACTCAAAATAGCACATCGAATAGTAATTTTTATAGAACATCAATTTGCTCATCAACTAATTCATCAACAACCCAAGAGCATACTATTGATTATGTAGAAATTCGTATATCAGATAATGGCTTGGGCATATCAGAAGAAATACAAGCTAAGCTTTTTAACGCTTTTTTTACTACAAAACCAGAAGGCAAAGGCACAGGTTTAGGATTATCTATTAGTTATCAAATTATTACAGAAACTCATAACGGAAATTTACATTGTGCATCCACACCGGGCAAAGGAACTGAATTTATGATTAAAATTCCTATGGTTTAGCCAATTCTAGGGATATATCTATAAAAAATTATATATACAAACTCCTTCCTGCAAAAGTTTACAGCCAGCTTGTAGCTAGAAATGCCGAAAATTATTAACTTATATTTCAGTCAACTCTCCCCTCAATAGCCACGTTTCATTTACTGAAAGATTATTAAGTCACAATTCATACAAGTAAATGCGTCAATACAATTTTAAATAATGAGAAATATTAAGAAACTATTAAAAAAAAGTTTTTTCATTAATTAATGATGCCCTTTACACAATTTTCTCCTACATAAGACTTACACTCGTTAGAATCAATAGGTTAATCTTGAAACGTGCAGTTTATAAACAAAATATGACTTCATAAAAGCTGCAATAGAGATTACCTGATTGTTAAAATTTATATATTTTTGTATAAATTTTAAATCCATCTCTAAGATTTAGGGGAAAATAAAGAAAATATTAAATTTTATGGGATATGTATAAAAATGAGGTAGTAGACAAAAAAATAGCATCCTAGCTCAAAATGGTAGCTCAGGTAAGGCTCTATTTGGGAGCTTTGAAGCCTCGTTTATGGGAGACAGCTTAATTGAAAAGGATTAATTCTAGGATTAATTCCAAAGAAAATCTAAGAGAGTGAATTTTCAAGGCTTTTATGGAAGCTAGATGATTTTTCTCCTTAAATTAATAAAAGTTTCAAGACGAGCATGATTTTCCTTTGAAGTTAATGATAATCAACGTACTGAGGAGCCATCCTAACAATGCAATTACTTCCAAGACCTCAGAGATATAACCCACCTGTATCAAAATTGAACTCTGATACATCATTTCAGGAGTCCCATTTACGGGTTATCGATAAATCTGATTCTCATACCAATAGAAAAAAACGTAATCAAGAAGGAGGAGATAAGGTAGCCATCTTCATCGATGGTGCAAATCTTTTCTACGCAGCAATGCATCTTGGTATTGAAATTGATTACTCGAAATTACTACAAAGTTTAACAAAAGAACGTCATTTATTACGTGCCTATTTTTATACAGCGGTAGATAGTTGTAATGATAAGCAGCAGGGATTTCTTCTCTGGATGCGACGCAATGGCTACCGTGTCGTCAGTAAAGAATTAAATCATCTTCCCGATGGCTCTAAAAAAGGTAATTTAGATGTAGAAATCGCTGTTGATATGCTGACTTTAGCTAGATATTGCGATAATATTATTCTTCTCAGCGGTCATGGTGATTTAGCATATGCTGTTGACACAGTTACTTATTTAGGCGTGCAAGTTGAATTAGTTGGTTTAGGTTCTATGACAAGTGAAAGTTTAATAAATGTGGCTGATTCTTATACCGACTTGGAGTTAATAAGAGAAAATATTCAAAAAGTTTGAAATAATCAATTTACCTAAGTTTTGATAATTAAATAAATTAAATTAATGAAAAAACAGGTTTGACAAACCTGTTTTTTTAGCTCAAAAATTACCTCTGTAAACCATAGTTTAAAGGTAAGAAAAAAACAAAAAAAAACAAAAAAACAAAAAAACAAAAAAACAAAAAAACAAAAAATCCAATAAATTCTAATAAATTCTAATAAATTCCAATAACTCCAATAACTCCAATAACTCCAATAACTCCAATAACTCCAATAACTCCAATAACTTCAATAACTTCAATAACTTCAATAAATCCAATAAATCCAATAACTCCAATAAATCCAATAAATTCAATAACTCCAATAAATTCTAATAACTCGAATAACTCGAATAACTCGAATAATTCGAATAACTTCAATTAACTTCAATAAGTTCAATAAATTCAATAAATCTAATAAATCCAATAAATCCAATAATTTTTAATAAATATAGGACTTAGGTTATTGTTATATATTAGAGGTGGGGTTTACTAAACTTTTACATGTATTATTATTTACTTACATTCAGAGATATTTTTGTATTCTCAAATACTACATTTTGAAGTGCGGAATGTGAGTTTTATCTAAGTAGCACTTATGAATAATATTACATATGAAAAAGCAGGTGTAAGATAATCAGTTAGGCGCCTTATATTTATTAATGAGTTCAAGTGCATTGCAAAAGCTACTAAGCCTTCTTAGCAAAGCATTGTAATAAGAGTAAGCATCAGAACGTTCTTCTTGAAGAAGAGCATACAAGGTCAGTTCAGGCTCCTTTGCTAGATGTTCTCTTGGAAAATCTAAGCCTGCTTTGCTTAAGCGCGTTGCTGCAATTGCAATTAACAAAGAGCCAATTGTATTCGTTTTGCCATTATGGAGGTCATCTATTCCTGGTAAGATTAACTCTGCTCCTGGCAACTCAATTAGATTCATTGTTGACCCTCCTCTAGTTTACATCCCTCTAGCTCGATAAAGTTTTCAACACTGCTTCTAAGTACATCTTCTTCGAGAGAAGGGAACCGAACTAATTCGGGCACAATAGCTTCAAAGCAATCACGTAACTGTTTTAAAGTAAATAATTTTTGTTCGTACATAGCTCGAACGTCGCTAATATCACGTTCAAATCCTCTGGATAGTTTAGAAAGTGCTTGGGCTATAAAGTCGTAATGATAAAATGAGATTTTACCTTGTTACCAATAAATACACTTCTATCCCGCCACCCTGGAAGAGGAGGTAAAAAATCCTGGGGAGAAGCCAGTTCGATATTGATATTTAATTCTTGTTTAAGTTTAGCAATTGCTTGAAAAATACCTGGGGGTTCAGGGTCTAAGCGAATATCAACATCGACTGTAGAACTACGCCATCCAATTAGTAGGGCACTGGCGCCACCTGTAAAGTATATGCAACCTGAACCACGAGCTTCTCTGCCCAAAGCCTGCATAAGTCGTTCTATCTTTTCTTGGTCAACATTTGGACGCATATTTTTTGCCGCCAATAAATTCAATTAACTTCAATAACTCCAATAACTTCAATAACTTCAATAACTTCAATAAATCTAGGACTTAGGTTATTGTTATACAGGACTTACGCAAAAATTGTCAGAAAGCTTGATTTGTGTAACCGCTCCTGAGCCAAGAACGCCAAGTTTTCGTAGAGCTTGCGTAAGTCCTATTATATATTAGAGGTGGTGTGTAAAGCTAGCAATTATGTACCAACGAATGGGGTTGGTTATGGTAATTCGCCGTTACAACTACATTCAAATTTATTTGTAGCATTACACATCCCAGGAGAAAAATTGAAGGATTGGGAAACTACTATACAGGTCGCTTTGGTAAACAGACAGTTACATTAGTACCCTTACCAATTTGGCTAGATAAAGTAATTTCTCCGCCATGTAATTCAACACAAGATTTGGTAATTACTAACCCTAAACCAGTGCCAGGAATAGTTCCTACATTACTTCCACGACTAAAAGATTGAAATAAATTTTCTTGTTCATCTGTAGGTATACCAATACCATCATCTCGAATGTGAAAGATAATTTCATTGCTTTTACCAATTAAATAAAATTCGATATTACCTCCATCTGGAGAGTATTTAATTGCATTAGATATTAAATTGACAAATATTTGTCTTAATAAACCTCTGTCACCCCAAAAACCTTTATTATTTCCAGTAATTCTAAAAATCAATTCGTGTTTATTTCCGATAATTTGTTGTTGTTGTTCCATGAGGTCAGAGAAAAATTGCAACAAATCAATAGGAATTGGCTTAAATTTAGTTTTATCCATTTCAAATTGGTTTACCAACAACATATCATCAACTAGTTTAGATAAATGTCTGGCTTTATCTTCAATAATTTCTAAGAATCTTTCTTGTTTTAATTTATCTAACTTATCTTTGTATTGCTTTAAAGTTGATGCTGAGGCTAGGATAGATGCTAAGGGGGTGCGATATTCGTGGGATACGGTAGCGATGATATGGGATTTAAATGTATTGAGTTGCTTTTCTTTTTCTAAAGCCGCTTGAGTTTGGGCTAATAATTCAGCTTGTTGAATCGCGATCGCTAGTTGGACTGCAACTTCATTGAGTATTTCCACTTCATCGGATTGCCACTGTCTTTCATTTGAACTATGATGGGCAATTAATAATCCCCATACCTTACTATTACAGTTGTTGCTACTAATATTGATGGGGACAACTAAATCACTTCTGCCCTCGAAATCCTGTTCTTTTAAATAACTACAATTATTGCATCCGGCTTCATAGATTTGGGAAATTTTTCGCTTTTTATTGATTGCCTCTTTGGTTACCTTTTTACCTGACTCTTTGATTACTTCTTTATCTGCCTCAAACTGACAGACTAATACCCCATCACATTGTAATAACTGCTGTACTTCACTAATTGCGGTGTGTAATATTTGTTCTAAGTTTAAAGACTCGCGAATTCTTAAAGCTGTTGTTGCAATTAAGCGCTGTCTTTCTTTTGTTTTACTGAGTTGTGCTTGTAACCTCGATTGTTTGATAGCATTACGCACAGCTATCTGTAATACATCTGGCTGTAAATACTGCTTGACTAAATAATCTTGGGCACCCCTTTTTATCGCTTGGACAGCGATCGCCTCGTCACCGTGTCCTGTCAGCATGATTACAGGAGCCGAAAAATTAACATGAAATTCCTGTAATCTATCCAGGAATTCCAATCCCGTCATATCTGGCAAGCAAAAATCCAGCAGCACAACATGACATTGCATTTGTTGACACAAAGCAAGTCCTTCTTCCGCCGAATCAGCCTCCAAAATATCATAGGAATTTTGAGGGTCTTTAAGAAGAAATCGACGGTATATTTTTCTGTCAGCCGCACTATCATCAACAACAATCAGGGTCCTGCTATCTCGCATAGAAGCTATGGCCATATAAAAACCCTTTACTGCCTTGTCTTTTATCCAGGTTTTCACATTATCAACAATTTTAATCAAAATCTAAAAAAAATATAAACTTTTTATTAAAGATTTTATTTAGCTAATGGCTAATGGCTAATGGCTAATGGCTAATTGAAGACAGGAAGACTGGCTAATTGAAGACAGTAAGACTGGCTAATCACAGATTAAATGGATTGATTACACAAATGACACTGATTACTTGGAAATTTTGAATCGTTTACTCCTCTACCACCCCTACACCCCTAAACCCCCACCACCCCTACCAGTTAAAAACTGAAAACAGGAGGCGTATTAACTTCTAGCCAATAATTAACAAAGGCTTGGACAGTTTTTTGTAATTCTTCAAAATTCATAGGCTTGATTAAATAACCATTCGCGCCTTTTTGATAGCATAATTCAATATCCTTAGGGTTAGAGGATGTAGTAAAAACAATAATGGGAATTTCTTTAAAACTACCATCCTGCTTAAGTTTTTCCAAAATTTCACGACCATCAATTCCCGGAAGATTAAGGTCTAGTAATATAACCGATGGTCTGGGGGCTGTTTCAGGGTTATTAAAATTTCCTTCTTGATAAAGAAAATCCAAAGCTTCATCCCCGTTGGTACAACGATATATGGGATTTTGGACGGACATGCGCCGCATTAGACGTTGCAACATCCTAAAATCCTCATTGCTGTCTTCAACAACTAGTAATGGGTCGTAAATTTTTTTTGGTATCATTTATATTTTAACCTTTGATAAAAACTGATTAGGGCTATAAGTTAATGACTATCAGTTAATGAGTCGTAAGAATTGGCTGTAATAAATGGTTGTGAATTTTGCTTGTAAATTTTGCCATATATCTAGTTCAAACTATTTTTTTGTTAAGGAAATCTTGAATTATTAAAGAGTAAAATAAAATGTAGAACCTTTGCCATAGGTAGATTCAACCCATATATAACCTCCATGTAATTCAATTATTTTTTTTGTGATAGCTAGACCCGCACCATTCCCCCCACCGTACTTTTCTTGGGAATGTAGGCGCTTAAAAAGTCTAAAAATTGTTTCTCTGTGATGATTTTTAATCCCAATGCCGTTGTCCTTAATATAAAAAATAGGTCGGTCAGAATCAGAAGCAATATGATGATTAATATGATTCTTAAGATGATGAGAATCATCATCTCTCGCGAAGTAACCAACTTCGACACTTTTTCTTGGAGAATCATTATATTTAAACGCATTACCGATGAGATTACTAAAGACTTCACCAATCAGAACAGAGTCACACTCAAATATTGGTAAAGGCTGGGCAATACGAATCTCAAAATTGATTTTTGGACGGCTGGCGCGAAACATATTAATTACCTGACGAACTAATTGATTTAAATCAGTTGTTTGTAAGCGTATTTCTGTTTGCCCTAATTGAGAAATTTTTAAGAGAACATCAATTAAATTATCCATTCTCTGAGTTAAACTTAGTAGGGTATTTAAAAATTCAATTCCCTCCTCATCTAATAAGTGACCGTAGTCTTCTAATAATATTATGGAATAATTGTGGATACCTCGCAATGGTTCTTTTAAATCATGGGAAGCTGCGTAGGCGAAGGAATCTAACTCTCTATTACTACGTTCTAATTCTAAATTTATTCTTGCTAACTCATCAGCTTTATGAATAACGATTCCAACAATGGCATTTCTTAAATCAAGGGCACTATCTATTTCCCATTGTTTCCAACTTATAGAAGTTAAACGGACTATTTCTTGCCATAAAGCAAAGGAAGTTCTAGGTGAAAGAGCTATATTACCATCGCCATCAATTTGTATTGAATCCCTTGGATTTCCTGCCCAATTAACTGTTTGAATAACTTCTGGACGGAACCAGAGAATATAATAGCGTTTCACAAGAGAGATTCTTAATAGTAATAATCCACTGCCTGTATCTTTAAAATTCTCACCTTCTGGATAGTGCTTTGTTAAACAATTAGTAGAAAATATTTCATCTTTTATATGGATATTTGCCCATTCAATCAGAGCATTTATTTGTTCGTCGCTGGGAGTATTTCCAACTTTATTAATTTCCGAACCCAAGCATAAAGCTGCCCCTGGGGAATTAACAAAATCAAGTAACTTAGGTTCCGGTTGAGTTAATACTTCTATAAAATTAGAAGCTTGGGATATGGATTTGATAAAGTCTGATTGTAGAGATTTTAATTTAGCTTTAGCGTCTAAATCTTCTTGAATTTCTTTATTTCCCAATTCTGAAGATGCAACTTGCCCTAAAAATTCACAGATAGTTCGTATCTCGTAGGGTAAATATTTAGCTGTTTGGTGATGGCAAGATATTAAACCCCATAATTTTTGTTCGTGAATTAGCGATATCACCAACAAAGCGTTTACACCCATATTTTGATGAAATTTAACACAACACTCATCACTGCTTCTAAGAATCGAGCAGCTTAAATCAAGGGGTTGATGAGTTTGAGGTACTAACTCTATAACCTTTGCTGTCAAATTTGGAATATATCTAATTGAATTGCGTTTATATAATTCCCTTGAAGCTTGGGGAATATCTGTAGATGGGTAGTGTAGCCCTAGATATGGTATTAAATCTGGAAGCTTATCCTCTGCGACAACTGACCCGGCTTGATATTGGTCAAATTTATAGACCATCACCCGGTCAAATCCTGTTATTTTTCGGACTTCTGATGCTAATAATTGTAAAAAATCTGTCATCTTAGGGGTATTTTGCATGTTAGCTATAATCCCTCTAAGTAAACTATGACCTTGTAAAAATGTGATTTCTGCTTTGGAATTCCTTATTTCCAGTTCGATAATGATTGTTTTTTCTACTTGATGAACTGTTGCATCAAAATATCTTTCTCCTGTTTGAGTTTCAATGGTTAACTTCAGGCAGTTTACAGCGCTTTGAGATAAGCATTGTAAAATCTCTTGGGAAGAGCGATCGCCGACTAAAGTGCTTAGAGGTTGATTTAGTAATTCATCTGCTGTTTTATCCAAAAATTCTTCCGCATTATTACTCACCTGAAGAATTAATAACGATGCCTTACTAATTGCCAGCAACACGCCATGAGGCTGAATTGAGCCAGGACTATGGATTAGTTTGTACTCATTAACGAAGTTTGTTGTTTGGGTAATAATTGTTTCATGTGTACTCATAATTGAATCAAAGCAATTACGATAAAAAGTGAAGATACTTTATTTTGCATCTTTAACTATTTTGCTACATTTTGTCATAAAACTTAATACTTTACTACAAATAGGATTATAAGCTAGCTTTCTAATCAAAATCTACCTTGCCAAAGCGCCTCTGTTTTAGGATTTATCTTAATTCTTCGATTTTTGAGTTTTAGATTTTTGAGTTTTAGATTTTTGAGGAGATTAATTCTTTCACAGCTGATTTAGTTACTTGCTTGATATTGTCTAAATCAAGTTCTGCAATTTTTAACTCTTCAACGTCATTACCTAACCATAATAAATATTCGATATTGCCTGCGGGGCCAGTTATGGGAGACCAAGTTAAATCTTTGTAACGCCATCCTAACTCCTTTGCAGCTTGCCAAACTTGGAAAATAGCACTTGCATGGTCATTACTATCACGGACAACACCTTTTTTCCCGATTTTTTGTTTCCCAACTTCAAATTGAGGTTTTACAAGTAATACAAGCTCGCGGGGTTCCTGTAATAATTGCCAGAGTGGGGGAAGTATTTTTGTTAAGGATATAAAAGATACATCAACTACTCCTA
>Ga0114939_10002358_pt1 | contig 14036 bp, 11 predicted proteins | sample AshMeaCrysSpring_FD_87196 | JGI IMG/M metagenome (GOLD analysis project Ga0114939, IMG submission 87196) | Groundwater microbial communities from Big Spring, Nevada to study Microbial Dark Matter (Phase II) - Ash Meadows Crystal Spring | ecosystem: Environmental > Aquatic > Deep subsurface >... | reverse complement strand
GCCTCCTCGAAGGACACGCCGTGCTTCCGGAGGTTCGACGCCGCCTTCCGGGCGCTCCACGTGAACCGCACCCAAATATTGTAATACAATTACGGCGTGGCACGCCCGGAAACCCAGGAGACACCGTGACAGAACCGGAAGACGACTTCGCCGCGCTGTTCGAGGCATCGATCAAGACGACGCGGCTCGAGCGCGGCCAGAGCGTCGAGGGCAGGATCGTCGCCATCGGGACGGAGGTCGCCTTCATCGACGTCGGCGGGAAGGGCGAGGCGACAATCGCCGTGGGTGAGCTGCGGGACGAGTCCGGCGCCCTCGAGGTCGCGGTCGGCGACCGCATCCAGGCGGTCGTCGTCTCGACGGAGCGCGGGGTGACCCTGTCCCGGCGCCTCGGCCGCGGCGCCGCTGGTGACCGGCAGCTCGAGGACGCGTTCCACAGCGGCCTCCCGGTCGAGGGCAAGGTGGAAGGCGTCGTGAAGGGCGGCTACGAGGTGCGCGTCGCGCGGCACCGGGCCTTCTGCCCCATCTCCCAGATCGACACCGCCAGGACGACGGACCCGGCCGAGCACGTCGGGCACGTGTACGCGTTCCGGATCACCGAGTACAAGGACGGCGGGCGGAACCTGGTGGTGTCGCGCCGCGCGCTGCTCGAGGAGGAACAGCGCGCTCGTGCCGCCGAGGTGCGCCGCGCCATCGTCCCGGGTGCCGTCCTGACAGGGCGCGTTGCGTCCATCGTGGAGTTCGGCGCGTTCGTCGATTTGGGCGGCGGCGTCCAGGGCCTGCTGCACGTCTCGGAGATGGCGTGGTCCCGCGTGCCGGACATCACGGCCATCGTCGTGCCGGGCGAGGAAATCACGGTGAAGGTCCTGCGCGTGGACGAGGACCAGAAGCGGATCTCGCTCGGGCTGAAGCAACTGACGGGCGACCCGTGGGCGATGGTGCCGTCCCGGTACGCCGTCGGCCAGGTGCACCACGGCCGCGTCACGCGCCTGGCGCAGTTCGGCGCGTTCGTCGAACTCGAGCCCGGCGTGGAGGGCGTCGCCCACGTCTCGACGTTCCCGCCCACCGGCCAGCCCGGCGGGTGGACCCGGGCCTTCCCGGCCGGCACCGAGGCGGCGTTCGAGATCCTGAGCCTCGACGCCGACAAGAAGCGGATCGGCCTCGCCCCGGTGCCGGAAGGCTCGGCACAGGCGGGCCGCGCGGAGGAGTCGGCGCGCGAGATCGTCGCGGGCGCCCGGGTCACGGGGAAGGTCGCCCGCCACGAGCGCTTCGGGGTCTTCGTCTTTCTCGGTCCGGGCCGCACTGGCCTCGTCCCGCTGAGCGAGACGGGCGTGGCCCGGGAGGCCGACCTCGCCACGGCGTTCCCGGTCGGCTCCGACATCGAGGTGGTCGTGCTCGACGTCGACCAGCAGAGCGGACGGATCCGCCTCAGCCGGCAGGCGGTGCTGCAGGCACAGGACGCGCAACTCGTGCGCGAGTACACCGAACGGGAGGACGCCACGCCGCGCGAGGCGTTCGGGTCGCTCGCCGACAAGCTGCGCGGGGCCCTGCAGCCGCCGCGGAAGTGACGCGCCCCGCGGCGCGCCTCAGCCGCCGCGCACGAGCGCGTCGGGAATCACGTAGCGTTCGTCCGATCCGAACGTGACGGTGGTGTCGTCGCCGGCCCGTGCGGCCGACGGCGCCTCGGTGGCATCCGAGGCCACGGGCTTGCCGGCAACGAACAGGATCCGCCGCACGGTCCGGCCCTTGGACCGAAGCTCCACCGTGCCGCTGCCCGCCGGACTGCGGCGAAGCACGAAGGCCGAGCACTCGCCCGGGTTCGTCTCGAAGGGCGCCGTGCAGGCGACCGTCGCCGAGGCGTGGAAGCGCGTGCCCGGAACCAGGGCGTCTTGCGACGCGGCAATGGGCGCCAGCGCCTGGCCGGTGACGCCAACGGTGAGCGTGTACTCGCTCCGCTCGTTGCGCCGCGCCGCGGCCCGCATCAGGTACACGCGCACGGTGTAGTCGCCGTCGTCGGGGAGCACGCCCTGGAAGGCGCCGCCATCCTGCCCGACGTGCATCGCGACGTCTTCCGAGCCCGGCGGCAGGACGTTGAAGTAGGTCTGCGGGTTCGTCTTCTTCAGCGCGACGGCCAACCTCTGTCCTGCCTTCGCGCCGACCACGTAGTCCACCGTCTGGTCGCCCTGCAGGCGCCCCGCGATCGCCGCCTCGGAGGCTCCCTTCGCGAACCGGACGGTCTCCTTCCGGATGCTGGCGACCTGGGCGTGGGGCACCGCGGTGCCGAGCGTGAGGAGCGAAACGAGCAGGACGGCCCCTGCCGGCGTGTGTCGTGTCATGGAAAGCACCCTACCAGATCCGCAGAACGGCGGTGGCCAGCCACAGTCCCGCCGCGACACCATGTCGCCACGTGCGTCTCATTCTCGCGCTCATTCGCGGGTCTCGTTCGCCTTCATCCAGTCGCTCCCGCGGAACCAGTACTGCTGCCGCTCGCCGAGCCACCCGTCTTCGGTGTGGTACGCGAGCCAGCTGTTGAGGAAGTTCAGGAAGTCGGCATCGCCCTTGCGGATCGCCGCCGCGGTCGTCGCGGTCTGCAGGGCGTCCTCGAACGGCATGACGAGCCGGTCGGGCGCGCGGTCGACGACGAGCTGCGGCGCCGGCGTCGAGACGAGCAGCGCGTGCGCCCGGCCCTCGAGCACCGGTGCCAGCGGGTCGGCGTCGCCCTCGATCTTCACCAGTGTCGCGCGCGGGAAGAGCCGGCCCGCCACGACCTCCTGGCCGGTTCCCGCGTAGACGACGATGCGCACGTCCGGACGATTGAAGTCCTGACGCGACCGCATGGCCGAGGCCAGCGACTTGCCGGCCACGAGGTACGTGGAACCCACCGACGTGGGGTTCGAGAAGTTCACGACGAGGGCGCGCGCCGGCGTGAGCCAGAGGCCAGTGGCGATCACGTCGAAGTGCTTGCCGAGCAGATCGGGAATGAGCTGCGACCACGACGTGGGCACGAACTCGACTTCGACGCCGAGGTCGTTGGCGAGCTGACGGCCCAGGTCGATGCTGAAACCGGCGAGGTCGCCGTCGGCATTGCGCATCACGAAGGGCAGGTTCTCGACGACGCCGACCCTCAGCGAGCCGCGCTGGCGAATCGTCGCCAGCGTGTCGATCGCGGGTCGAGCCCAAACCGGTTCGATGTCGGGGGTGGGCGGGCGGAGGGGAATCCCCTCGGGATCTTCGTAGCCGGTGGAGGGCTGCGGCCTGGGCGGCTCCTGCGCACCGGCGAGGCCGATGCCGGCCACCGAGAACACGAGTGCGGTCAGCGCGCACCCGGTGAGCGACGCGGCGCGGGCGGGTAGTCTCATGATGAACAACTCCTGGTCAGCGGAACGCGAGATCAGTAGCCGTAGGCCTCGTCGGACCGCCGGAAGTAGATCCGGTTTCCCCGCCCCGACTCGTCGGTCGCCACGAAGCCGTTGCCCGAGCGCTCCACCTTGAACTGGTGCCGCCCGGCCTGAAGCCGCTTGCCGTCCCAGCGTCCGCTGAACGAGGACCCGCGGGCGAAACCGGACACCGATCCCCCGGGGTAGACGGTGAGCTCGACGTCGGTGCGCTCGACCTCGTCGTAGCCCCGGAAGGTACCCACCGCCCAGGAGGGCACCGTGTCGTCGTGGTGATCCTTGTTGGCCGCAATCGCAGCCGCGATCGCCACGCCGGCGATGGCCGCGCCGGCGATGGCCGCGCCGCTTCCTCCCCCGCCGCGCCCGACGCGGAACTCCGCCGCGCAGCCCCGGTCCACCCAGACGCCGCGGGTGTCGTACCCCCAGTTGTCCCACATGCGGCACCGGGTGCTGGACTTCTGCCTGACCAGCGTCACGCGGCGGTCGGTGTCGGCGCGGCAGTAGTTGTAGCGATAGTTACGGCTCTCGCACGTGATCGTCCGCTCGTCTGCGTGCACGGGCGCAGCGAGCAGGGCGGCGGCGACGAGGCAGCCGAGGCCGGCGATTCTCTGGTGTTGCGATGGCAAGGCCCACTCCTTCGGGAGATTCCGGTACCGAATCCGCCGACCATACCGCACCGACGAGGAGTGGGGTAGCTTCCCTTTGGGGAAGTCGTCGGGACGCGCAGCCGAAACTTCGGCGGCGCGTCAGTCGGAGCTTGCCGCCAGACCGAGGCGTTCCGCGATGCGCACCAGATCGGCCGTGGACCGGGCGCGCAGCTTCTCCATCGCCTTCGCCCGGTGCAGCTTCACGGTGCGCTCGACGATCCCGAGGTCGTGGGCGATCTGCTTGTTCAACTCCCCCCGCGCCACGCGGAGCCAGACCTCCCGTTCCCGATCGCTCAGGGCGTCGGCGCGCGCCCGGATCTCCGCCTGCTCCTCGCGTTGGCGGCGAGTCTCGGCCTCGCGGGCGATGGCCGCGGCAATGGCAGCGAGAAGTTCGTCGGCGGCGACGGGCTTCTGCAGGAAATCCACGGCGCCGCCCTTCATGGCGCGCACGCCGGTCGGGAGATCGCCGTGCGCGGTGAGGAACACGACGGGCGCCAGGCAGCCGCGCTCCGCTAGCGCGCGCTGCAGATCCAGGCCACTGGCGCCCGGCAGGCGCAGGTCCAGGAGGATGCAGCCGGCGATCGCGGGATCGGCCACCTCGAGGAACTCCTCGGCCGTGGCATAGAGCGCCACCGCGTAGCCGGCTGCGCTCAGGAGGCGCGCCAGCGACGTCCTCATCGAGGCGTCGTCATCGACGACGTGGACCGTTCCGGCGGCGGTCGTCACGGCCGGGACACCTCGGGGCGCGCCGGCGGCAGCGACAAGCTGACCTCCAGGCCGCCACCCTGGGCCGGCTCGGCGCGCAGTTGGCCGCCGTGCGCTTCTGCGATCGCCCGGCAGATGGCGAGTCCCACGCCCAGTCCCTCCGGCTTGGTGGTCACGAACGCATCGAACGCGTGGGCAGCGATCTCGGGAGCAAGGCCCGGGCCGTTGTCGCGCACCACGAGTTCGACGCGATCGTCGCGCAGCCTCGTCGCGACGGTGATTCTCCGGTCGCCGGCCACTGCGGCGAGTGCCTCGCAGGCGTTCATCACCAGGTTCACCACGACCTGGCCCAGCTGGACGCGGTGCCCCTCGACGGCGGGCAGCCCCACGCCGAGCGCGAGGTCCGTCTGCACGCGGGCCTCGGCGAGCTCCCGCCGGACGAGCGGCACCATCTCGCGCACGAGGCCGGAGAGATCCACGAGTGACAGCGTCGACCCGCGCGGCTGCAGGAAGCCACGGAGTCCACGGATGATCTCCGACGCGCGCAGCCCGTCGGCAACGATGTCGTCGAAGATGGCCCCGAGCTGGCCGGGCTGCTGCGGGTGCCGCAGCAGGTGTCGTCGGCCCGCCTCTGCGTTGTTGAGAATGGCCCCAATCGGTTGGCTCACCTCGTGCGCGAGGCTCCCGGCCAGCTCGCCGGCCAGCGCCACCCGCGCGACGTGCTCGAGCTGCACCCGCAGGCCCGCGAGCCTTTCCCCCGCATCCCGCTGCTCCTCGATGAGCCGCAGCCGTTCGGCGTGACGACGCTCGATGCGGCGGATCCGCAGGCGGACCGCGCCAACGGTGGAGAGCACCGCGGTGAGCAGCGCAACGGCCCGGAGGGGCGTGGTCTGCCACCATGCCGGCAGCACGTCGAAGACGACCTCGGCGGCCGTGCTGCTCCACACGCCGTCCTCGTTACGGGCCTCGACGAGGAACCGGTGCCGTCCAGGTTTGGGTGGCGCCCAGTCGACGACGCGCCCGACACCAAGATCGACCCAGTCGCGATCGAGACCCTCCACGCGGAACCGGAAGCGTGTACGCTCCGGATAGAGCAGTTCAACGACACCGAAGGCGACGCGCACCCGCTCGGTGAGCTCGGGCACCCGAACCACGGCTCCAACCGCCAAGGGCCGGCCGTCGGCCGACACGCTCTCGATGCGGACGCGCGGCGGCGTGGCGTTGAACGGGAAGGCGGCTGCGTCGATGCTCGCCACGCCCTCGATCGTGGAGAACCAGAGCCAGCCGTTCGCGTCAGCGAAACCCGCGGGGCTGCCGAAGTTGGCCTCGGCCACGCCTCGTTCCGGCCCCAGCACGACCGGGGCCACCATGCGCAGGCGGCCGTCGGCCACCGCCTGCAGCTCGCGCCGCTCGACGACGGCCAGGCCGCGGTTCGTGGAGACCCACAGGCGGCCTCGCCCGTCGTCGAGGAGCCGCGACACAGAATTGTCCGGTAACCCGTGCTCGACGGTGAGCCGCGCCACGCGGCCGTCGCGCAGTCGACCGACCCCGCCGCCGTAACTGCCGATCCAGACCGTGCCATCGGCCTCGGCCAGGATGTCGCGCACGAGACCGCGGGGCACGTGCTGCTCGGGGCCGAACTGCCGCACCGCATCCCGACCAACGCGGAACACCGCACCATCGCCGCCGACCCAGAGATCACCGTCGGGGCCCATCGACGCGGACATGAGCGGTGCCGGCACGGCGAGCTCACGCAACACTCGGCCCTCCGTCGAGACGAGGCGCACGAGGCCCGTTCGCGAGATCACCCACAGCGATCCGCCGCGGGTTGCCACGACCGGCCCCTCGACGGGCGGGAGGTCAGCGAGGACGCGCCGCACGTCGAGGCCGGGCCGCCGTACGAGAAAGAGGCGGCGGCCCGCGCGCGCCCACACGCGACCGTCGCGGTCGGCTCCGAGCGAGATGCCGCACGGTTCGCTGGCGAGACCCTCGGGATCGGTCCGGCCCTGGAGCGTGACCGACGTGACGTGGCCCGAGGAGTCCAGGTGGAAGAGACCGCGGCAGCCGCTGGCGACGAAGGCGCCACCCTCGCCGTCCGGCGCGAGGGCCGTGATCTCACCAAGTCCCGACGCCGCACCGAACCGCCGGGTGGCGGAACGATGGACGCGATAGAGACCGCCGCCGTCGGTCCCGACCCAGAGGTTGTCCCGGCGATCGCGGGTCAACGCCCGAACCTGCGCACCGCCGGGCAGCGACAGCATCACGGGACCGCGCTGCCAGGAACCGTCGGGCCGACGATCCAGCCGGAGGACGTCCCGACCCGATGCGATCCACAGACTGCCGGCCCCCGCCGACACAACGGCGGTCACCTGTGCATCGAGAGACGGCTGCACGTAGGCGCGCTCGAACCGACCATCGACGACCCGCGCCAGTCCCCGACCGAGGCCCAGCCACACGCCGCCGCCTGCGCGCGGAAACACGTCGGGATCGGGATTCGGCAGCCTCACGCTCGCCACGGAGGAACCCGCGGCGAGCCTCACCAGCTGATGGCCCCAGGAAACCCACGTCTCTCCGGCGTCGGCCGCCGAGAACGCGTGCAGGACCCCTCCGGAACCCGAGGGCGGGAGTACCCGTCGCCAGGCTCGCGATCCGTCGGTCGTCCACACGCTGCCGTCCACCGCCTTGCAGTAGATGTGGCCGGTGCTCTCGGCGAAGAGCGAGATCGCATCGGCCGACACGCTCGGGGGCGGCACGAGCGGGCGGGGCCGGCCGCCATCGACGCGCCCGAGATGTCCCTGCTGCGTCAGGAACCAGAGCGCGTCGTCGCCGGCGACGGCCAGCGAGACGATCCGGTTGGCCGGGAGGCCTTCGTCGGACGCGATGTCCAGGACGTGGAACGCGTGGCCGTCGAAGCGCGCGAGCCCGCCGAAGGTGGCCAGCCAGAGCTCGCCGTTGGCGAGCTGGACGATCTCGTTGACGGTGTTCTGGGGCAGGCCTTGCGCAGTCGTCCAGCGGGTAACCAGGTAGTCGTCGGCCTGGTGTTCGTCCTCGACAGGTGCCGGGGTGATCTGGGCGAGTGCCGGACCGACGAGGACCAGCCACGCGAGGGCCGTGACTCGGGCCACCGCGTGACGCGCGCGGCCGGGCGGGCGCCCTGCCCGGTCGGCGGCGGAGGCTGACGAAGTCGGCGTGGGCAACGACCGGAGCGGGAGAGTCCGCACTGGCGTGCAGGCAGTCTACCGTGGCGCCGTGCAGCTGTCATGCGGTGGCACACCCCCGTAACCACCGCCACGCCCGTCGTGTCGTCGGGGAGCGGATGGGTTACTTGGTCGACGAGCCCTCGGTCCGGCGCCGGTGTAAGATCGCCGGCGCAATGACCAAGCGCCTCCTCGCAAGCTCGCTGTTGTTCGTCCTCGCGCTGGCCCCGCTCGGGGCGCAGCCCACCCCCGGCAAGGAGGAGCTGAAGCTGAAGCTCCCAAAGCCGATGTTCATCGGCACGCCCACCAACCTCCGGAGCCCGAATCTCGAGGTGATCACGGGCAAGCCGCGCGGTCCGTTCTACGTACCGAAGGGCACGGTCCTCGTGTCGGGCAAGAAGAAGGTGACCTCGAGCGACATGCAGCCGGTGATCGGCGAGCTCGAGATGATCGCCGACGGCGAGAAGTCGGGCGGCGATGGCTTCTTCGTCGAGCTCGGGCCGGGCCCCCAGTGGGTGCAGATCGACCTGGGCGCCAGCCATGCGCTCCACGCCATCCTCGCCTGGCACTACCACAGCCAGGCCCGCATCTACCGCGACGTCATCGTCCAGGTGTCCAACGACGCGGCGTTCAAGACCGGCGTCTCCACGATCTTCAACAACGACCACGACAACTCCTCGAAGATGGGCGCCGGGAAGGAGAAGGAGTACATCGAGGTCGCCGAGGGCCGCCTGTTCGATCCGAAGGGCGCGGTGGGCCGCTACGTCCGGCTCTACTCGAACGGGAACACGACCAACGACCTGAACCACTACGTCGAAGTCGAGGTGTTCGGCACGCCCGCCAAATGACACGCGCGGGCGTCGTCGCCGTGGCCGTCGCGCTCGTGGCGGGCCTCGCGCTGCGCGGGGCCCGCCTCGGCGCACGCCCGATGCACCACGACGAGGCGAACCAGGCGGTCAAGTTCGGCATCCTGCTCGAGCGCGGCGAGTACCGCTACGACGCCCACGACCATCACGGCCCGACGCTCTACTACTTTTCGCTGCCGGCCGCGTGGCTGCGCGGACGCCACACGCTGGCGTCCCTCGACGAGACGACCGTCCGCAGTGTCTCCGTCGCGTTCGGCGCGGTGACGATCCTGCTGCTGCCGCTGCTCGCGGAGGGGCTCGGCCGCACGGCTGTCGCGGCCGCCGCCCTGCTGATGGCCGTCTCGCCCGCGATGGTTTACTACTCCCGGATGTACATCCAGGAGCCGCTGTTTGCCGCCTTCACGCTGGCGTTCGTGATCGGGTTGGGGCGCGTGGCCACGGGCGGTGGACGGGGCTGGCTGGCGCTGACCGGCGCGGCCGCGGGCCTCGCGGCCGCCACCAAGGAGACCTCGGTCATCGTGCTGCCCGGCGCACTCGCGGCCGGTGCGGTTGCGTGGTGGTCGCTTGGTCCCGACCGCCCGCCGCTTCCGCTGTCCGACCGGCGATGGCGGCTGGCGGCGCTTGCCAGCCTGGCCGTGGGCGCGGGCCTCGCGGCGCTGTTCTTCTCGTCGTTCCTGTCGGCCCCGGCCGGCGTGCTCGAGCCGCTTCGCTCGCTTGCGACGTATCTCGATCGCGGCATCGACCCCGCGAGCCACCGGCACCCATGGCACTACTACCTCGGCCTGCTCGCCTGGTCGTCCTCCGGCGGGCTGCGGCTGAGCGAAGGGATCGTGCTCGCGCTAGCGCTCGCCGGCGCGATGAGTCGGGGTCGGGGTCGGAGCTCATTTCACTTTCTGCCATCGCAGAAACTGGAATCAGCTCCGACCCCGCTGTCTTCCGAGCGCACATTCTGGGCACGGTACCTGACCGGCTACGCCGTGATCACCACGGCGGCCTTCTCGGCCATCACCTACAAGACCCCGTGGAACCTGCTCCCCTTCTACGTGGGCCTGCTCGCCCTCGCCGGCGTCGGGTTCTCGGCGATCGTCGACACGTCCTCGTCGCGTCTCGTGCGGGCCGCGCTCTGGAGCGGCCTCGTCGTCGGGTCGGCGCACCTCGGCTGGCAGGCGTGGCGCGCGTCGGTGACCTACGGAGCGGACCCGCGCAACCCGTACGCCTACGTGCACACCGTGCCCGACGCCGTGCGCATGGCGGCCCGCATTGGCGAACTGGCCGCCGTGCATCCCGACGGGCCACGCGTGCAGGTGTCGGTGATCGCGCCAACCTACGAGCAGTGGCCGCTGCCCTGGTACCTCCGGGCGATGCCGAACGTCGGCTACTGGACGGCGCCAGGCGACCCGCTGGCTCTCGAGGCGCCCATCGTGGTCACGTCCCTCGACGACACCGCCGCCCTCGACGCCACACTCGGCGATCGCTACGTCGCGACGCTCTACGGCCTGCGGCCGGAGGTGTTCCTCGCGCTGCACGTCGAGCGCGGGCTCTGGGAGCGCTTCGTGGGACGGGACGTGCGCTAATCCCCGACCTCACTGTGGTTGGCGACGCTCGCTCCGGCCGCGCGGGCTGAAGCCCGCGCGCTCCATCGGAGACGCGCACCCAACTCAACTGGGCGCCGGCGCAGAGGTCGCCGTCGGTGACGCGCACCGTCGCGTTACAATCGCGGCCGCCCGGCGCCCGTGCTCCCCGTCGCGCCGAGCTGGAGCCACGCCATGGAGTATCGCCTCCTCGGCCGGACGGGCGTCCGTGTCTCGCCACTCTGCCTGGGCACGCTCAACTTCGGCGGGGCAACCGACGAGCGCACGTCGGTACGCATCGTCCACGCGGCGCTCGACGCCGGCATCAACGTCGTCGATACCGCGAACGTCTACAATCAGGGCCAGAGCGAGGTGGCCGTCGGCAAGGCCCTCGCCGGACGCCGGCACGACGTCGTCCTCGCCACCAAGGTACACGGCCGGACGGGTCCCGGGCCCAACGACCAGGGCAACTCGCGCCTGCACATCCTGCGTGCGTGCGAGGAGTCGCTGCGCCGCCTCGCCACCGACTACGTCGACCTCTACCAGGTACATCGCCCCAGCCCTGAGATCCCGGTGGATGAGACGTTGGGTGCTCTGACCGACCTCGTCCGGGCGGGCAAGGTGCGCTATATCGGCTGCTCCACCCACCCGGCCTGGATGGTCATGGAGGCACTGGCCGTGAGCGAGCGCCTGGGACTGGCGCGCTACGTGTCGGAGCAGCCGCCGTACAACCTGCTGGACCGTCGGATCGAGAACGAACTCATCCCGCTCGCCGAGCGCTGCGGCCTCGCGATCCTGCCGTGGGCGCCGATCGCCCAGGGCGTCCTCGCGGGCCGGTACGCACCCGGCGCCGACCTCCCGGCCGACTCGCGGGCCGCCCGGCAGCCCGACAGCATCTACTCCCGCCGTGTAACCGCGCGCGGGGTCGAGGCCGGCGAGCGCTTCGCGGCGCTGGCCCGTGCGCGCGGGAAGACACCCGGCCAGCTCGCGCTCACCTGGTGCAAGGACCAGCCAGGGGTGACTGCGCCCATCGTGGGTCCGCGCACCGAGACGCAGCTGATCGACCTCCTCCCGGTGCTCGACATGACGCTCTCCGACGAGGAGCGCGCCGCCTGCGATGCCATCAACCCGCCCGGCAGTGTCGTGGTGGACTTCCACAACACGGCGGCCTGGATGAAGACGACCATCTCGTGACGCGGCCGGCGTTCTCACGAGCCGCGCCTGACTGTTTTCCCGCCCGCTTTCCGCCATCGTTCATAGGGGCACGATTCGACCGGCACGGGTCGGTCGGCACCTGTGTCCCCGTTGATCCGCAACTGGCGGAGGAGGGGTCGTCATGAGACATTGGCTGAGGCTCGTTCTCGTCGCAATGTTCGCGGTCCTGCTCGTCGCGCCGGCGGTCCATGCCCAGGACGGCACCGACCGGCCGTTCAAGGCGAAGCTCACCGGCGCCGCCACCTGGGACTGGCCCGGCGACTGGCCGTCGGGGTGCATGGTTGCCACCACCGTCACCCACGCCACGGGGCAGGCCACGCACCTGGGGCTGACCGTGCTGCTGTCCACGCACTGCCCCGCACAGCCGACCTACGCGGACGATGGCCGGTTGACGCTCACCGCGGCGGACGGCGACATGCTGTACGGGACCTACGACTACGTGCCCGGACCAGCCGCGCCGACCCCGGTGACCTGGACGGGCGGCACCGGGCGATTCGAGGGGGCGTCGGGGTCGGCGGTCATGACCTTCCGGGTGGTGCAGCAGTTCATCCCGGGCTGCAACCCGGTCCCCAACCCGTTCCCCTGCTACGACTTCTCGGTGCCCTGGCCCTGGTTCGGAACGCTCGAGGGCACGATCAGCTACTGACGAACAGGCGAGCGCCTAGCGCCTAGCGGCGAGCGGCAACGGCCCGGCGGGCCGCCCTCTGCAGGGCGGCCACCCCGCCGGCCTGAAAAGCCGGCGGCTCCGGGTGGTCGGGCGCGCTACGGCTTCTCCTGCTGCTTCTTCTGGAGAGCGACACACCGCGGATCGGTTGGCGGCGGCGGCTCCTGCTTCTTCTTGAAGCGACCGAGCAGCCGCCCGCCCGGGATGGCGTCGGCAACCGACGGCTTGCTGGCCTGCTGCGCCGCGAGCTGCGCGCAGTACTCCTCGTCGGACAGTTCCGTGTTCGGCGCGGTGTTCGCCCCCGTGCCGCCCGACATCGCCCCGAAGTCCATGACGCCTTCGGGCGAGACCATGTCCATGCGCACCGACTTGAAGCTAACGCGGGCGAACCACTCCTGGTCCCACGGCACCTTCGGGTCCGGCGGACGGGGCGGATGGAGGAAGGTTGCCTCGTCGCCGAAGGCGGTGAACATCAGCATCGACCCGTTCTTCGTCGCCTTCACCACCTCGACCGGTACCGTGCAGCTGGTGGTCGACGGGGGCAGGACGGCATCGAGGTCGATCAGCCGCTTCACCTCGGCCGGCGTCAGGTGTTCCATCTGGACGAACGTCGCCGGGCGTCCGGCCGACGACCACATCACGAAGTTGGCCGACTCGTCGTCCACCTTCTCGGGCGCCATCACGCCCAGTGAGTAGCCGGTGGCCCGCGCCACGGCGTTCCAGGTCAGGGCGAGGGCGCCCGAGGCCTGCACGACCGCAGACGTGTAGCGTACCGGCTCCATGAAGGTCTTGTCGTCGGGCAGCGCGAACTCGATCTTCGGTGTGTAGGTCCCCGCGATGAGGTGCTGGCCGGCGAGCGTGGACCCCAGCGGGAAATCGGCCTCGAGGTCTCGATTCCGCTTCTTGCGGTCCCCGTGCGGCCAGTCGCCGTAGGTCTTCGAGTTGGCGACCGTCGGCGTGCGCACCGCGCGCGCCTCGACGGCGCCCTGGAGCGCCTGCAGCTCCGGATCGTTCTCGCCCCGCATCAGCTTGTCGAACGTCAGGACGACGGGCTGGCCCGGACCGGCCTTCTCACCGCAGCCCCAGTAGAAGGTGATCTGGCCCTTCGGGGCTTTGTACGCGGCGGTCCCCACCTCGTCCTTGCCGGGTTGCGGGGTCTCCAGGTAGATCGGCTTGTTGACCCGCGCGCCGGCCGGGAACGTGTGGAACGCCTCGGGCTCGCCGGTCGGGGCCAGCGTGCTGCCCAGCCGCAACTCGATCATCTGGCCGGCCGAGGGCAGGCCCGACGTGGCCATCTTCATCAGGCTGCCCATCGAGGGACGTCCGCCGCTGGCCATGCCCCCCATCGCCAGCACACCGCCGCCCGTGGTCGCGCCGACCCAGTAGCGGGACTCCGGCGGCAGGACCTGTTGCTCCTTCGCCGTCTTCGACTCCCTGGGGGCCTGCGCCAGCCCCGAGGTGCCGACCAGCCCCACGACGACCAACACTCCTGCCGCAACGTGACACGCCCGCATGATCACTCCTCCCGAGGTGGACGGCACGACTGTACACGATCGCCACGGCGCTGGGTCGCCCGGTCGTCGTGAGACCGTTCCCGCCTCTTCTGGACGGGCACGCCTGCGACACGAACATCCTCCTTTACGCCCAGGACGCGGACGCACCCGCCAAGCAGCAGCGCAGTCGGGACGTGATCGAGGAACTGGCCCGGGCGGGCGATGGGGTCGTCTCGACGCAGGTGATGCAGGAGTTCTACGTCGCCGCCACCCGCCAGCTGGACTT
>Ga0114939_10002355_pt1 | contig 14048 bp, 13 predicted proteins | sample AshMeaCrysSpring_FD_87196 | JGI IMG/M metagenome (GOLD analysis project Ga0114939, IMG submission 87196) | Groundwater microbial communities from Big Spring, Nevada to study Microbial Dark Matter (Phase II) - Ash Meadows Crystal Spring | ecosystem: Environmental > Aquatic > Deep subsurface >... | reverse complement strand
TAGCACCAACTGCGACATCTGGCTGGTTAACGCCGATGGCAGCGGCGCGCGCAACCTGACCGCCGCGAACAAGGCCTGGGATGCCGGCCCGGTGTTCGGCGCGGACGGCAAGACCCTGTACTACCGCGCGATGTCGCGTCCGGGTTTCGAGGCCGATCGCTTCGCGCTGATGGCGTTGGACCTGGCGACCGGCAAGGCCAGGGAGCTGGCGCCGAAGTGGGATGCCTCCGCCGACGGCATCACCCTGTCGGCCGATGGCCAGTGGCTGTACACCACGGCGCAGGAGCTGGGCCAGCATCCGCTGTTCCGGGTGTCGCTGGCCAACGGTGAAGTCGAGACCGTCGTGAAGGACGGCAGCGTGTCCGCCTTCGACCTGGCCGGTCCGACGCTGGCGGTGTCGCGCAATTCGCTGAAGTCCGGCGACGTCGTCTACGCCACCAGCGCCGACGGCAAGGCGCCGCTGCGCGCGATCACCCCGACCGCCGCCGAGATGCTGCCGGACGTGGCCTGGGGCGACTTCGAGCAGTTCACCTTCGTCGGCTGGAACAACGAAACCGTCCACGGCTACGTGGTCAAGCCGTGGAATTACCAGCCCGGCAGGAAGTACCCCGTCGCGTTCCTGATCCACGGCGGCCCGCAGGGCAGCTTCGGCAACGGCTGGAGCTACCGCTGGAATCCGCAGACCTATGCGGGGCAGGGCTACGCGGTGGTGATGATCGACTTCCATGGCAGCACGGGTTACGGCCAGGAGTTCACCGATTCGATCAGCCAGCACTGGGGCGACCGCCCGCTCGAAGACCTGCAGAAGGGCTGGGCCGCGGCGCAGCAGACGTACCCGTTCCTGGACGGCGACAAGGCCTGCGCGCTGGGCGCCAGCTACGGCGGCTTCATGGTCAACTGGATCGCCGGCAACTGGTCGCAGCCCTGGAAGTGCCTGGTCTCGCACGATGGCGTGTTCGACCAGCGCATGATGGGTTACGCCACCGAAGAGCTGTGGTTCACCGAATGGGAGCAGGGCGGCACGCCCTACGACGTGCCGAACAACTACGAGCAGTTCAACCCGGTCAACCACGTCAAGGACTGGAACGTGCCGATGCTGGTGATCCACGGCCAGCTGGACTACCGGATCCCGGTGGAGCAGGGCATCGCGGTGTTCACCGCCTTGCAGCGCCGCGGGATCGAATCCAAGTTCCTGTACTTCCCGGACGAAAACCACTGGGTGCTGAAGCCGCAGAACAGCGTGCAATGGCACGACACGGTGAACGGCTGGCTGAGGCAGCACGTCGGACAGTGATCTCTTGCCAACTGTGGGCGGGGCTTTCCGCCCCGCCTGCCCGCGCATCGGGGCTGAAGCCCCTGCCACGGGGACACGCGTGACCGAAGCTGACAGCACCGCCCTCATCACCAACGATGCCGCGGTCCTCGGACTCCTGGCGATGATCCTCGGTTTCGTGTTCTGGGGCGCTGCCCGCGAGCACGGCTTCTGGAAGAGGTTCTACGCGGTCGCGCCGGCGATCCTGCCGTGCTACCTGCTGCCGGCGATCGCCAACAGCACCGGCCTGATCGATGGCGCGGGCTCCGGCCTCTACCCGATGGCGCGCGACTACCTGCTGCCGGCATCGCTGGTGCTGTTCTGCGTGTCGATGGACATCGGCGGCATCGCCAAGCTGGGGCCGAAGGCGCTGGTGATGTTCCTGGCCGGCACCGTCGGCGTGATGCTGGGCGCGCTGGTGTCCTTCACCGTCATGGGCATGGTGCATCCGAACACGATCGCCGGCGAGACCTGGCGCGGCATGACCACGCTGACCGGTAGCTGGATCGGCGGCGGCGCCAACCAGGCGGCGATGAAGGAAGTGTTCGCCGTCGATGCCACCCTGTTCGGCCAGTTCGCGGCGGTCGACGTGATCGTCGGCTACGTGTGGATGGCGACGCTGCTGTTCATGGCCTCGCGCGCGGACGCGTGGGACCGCTGGTTGAAAGCGGATACCTCCGCCATCGAGACGCTCAAGCAGCGGATGGCGTCCTACCAGGCGCAGCACGCGCGCATCGCCTCGCTCACCGACCTGATGCTGATCTTCGCGGTGGCGATCGGCGCCACCGGCATCGCGCATTTCCTCGCCGAACCGCTGGTGGCATGGATCAAGTCGATGCCGGCCGAATGGCGGTTGCAGGACTACAGCCTGGATTCGCGCTTCTTCTGGCTGGTGGTGATCGCCACCACCATCGGCGTGTTGGCCAGCCTGACCCGCGCGCGGGAGCTGGAAGGCGCGGGCGCCTCCAAGATCGGCACGGTGTTCCTGTACGTGCTGATCGCGACCATCGGCATGCAGATGGACCTGAAGGCGCTGGCCGACAAGCCGTTCCTGCTGCTGCTCGGCCTGATCTGGATTTCCGTGCATGCCGGCCTGATGCTGCTGGTCGCACGCCTGATCCGCGCCCCGCTGTTCTTCATGGCGGTGGGGTCGCAGGCCAATATCGGCGCGGCGGCGAGCGCGCCGGTCGTCGCCAGCGCGTTCCATCCCGCGCTGGCGCCGGTGGGCGTGTTGCTGGCGGTGCTGGGTTACGTGCTGGGGACCTACTGCGCCTACCTGACCGGATTGATGCTGCAGGCAATGGCGGGCGGCTAGCGGCTACAGCCAGCGCACCTTGCGCAGGTAGCGATGCAGCACTACGCAGAACAGGCCGACACTGCCGATCAGGACGGCGTAGCTGTAGCGCCCGTGTAGTTCAGGCATGTGCTCGAAGTTCATGCCGTACCAGCTGGCGATCAGCGTCGGCGCGGCCAGCAGGCCGGCCCAGCCGGCCAGCTTCTTGACGATTTCGCCCTGCGCCACGGTGACCAGCGACAGGTTCACGCTCATCGCGGCGGACACCATCTCGCGCAGGGTGTCGATGGTGTCGCCGACGCGCGCCGCATGGTCCAGCACGTCGCGGTAGTAGGGCTTGACCTCGTCGGGAATCTCCAACGACGGCGCCCGGATCAGCTGCGACAGGATGTCCTGCATCGGCGCCACCGCCAGGCGCATGCGGGTGAGATCCTTGCGCAGTTCGTACAGGCGCTGGATGGTGCCGCGCTTGTAGGTTTCGGCGAACACGTCCAGTTCCAGCGCATCCAGCTCGTCCTCGAGGTCGGAGACGATCGGCTGGTAGTTGTCGACGATGAAGTCCAGTACAGCATGCAGTGCCACGCCCGGACCATGCGCCAGCGCCTCCGGGTCGCGTTCAAGGCGTTCGCGTACCACCGCGAAGGTGAGCGAGGCACCGTGGCGGACGGTGACCAGGAAGCGCGGCCCGGCGAACAGGTGGGTTTCGCCGAAGCGCACATGCCCGTCCACGTGCTGCACGGTGTGCACGGCGATGAACAGCGAGTTGCCGAACGCCTCCAGCTTCGGCCGCTGGTGCGCATGCTGGGCATCCTCGATGGCGAGGTCGTGCAGGCCAAACTCTTCCTGCAGCTTTTCGAGCAGCGATTCCTCGGGCTCGTACAGGCCTACCCAGACAAAGCTGCCATCATCCACCGCCAGCACGTCACTGATCGCATCCAGGCCGATGTTGTGGCGCCGTCCGTCGCGGTCGTAGACCGCGCAGTTCACCACGCAGGCGGGAAGGGCTTGTTGGTTGTCCATCGCGGCATCCTGCATCGCGGTGGGTTGGTCATCAAGCCTTGCGGCTGGCCCAACGCCACGCGAAGGCGGCGTGGATCGGGAGCAGCAGCGCGATCCAGTGGCCGTTGCGTTGCGGCATCGCCTGCAGCCACAGCGGCAGCAGGGCGAGCGTGGCTAGCGCTGCGATCACGACCAGCAGCGCGCGGAAGCGAGCGGAGGGGTTCCGCCCGCGCAGCAAGGCCCATGCACCGGGCAGCAGCAACAGGCACAGCGGATCCAGCAGCAACAGGTTGCGGTTGGCCCACAACGCGCGGTGCTCGGTGAACGCCCAGCCCAGCGCAAGCACCAGTCCCAGCGTGCCGCACAGTAGCCAGAACCCGGCGGCAATGCCTGCGGCGGTGCGCGGCAGGCGCGAGGCCAGCGCGGCGATCGCCGCGGCCGTGGCCAGGCCCACCATCAGCCAGGGCCACAGCGCGCGCGGTTGTTCCGAGGGTTCGGCGGCCCGCCGCTGCGGCAACAGTTGCGTTTCGGCGCGCACCAGCGGGCGGCCGTCGGCCAGGGTCACTTCGCGCAGGTCGTCGGCCAGCCGGCGCGGCAGGAAGGCCTGCTCCCAGCGCGACAGCGGGCGGTCGCCGTAAGGACCCAGGCCGATGTCGAACAGCAACCACATCCACGTGGCAGGCGTTGCCAATCGCACCGACTCGCTGCGGTAGCTATCGCCGCTGGAGCGGGGTTCCATCCGCCTGCGCAGGGTGCCGTCGAGGACGCGGTCGAGCGCGTCGCGCACGCGGGTGGCGCAGTTGTCGGTGTAGTAGTCGTAGCGGTAGCGCGCGTTCTCCGGCCTTGCGTTATCGGCCAGGTCCGCCGCCAGGCGGCGCGCCTGCACGGGCGTCAGGTCCAGCCACTGCAGGATCGCCCCGCGGCCGACCTGGCGGTAGTAATGCATGTCGTCGGCGAGCGGCAACGCGACCAGCTTGTACTGCATCTCGCCACGGATGAAACGGCCGGTGAAGCCGACTTCCGCCGGGTCGAAGAAACCGAAGTTGTAGGAGATCGGTGCTCCGCGCGCGGGATCGTCGACCACGATGGCGTCGTGGCCGAAGCGTTCCCAGAAAATCCCGCCGGGTCCCATCGTCACCACCCCGATGCGGGGCGCGGAAGCCTCGGCGGCCATCGTGGCGGCCGGCTGCGCTCGCGCGAACCCCGCGACCAGCAACAGCAATGCCGCGCCCAGGCGCAGCGCGTCAGTGATCCGCATGCACGCCCACGTGTAGCACGTGCAGGCGGCGCGCGTCGGCGCGGGCGACGCGGAACACGAAGCGGCCCAGGGTCAGTTCCTCGCCGGCCTCCGGCAGGTGGCCGATGGCATCGGTGACCAGGCCGCCGATGGTGTCGTATTCGTCGTCGTCGAAGTCGGCGCCGAAGCGCTCGTTGAAGTCGCAGATCGGGGTCAGCGCATCGACCACGAACTGGCCATCGCCCTGCGCGGCGATCAGCTTGGAATCGTCCTCGGCCTCGTCGTGCTCGTCGTCGATGTCGCCGACGATCTGCTCCAGCACGTCCTCGATGGTGACCAGCCCGGCCACTCCGCCGTACTCGTCGATCACGATCGCCATATGGTTGCGCGACTGCCGGAATTCGCGCAGCAGCACGTTGAGCTTCTTCGATTCCGGGATCAGCACCGCCGGACGCAGCAGTTCGCGGATCGTGCCGGGCCCGTTGTCGGCGGCCACGCCGCGCAACAGGTCCTTGGCCAGCAGGATGCCGAGGATTTCGTCCTTGTCCTCGCCATGCACCGGGAACCGGGAGTGGCCGGATTCGACCACATCCTTCATCAGGTCCAGGAAACGCGCATCGGCCGGCAGCGCCACCATCTGCGCGCGCGGCACCATCACATCGCCCACGGTCATGTCGGACACGGCGATCGCGCCTTCCATCATCCGCAGGGTGTCGGCGGCGATCAGGCCGTCGGCCTGCACGTCGCGCAGCAGTTCGATCAGGTCTTCGCGGCTGGTCGGCTCGCCGGACAGGGCGGCGCTGATGCGATCCAGCCAGGAGCGGCGCGGCTTGTCGGTGGTACGCACCGTGGCGTCGGCGGTGTCGTGACGACTGTCGTCCTCGGACATGGGGGTGCAGGGGCCTTGGGCAAACGGAGGGGAAGTCTAGCGAACTCGGGTGGCGGGACGGTGAACCCGGTCAATGCGCGATATACGGATCAGGCAGGCCCAAACCGGCCAGGATCTCGCGCTCCAGCTGCTCCATGCACTCGGCTTCGCGGGTGTCCTCGTGGTTCCAGCCGAGCAGGTGCAGCACGCCGTGGACGGTCAGGTGCGCGTAATGGGCGTTGACGGGCTTGCCCTGCGAGGCTGCTTCCCTCGCGATCACTGGGGCGCACAGCACCAGGTCGCCGAGCAGCGGCAGCTTCACGCCTTTCGGCAGCCCCTCCGGCAATTCCGCGGGGAAGCTGAGCACGTTGGTGGCGTAGTCCTTGCCGCGGTAGTGGTGGTTCAGCGACTGGCCTTCCTTGCTGCCGACGATGCGGATGGCCAGGTCGGCCTCGCGGATGCGCCCGGCCAGCGCGGCCGCCACCCATTTGCGGAAACTGGTCGCGGCCGGAATCCCGGCGCGCGGGGTGGCGTAGCCGACGGTGACATCGAGGCGGACGGGACCCTTGGTCATGTGCGGATGGTACGCCGGATCAGGTCAGGCCGAACCCGGGGCCGCATCCTTGTCGTCGCTCGCCTCGTAGGCGTTGATGATGCGCGCTACCAGCGGGTGGCGGACCACGTCGCGCGATTCGAAGAAGGTGAAGTGCACGCCGTCGACGCCGCGCAGCACCTCCACCGCGTCCTTCAGGCCGGACTTCTGGTGCTTGGGCAGGTCGATCTGGGTCATGTCGCCGGTGATCACCGCGGTGCTGCCGAAGCCGAGCCGGGTCAGGAACATCTTCATCTGCTCGATGCTGGTGTTCTGCGCCTCGTCGAGGATCACGAAGGCATCGTTGAGGGTCCGGCCGCGCATGTAGGCGAGCGGGGCGATCTCGATGACGTTCTTCTCGAGCAGGCGCGCGACTTTTTCCACGCCAAGCATCTCGTACAGCGCGTCGTACAGCGGGCGCAGGTAGGGATCCACTTTCTGGGTGAGGTCGCCAGGCAGGAAGCCGAGCTTCTCGCCGGCTTCCACCGCCGGGCGCACCAGGATCAGCCGCTGCACGCGCGACTGGTTCAGCGCATCCACCGCCATCGCCACCGCGAGGAAGGTCTTGCCGGTGCCGGCCGGGCCGATGCCGAAGTTGATGTCATGGGTGGCGATCGCGTGCAGGTATTTCTGCTGGTTCGGTCCGCGCCCGCGCACGTTGCCGCGCTTGACCCGCACCGCGATCTCCTGCGGCACGTAATCCGGGTCTTGCACGGCGACAGCGTCGTCGCCGGCGAACGCGCCCAGGCGCAGGTGGATGGCGCGCTCGTCCAGCGTTTCCGATGCGGCGTCTTCGTAGAGCTCGCGCAACAGGCGTTCGCCGCGCGCCGCGGTGTCGGCATCGCGGCCGCTGACGCGGAACACATTGCCGCGGTTGGCGATCTCCACGCCCAGCCGCAGCTCGATCATCCGAAGGTGTGCGTCGAACGGTCCGCACAGGTTGGCCAGGCGTTCGAGGTCATCGGGGTCGAGGGTGAAATCCCGTCGTGCGTTCATGAGTCAGTGGTCTCCGGCGACCAGCACCCTGCCGCGCAGCGAGTTGCTCATCGCCTCGGTGATGACGACATCGACGAACTGCCCGATCAGCCGCCGGGGCGCGGCGAAATTCACCGAGCGCATGTTCTCGGTCTTGCCGGTCAGCTCGCTTGGATCCTTCCTCGACGGCCCTTCCACCAGCACCGTCTGCACGCTGCCCACCATTGCCCGCGAAATGCCCAGCGCGTGCGCATTGATGTGCTTCTGCAGGCGGTCCAGCCGCGCATGCTTGGCCTCGCTGGAGACATCGTCCGGCAGGTCGGCCGCGGGCGTGCCGGGACGGCGCGAATAGATGAAGGAGTAGCTCTGGTCGAAGCCGACATCCTCGATCAGTTTCATGGTCTTCTCGAAATCCGCGTCGGTCTCGCCGGGGAAGCCGACGATGAAGTCCGAGCTGATCGAGATGTCCGGCCGCACCGCGCGCAGCTTGCGGATCTTCTGCTTGAACTCGATTGCGGTGTAGCCACGCTTCATCGCGGCGAGGATGCGGTCGCTTCCGGCCTGCACCGGCAGGTGCAGGTAGTTCGCCAGCTTCGACACGTCGCGGTAGGCCTCGATCAGCGAATCGCCGAACTCCAGCGGATGCGAGGTGGTGAAGCGGATCCGGCCGATGCCCTCGATCTCGGCGATCGCGCGGATCAGCAGGCCGAGGTCGGCCACCTCACCGTCGCCGTAGGGACCGCGGTAGGCATTCACGTTCTGGCCGAGCAGGTTGACCTCACGCACGCCTTGCGCGGCCAACTGGGCCACCTCGACCAACACATCCTCGAACGGGCGGCTGACTTCCTCGCCGCGGGTGTAGGGCACCACGCAAAAGCTGCAGTACTTGCTGCAGCCTTCCATGATCGAGACGAAGGCGCTCGGGCCGTCGGCGCGTGGCTCGGGCAGGCGGTCGAACTTCTCGATCTCCGGGAAGCTGATGTCCACCTGCGGCTGGCCGGACTCGCGACGGCTGCGGAGCAACTCCGGCAGCCGGTGCAGGGTCTGCGGTCCGAACACCAGGTCCACATAGGGCGCGCGCTTGACGATGGCTACGCCTTCCTGCGAGGCCACGCAGCCGCCCACGCCGATCAGGACCTTTTCGCCATTCTTGTTCAGGGACTTCCAGCGACCGATCTGGCTGAACACCTTTTCCTGCGCTTTTTCGCGGATCGAGCAGGTATTGACGAGGATAACGTCGGCTTCTTCGGCGATCGCGGTGAGTTCCATGCCTTCCGCCGCTGCCAGTACGTCCGCCATCTTGGCCGAGTCGTACTCGTTCATCTGGCACCCGTGGGTCTGGATGTACAGCTTCTTCACGGGTACCGGCGCATCGACGGGCGGGTTGGCCGTGCCGTCTGCGGTAGGGGTGGTCAGGTCGGTCATGGCGTCTCCGGGGCGCGGCGGGTAATCCGGGCCGGGTTCCGGATTCTACCGGCGTGGCCCTTGCCCGGACCGTCCTCCGTTCACAATCAATGACTTGTCATGATGCCGTGAAGCGGCGAGACTGCCAGCCATGAGGGGAAGCGTCGCGTTCCTGGTCCTGCTGCCTGCGCTGGCGCTGCCGGCGGCGGCCGGCAATGTGTACCGCTGCGATGCAGGTGACGGCGTCACCTCCTATTCCAACAAGCGCGTGCCCGGCGCCAGTTGCAAGCTGGTGGGCAGTTACAAGCCGCAGCGTGCGGGCAGGCCGAAAGCCAAGGCGATCCCGGTAACGGCGGCCAAGGAGGCACCGGCGGGCGACGCGGTCCCGAAGAAGGACGTCGCGATGGGTGGTGCAGTGCCGCCGGCGACGATCTCGGGCACCCCGGCCAAGGCCAGCGTACCGCCTGCCAAGGCGAGCTACGACGCGCCGCGCATGGTTCGCGGGCAGGTCTATGCGTATGTGGGCAAGGATGGCGTGCGGCATTACACCAGCACCCGCCCGCGCGGCGTCTCCGCGGCCTCGATGCGGACCATCCGCTACAGCTACATGGAAACCTGCTTCGCCTGCGGCGCCAGGCCGGGCATCAACTTCCGCAGCCTGCGCCTGAACACGACGGCCTACCAGGCCGAGATCGCCGCTGCCGCGCGCGAGCACGGGGTCGAGGAGGCCATCGTCCGCGCCATCATCCATGCGGAATCGGCCTACAACCCGCTCGCCCTGTCCCGGGTCGGCGCACAGGGCCTGATGCAGCTGATGCCCCCCACCGCGCGGCGATTCGGCGTCAGCGATGCCTTCAACCCGCAGCAGAACATCCAGGGCGGGGTGAAATACCTGGCGTGGCTGCTGAGGCGCTTCAACGGCAACCTGACCCTGGCCGCGGCCGGCTACAACGCCGGCGAGGGCGCGGTGGACAAGTACAAGGGTGTGCCCCCCTACCAGGAGACCCGCCATTACGTGGAGCGGGTCGGGATCCTGGCCGACCGTTACCGCAGTGCGGCGAGTCCCGTGGCTGCGTCCTCGACGGGCGGATTGTCGGCTCGTTAAGCGTTCCGTTACACTTCCCCGTCTTTTGCGGCAGACCGGCGCGCAAGCGCGCAGCGAGTCGCCGCAACCGTTGTTTTTGTATTTTTCGGAGTGCGGGATGGCCAACGAAGAGGTCAACACCGGCCGGCGCAGGTTCCTGACCGCGACCACGGCAGTGGTCGGTGCGGTGGGAGCCGGGTTCGCCGCGGTGCCTTTCATCAAGTCCTGGAGCCCCAGTGCGCGGGCCCGGTTCGCCGGTGCGCCGGTCAGCCAGGACATCACTGCGCTGGCCGAAGGTGCGCAGATGGTGATCAACTGGCGCGGCCAGCCGATCTTCATCGCGCGCCGTTCGAAGGCCATGCTCGAGGTGCTGGGATCCATGGATGCGCTGGTTGCCGACCCGCAGTCGGCCGCTTCGACCCAGCCGCAGTACGCCCGCAACGCCACCCGTTCGATCAAGCCGGAGATCTCCGTGCTGGTCGGCGTCTGCACTCATCTGGGCTGCGCGCCGGAGTTCCTTCCGGAAGTGAAGGCCGAACCGTTCGACCCGGACTGGAAGGGCGGCTATTTCTGCCCTTGCCACAAGTCGCGTTACGACCTCGCCGGGCGCGTGTACAAGGCGCAGCCGGCGCCGCTCAACCTGCCGGTGCCGCCGTACCACTTCGAGAACGACAGCGTGGTCGTGATCGGCCTTGACGGTCAGGGGGCTGCGTAAGCCATGGCGAACATCCTTACCCGTGCCGCGAACAGCGTGCTGGACTGGGTCAACGAGCGCGCGCCCGGCATGATGCCGGCGTACCGCAAGCACATGACCGAGTACTACGCGCCGAAGAACTTCAACATCTGGTACATCTTCGGCGTGCTGTCGATGGTGGTGCTGGTCAACCAGATCCTGACCGGCATCTTCCTGACCATGCACTTCAAGCCGAGCGCGGCGGAAGCCTTCGCGTCGGTCGAATACATCATGCGCGACGTGGAGTGGGGCTGGCTGATCCGCTACATGCACAGCACCGGCGCGTCGCTGTTCTTCATCGTGGTCTACCTGCACATGTTCCGCGGCCTGATGTACGGCAGCTACAAGAAGCCGCGCGAACTGGTGTGGATCCTCGGCATGCTGATCTACCTGGTGCTGATGGCCGAGGCGTTCCTGGGCTACGTGCTGCCGTGGGGCCAGATGTCCTATTGGGGCGCGAAGGTGATCATCTCGCTGTTCGGCGCGTTCCCGGTGATCGGTGGCGGCCTGACCGAATGGATCATGGGCGACTACAACCCGGGCGACGCCACCCTCAACCGCTTCTTCGCGTTGCACGTGATCGCGTTGCCGCTGGTGCTGCTGCTGCTGGTGGTGCTGCACATCGGCGCGCTGCACGAAGTGGGTTCCAACAACCCCGACGGGGTTGAGATCAAGAAGGGTCCGAAGGGCAACCGCTGGTCGCCGAACGCGCCGGCCGATGGCATCCCGTTCCATCCGTACTACACGGTGAAGGACAGCTTCTTCATCGGCTTCTTCCTGATCATCGCGGCGTTCATCATCTTCTTCGCGCCGGCATTCGGGGGCTGGTTCCTCGAGCACGACAACTTCACCGAGGCCAACGCCCTGGTGACGCCCGCGCACATCAAGCCGGTCTGGTACTACACCCCCTACTACGCGATGCTGCGCGTGGTGCCTTCGTTCTTCGGCATCAAGCTGTGGGGCGTGCTGGTGATGTTCGGTGCCATCGCGGTGCTGTTCCTGGTGCCGTGGCTGGACAAGTCGAAGGTCAAGTCGTACCGCTACCGCGGTCCGTTGAGCTGGGCGATGTTGCTGATGTTCGCCGTGAGCTTCCTGTGGCTGGGCAAGATCGGCGCCGGCCCGGGCACGGATCCGACCGAGACCATCATCGGCCGCGTGCTGACCTTCCTGTACTTCGCCTTCTTCATCACCATGCCGGCATGGACGAAGCTCGACAAGACCAAGCCGGTACCGGAACGGGTGACGATGCATGACTAAGAATTTTGTCTCCCGCGCCGCGGTCTTCGCCGCCGGCCTGGTGTTGTCCATGCACGCATTCGCCAGTGGCGGTGGTGGCGACCTCAAGCAGGCCGGCACCGACCTCGAGGACAGGGCATCGCTGCAGCGCGGCGCCGCCCTGTACATGAACTACTGCAGCGGCTGTCACTCGCTGAAGTACGTGCGCTACGCGCGGATCGGCGAGGACCTGGGCCTCACCGAGGACGAGGTGCAGGCCAACCTCAACCTCAATGGCGGCAAGATCGGCGACCACGTCATCTCGCCGATGACCGCGGAGATGGGCGTGGCCGCGTTCGGCAAGGCGCCGCCGGACCTCTCGGTGATCGCGCGGGTGCGCGGCAGCGACTGGATCTACACCTACCTGAAGTCGTTCTACCTGGACGAGTCGCGCCCGGTCGGCTGGAACAACAAGCTGTTCCCGAATGCATCGATGCCCAATCCGCTGTGGGAGTTGCAGGGCCTGCAGCAGCCGGTGTATGGAAAGAAGACCGCCGCCGGCGAACTGCCGGTGGAAGGCTTCACCATCAGCCAGCCGGGTTCGCAGGATGCCGCTGCGTTCGACCAGACCGCGCGCGACATCACCGCCTTCCTCGAATACGCGGGCGAACCGGCGGCACTCAAGCGGCAGAGCATGGGCGTGTGGGTGATCCTGTTCCTGGCGTTCTTCACCTTCATCGCGTGGTTGCTGAAGACGGAATACTGGCGGGACGTTCACTGACGCGACGGCGCTGCGCGTAGCACGGGGAACGACGCTTTGCGGCCGCCCGCATCCTGCGGGCGGCGCGTGTGCGGCCGGCAGGTTCCGGTCGCGGGGGTGGTTCTGATGATGGCTGTGAGTCCGCGCATGCGTAATGCCCTGACCTTGTTCTCCTCGGTCGACGACGTCCTGTGCCACCGCGTCCGCCTGGTGCTGGCCGCCAAGGGCGTCACCTACGACCTGATCCCGGTGGATCCGCAGAACCCGCCGGAAGACCTGATCGACCTCAATCCCTACCACTCGGTGCCCACCCTGGTCGAACGCGACCTGGTGCTGTACGCCGCCAGCGTGGTCAGCGAATACCTGGACGAACGCTACCCGCATCCGCCGCTGATGCCGGTCGATCCGCTGTCGCGTGCGCGCCTGCGCCTGGCGATGCTGCGCATCGAACACGACTGGGTGCCGCAGGTGCAGGCCATCCAGTTGGGCAACAAGCAGCAGGCCGATGCCGGCCGCAAGCGCCTGAAGGAGCTGCTGACTGCCTCGGTGCCGCTGTTCAAGGCCAGCAAGTTCTTCCTGAATCCGGAAATGAGCCTCGCCGATTGCGCGATGGCACCGATCATCTGGCGCCTGCCGTCGCTCGACATCCCGCTGCCGAAGGACGGCAAGGCGATCGAGGACTACGGCAACCGCATCTTCCGCAACCCGGGCTTCGTGCGCAGCCTCACCGAGAAGGAAAAGAACCTCCGTGAGCTGCCGGCATGATCCACTCGCCATGAACACGGTTGCCTGACATGGGCGAAGACGCCCTGGCGATGAGCAGCCAACGGCCGTACCTGCTGCGCGCGCTCTACGAATGGATCGTGGACAACGGCATGACCCCGCATGTGGTGGTCGATGCACGGATGCCCGGCGTGCGCGTGCCGCCGCACGCGGTGAAGGATGGCCGCATCGTGCTGAACATCGCCGAACGCGCGGTGGGTGGCCTCCGCATGGAGAACGACGCGCTGCGCTTTTCCGCCCGCTTTGGTGGCGTCAGCCAGGCGGTGGTGGTGCCGATGCCGGCGGTGATCGCCGTCTATGCGCGCGAGACCGGGCAGGGCATGGCGTTGCCGGACGAGCCGCGCGGCGGCGCCACCCGGATGGAACCCACAGGCGATTCCACGCCCGATGCCGAGCTTCCAGTGCCGGACGACGACGGCCCGGCCGGGCCCTCCGAGCCGCCGAAGCGCGGCGGGCACCTGCGCATCGTCAAGTAGCCGGCATGCGCTGGGTCAGTGCAGCGGGAAGCTGCGCACCACCGCCTGCGCGGCGCGGCTGGGCCCGCTGAAGCCGACCAGCTTCTCGCCCAGCAGCACGACCCGGCCGACGTGGCGGTCCTGGCCATCCTCCGAATACTCGAAGCGGAAACTGCGCTCGATGCCGAGCCAGCCGCTGTCGTGGCGGCGCAGGCGCATCCCGGTGGCATGCACCGACTGGTCGAGCCATTGCACGCCCGCCGCCTGGCAGGCGTCACGGCCGATCTCGGTGGCGCGCTCCGCGGCGGCACGCGCCGCGGTGAACATAAAGAACGCC
>Ga0114939_10002354_pt1 | contig 14053 bp, 13 predicted proteins | sample AshMeaCrysSpring_FD_87196 | JGI IMG/M metagenome (GOLD analysis project Ga0114939, IMG submission 87196) | Groundwater microbial communities from Big Spring, Nevada to study Microbial Dark Matter (Phase II) - Ash Meadows Crystal Spring | ecosystem: Environmental > Aquatic > Deep subsurface >... | reverse complement strand
AGTTTTTTTCTCAATAAAATAGGGCTATTCTCAATAGCTCTTGTTATTAAGCACATAGATGAATTGCTTGAAAGTCTTCTAAGCAAAGGTTTTAAAGCTAAATTCTTATGTCGAACTCAGGTTACAAAGATAGTGTGACAAACTACTAGCTTTGGGTCAGAAGACGGCATCAATTATTTGGATAATCCCCCAAATAATTGATGCCGTCTTCGCCGATAGGGAGATTTAATTAGATGCAAGAGAATTTGATATCACTCGATTAAAAGATTTACGATGTAAAGGTGAAGGCCCGTACTTCTGTAAAGCTTCCAGATGCCGTTTGCTACCATAACCTTTATTGCTTGCCAAATCATACATGGAATATTTTTTTGCCAAGCGTATTAGTAAATCATCTCGCCAGACTTTAGCAACAATACTTGCTGCTGCTATCGATAGGGACCGCGAATCACCTTTAACTATGGTTTGTTGGGGGAAATTTAAATTCGGCACCAATTGATTCCCATCAATCAAGCAAATATCAGGCTTCACTTTTAACTTATAAATAGCTCGCTTCATAGCTAAAAGTGAAGCCTGCAAAATGTTAAGGTTATCAATTTCGGAGACCGACCCAAAACCAATTTTCCAGTCAATAGCAACAGAATGTATTACCTGGGACAATTGACTTCTTTTGGAAGCAGACAGCTTTTTACTATCATTAATTCCAAGTGCCATAATTTCTGGCAAAGCAGCTTTTGGTAATATTACCGCAGCAGCTACAACAGGACCAAACAGACAACCTCGTCCTACTTCATCAACACCGGCTATTAGACTAGGAGTTTCAATTAATTGTGAAAATTCCAACCAATCAGATAGCTGTTGTGTAGAACAAGTTTGTTTTATCAAGAGCATAGAAATTTCATGGGGCCGATGATTAAAGCTTTTAACTCATCAAAAACTTTTGCCTAAAACTATCCAGAAGTGGATAAAAATTGACATTTTTGTTTGTAACGGATTAACCGCTATTTTATTCAAACGGCAAATCCTTAGAACATTTGCTACTATGAGCATTCTGGATTATTTTACGAACTTGATTTTAACAATCATTAAGAATCATTAAGGTAATTGTTAAAATTCTACCTCTTTTGTTAAGTGAGGCTTTGCCTATTAATCTGCAGCAGAAGAACGACGACGAACGCGCCGTTTAATACTAGTAGATGAAGAAGGCTCCTCTGGGGTAGCAGCTTTTACCTGTTCTCTTTCTAAGTCTAAGTCTGAGTCTGAGTCTAAGTCTGAGTCTGAGTCTGAATCCGAGTCTAAGTCTAAGTCTAATTCAAATTTTGTTTCTACTATAGGCTCTGGCTCTACGGACTTGACAACTCTCTTTCTAATGGGTGTAGGCTTGGGTGTTTCTAGTAATTCCTCAATTGGTGTTGTTGAAGTTTGTCCTGGGGAAGTGACGTTTATAATTACGGCTTTGGGATTTTTTAGTTCCCGATTTAAACGAACTAGTGGCGAAACTCCCATTAATGCGTATACATCCTGTTCCTCTGAACTCATTTCCACTGAAACAATTTCTGGAGGTTCTGCAGCTTTAATGGGTTCGGTTTTAAGTTTAGCCCGTTCGACACGTTCGCCTCTATCGCGATCGCCCCAAGCAATTTTATTAACACTGGGAGTTGGTAACTCCATTGGTTCGGCATCAGTTTCAATCTCCATATCAGCATCACCAATATAGGATTTGCTGATAATTTCTTTGCCATTTGCAGGATTTACGCTACCAATTCGTTGACGACGACGAACGCGACGCTTATCATCAGCACCAGTAATTTCACTATAACTGGGGTGATTGATAAGATTTAAAGGAGCAAACTCCGGCTCAGTTTCATAGCCATCATTACTGAAACTATCAAAGCTTTCCCGTGGTTCGCTAATACGAGAACTAACAGAAGGTATAGCAGCTGCCCGTGGTGTAGCTGTTGCTACCTCACCAGGAACAGGAACGCGAACTTCAGTTTCTCCTGGTAAACGAACTATATGTCCATTACCGCCACAAGTAGGACAGGTTTCGCCAAATAACTCGTAAATATTTTGACCTTGGCGCTTACGAGTAAGTTCTACTAAACCTAATTCAGTAAGTTGAGCAATTTGAGGACGAGCCTTATCAGCTTTAAGGGCTTTATTAAAATGTTCTAAAACGTGTAACTGGTCGCGTCTTGATTCCATATCAATGAAATCAACAACAATCACACCAGCAATATTACGTAGACGCAATTGACGAGCTATTTCTGTGGCAGCTTCGCAATTTGTCCATAATACTGTTTCTCTAGCAGTGGCAGAACGAGTAAAAGAACCTGAGTTAACATCAATTACCGTTAATGCCTCTGTAGGCTCAATAATTATATAGCCCCCAGATGGTAAATCGACTCTTGGTCTTAAAGCTTCTCTAATTGCCGCATTAATCCTAAAATATTCCAGGATGGGAGAACGGTCTCTATGGTGGTCAATTAGCAGCCCTTGGGGAGTTTGTCCGCCACTCCAATTTAGTAAGTACTGTTTAACACGTTTCAAACCAGTACTGGAATCTACTACTATTCGATTTACATCAGCACCATACATATCTCTAAGGACGCGCTGGATAAAATCATCATCGCGATTTAATAACGCAGGCGCCCTAGTGGATTGTGCTTCTATTTGAATAGCTTCCCACTGTTTCTGTAATGCTTCTAAATCTTCAATAATTGCTTCTTCTGGTTTACCTTCAGCTTCGGTACGCACCAGCAAGCCCATGCCCGCAGGCTTAATTAAAATAGCTAACGCCCGCAGGCGATTGCGCTCATTTTCACTCTTAATGCGGCGGGATAAATTGACACCTCGTCCATAGGGCATCAGTACTACATAACGACCAGGTAAAGTTATATTACCTGTGAGCCTAGGTCCTTTTGTACCAGTAGGTTCTTTCATCACTTGCACCAAAACTTTTTGTTGAGGTGCTAAGAGTTCGGTGATGGCAGCAGCTGTTCTTCTTAACCTTAAAGGACCGAGGTCGGTAACATGAATAAATCCATTACGCTCTGGGTCCCCGATATTTACGAAAGCAGCATCTATCCCTGGTAATACATTTTCGACTACACCTAAGTAAATATCACCAATCTGGTGATGCCCTGTGGCTACTACCAACTCTTGTATTTGGTCTTCAGAAAAAACTGCGGCAATCTGATGCTGTTCGGCGATAATAATTTGTTTTGGCATTCAATTTCCTCAAAAATTTGCAGCAGAAGATACTTGGTAGTTTGAGATTCCGCTTTCTCTATAAGCCCCGCATAAGTACTGCTGTTAATAAAATTGCGAATTTAAGCTCAGAATTAAAGAGCTATTTACGCGCCCAATAGCGTTTACACGCTTTATTATTTCAGAACGGCTGCATATTTTTTTTATAAATAAATCAACCGTCCTAGGTTGATTTGTGACGAAATACCCTCCTCCAAAAGCGGAATTAGGTATTTGGAGATAAAAAACAATAGAGTTTAGAGAACAGTTATGGGAGCTAATTGAGTTTACGGATTCACTATGCGCTTGGTCATAGGGAGTGTTATGGTCTATTTCTCGTTATCTTGAAAAATCCCTAGAAATCACACTCTAAAATCTTTACTTCCGCGCCCTGAGGTATCAGGGTAATGAACCAGCTTACTCATTGTAGCGCCAGAAAATTTCTCTTCATCTCATTCTAACGCAACCTTGCTAAAAATCAATTCCTATGATGTGACTCTAGAGGACAACTTTTATTAGCTGTCCTCTTGCTCATGGGATTATCAACCCAAAACTAGCCGATTGCGATGGATGTGCAGCAATTTAAATTCTGCATTTGCCACATTCTCTAGCATAAACAGAATTTGCTCTGGACGCAACAGTGTTCCATCGTTACGACAGCTACCAAGGTAACGGAGGACAGCAGTGGATGACTCTGGATGAGTTTTAGCTTGAATTAGCTCCAACTCATATAAACGCTCACGCAGATTTGTAGTCTGGATTTTGCCAGACTTTGTGGTTTGCTGCTTCCAAATTTCAGCTTTGGAAAGAATTGTATCAATTAAGTCTTGCCATTGTGCAGATATTACATTTCCTAGTTGTTCTACTGTGATTAAATACTCTGCTGACTCTAAAATTTGGGTAGCCGCAGGAGATTTTAATTCCAGCACAGCAACATTATATATAGGAATGTCCTCAGGTAACACTTGAATTAATCTTTCCTGGAACTCATTTAAGTCTATTGGAGTTCGTAATTCAAAATCTACTATTTCTCCGGAACTAGTAGCTCCTAAAGATAGAGCATTGGCAATAGAAATCCTAGGTGCTGGATGAAAACCTCCTGTAAAAGAGATGGGTAGTTTAGCACGTCTAATAGCCCTATCAAAGAGCCGGAGCAAATCCAGGTGACTAACTAAAGCCATATTACCCAGCTTACCAAACCAAACCCTCAGACGTTGTGCTTTTGTTGTATTAGGTACAAATTGTCCTTGAAATTGGGGTATGGAGGGTGGGGTCATAACTATATTATGACCAAAATCAGTACCACAAACACCACAATGAGAACAGCTATCAAAAGAACAATCAGGAACTATAGCAGCTTCAAGGGCACGTTGTAAATCCTCTTGCAGCCATTTTTTACTTATTCCACTGTCTATATGGTCCCAAGGAAGGGGCTTGTCCAGGGACTCTAGACTTTCCATTTCATGACCAAGACCATTTTCGACTAGGCGGTATTTCCAAATTAGTCCTGATTCAGCAATAGCTTGTGCCCAAGCATTAAAAGCCCTTTCCACACTTTCATACCAGGAATCCATACCCGCGCCCAATTCCCAGGCTCGTTTCAGAACTTTTCCTAAACTTCTATCACCGCGTCCGATAAAATCTTCCATAGCTGAAATTCGGACATCAGTAAAGTTTGCTTTTACCCCTCTGATGTTACGAAAAGCCTGTTTAAGCAAATCTTGCTTGCGTTCAAATTCTGCCGCAGCAACAGAATGCCATTGGAAGGGAGTATGGGGTTTGGGGGTAAAGTTAGAAATTGTCACGTTAAAATGTAGTGCCTTCCTACCACCTTTACCTCGACATTCTCTTTGCAGCCAGCTGATAGTATCGGCGATGCCATAAACATCTTCATCTGTCTCCCCAGGCAAGCCAATCATAAAATAAAGTTTAACTTTATCCCAACCTTGCTCCCAAGCTGTTTTTACACCCCTTAATAACTCCTCATTTGTTAAGCCCTTATTAACAATATCTCGCATTCTTTGGGTTCCAGCTTCTGGGGCAAAGGTTAACCCTCCCTGACGAGTTCCACCAAGAATATTCGCAATATTTTCATCAAATCTATCAACTCTTTGGCTTGGCAAAGAAAGAGAAATATTATCATCCTTAAGACGATTTTTAATTTCCATGCCAACGGCAGGCAAAGCTAGATAATCAGAACAACTAAGGGATAAAAGGGAAAATTCATTATATCCGGTTTCCTGCATTCCCTTAGAGATGGCATCTACTACCTTATCTGGTTCCACATCCCTTGCTGGGCGGGTCAACATTCCTGGCTGACAAAAACGACAGCCGCGAGTGCAACCTCGCCTAATTTCAATTGTTAAACGGTCATGTACAGTCTCTACATAGGGTACTAAACCTATGGAATAAGCAGGAATAGGAGTTGCTGTGCGTCTTAAAATTCTTTTTGGCACATCTGGATGATTGGGATAAACACTACCATCAGAAGCCATATTATAAAATTGTGGCACATAAACACCAGGTACCTGTGCCAAATCTAACAATATTTCTTGGCGGGTTAAACAACCTTTTTTACCTTCTTCTAAAACAAAGCCAATTTCTGGTAACAATTCTTCACCATCACCAAAAGCAAAGAAATCAAAAAAATCAGCGTATGGCTCTGGATTAGAAGTTGCTGTTTGACCGCCAGCAAAAATAAATGGTTGATTACCTGTTGCCCTTTCTTGCCAAGTTAATGGAATGCCTGCTAAATCCAACATTTCTAGAATATTAGTAGCCCCTAGCTCGTAGCTTAAGCTAAAACCTAAAATGTCAAATTCTGTCAGTCTTCGCTTGGATTCCACAGCAAACAAGGGTGTTTGAGTTTGACGAAGTTTTTCTGCTAAGTCAGTTCCAGGCAAATAAGCCCTATCGCATAATTGACGGGGTTGGGCATTCAATATGTTGTAGAGAATGATATGCCCTAAGTTAGAGGCTCCAACTTCATAGACTTCTGGATAAGTTAGTACCCAGCGAACACTAGCTGTGTCCCAAGGCTTATGAATGGCTCCAAGCTCATTTCCCAAGTAGCGGGCAGGCTTAAGGATATCGTCTGTAATTAATTTTTCAATTGCAATAGCCACTGTGCTATCTTCTAGCTACCTACTATAGAGCTTTTCACCTCCAACCTTAGCATTAATTTGGTAGCTGAAGATATCTCAGTTGCTTGAATTTGAGTAAATTTATGTTATTAAAAGGAACCTACTAACTGGTTTGTCTTATCCAAGATTTCAAAAACTTGGTCTAATTGAGTTAATTCAAAAATAATCCTAATGCTGGGTGAGATAGAACAAAGACTAAATCTTTGTCCTAAGCGTTGGGAAAGCTTAAGGGCTGACACTAATGCCATCAAGCCAGCACTATCGATAGATTCTACTTTTTCTAAATCTACCAGGAGAAAATTGTTTCCCTGCTGGGATACGGCTGCGATTAGCTCTTGCTCAAATTGAAGAGCGATCGCTGCATTTAGAGAACCTTGGGGACGAATAACAGTAATCTTGGGATTGTTTAGCACCACTTGCATAATAGCATCCTATTAAAGTTGTAATTGAACCAGGAATAGCCACAAAAACTATCAGAAAGCTTAATTTCTGTAACCGCCTAAGAGCGCAAACTTTGCCAACAACAGAAGTGAACTCACCGCCAACTTCTGTTCGTGGCAAAGTTTGCAAGATTTGCGAGACCGCCACATTACCCACGGAGCAAAGAGCGCCAACCCTCTTCGTAGTAGCTCTGGGCTACTCCTATGAACTTTAAAGTTAGATGTATTTGACCATAAACTTTTTTCCTGCACATCGACCATTCGTATGACACCTCTTTGCTGAATCTTTATAGCTATAGCCAGTCTGTTTAAAGATTCTTATAACCCTAGGAAAAACTGTAACTATATATACTTTTTTAAATTTAAATTTCCTCAGTTATATTAGACCAACCATCAGCAGCTTGAATGCTTACAGATTTTTCCAGATACAAGGGCTTGCGTAGTCATTTTCTCGTTATTCTGTGATTAAAATCACTAGCATAAGTGTATCTAAATCACTTTTTATACCACGTGTTAAACTAGATAATAAAAAGTGTAATAAAATTAGTCGTTAGTATATGAGAACTAGATATGCGATTCGTCAGTTAGTAGAAAAAGCTTTAGTAATTAAAAAATTAACTCCAGAAATTGAAAATGAAATCAATTATGAGTTGACAGAAACCGGATATATTTCCGACGTAGATTATGAAGCTCTAGAATTATTAATGGCTGAAATGGACGCCGGAAGAATAAAGTTAGTACCCAGTATATGAAAGCAACGCAGTAGGCAGAAGCTGCATTGCTCCTACATTTAATTTGTTGAAAGTTTATTGAAAATAAATATTTAAATAAATAATTAAATAATTAATTAATTAAATTCACAATTATTTTGATTGTAAATAAAATAAAATTTGTTATATATTTTTCTAATCCTTATATTTCAATATAAGCTAAATAATCTTGTAGACATTAGCCATTCTTCTATTAGCCATTAGCTATTTTAAAACATTAAATTTAAAATAATTTATACTTCTTTCTGGCAAATTAATCGTAAAAAGGAATGCAATTGCTCTTTTGCATTTGAATCAGTTTCTGATTTTCCATCCTTCCTTATTACTTGGCTTAGGAGATTAATCACTTCAGTATCAAATGCTGGTTGAAATAAAAAAATCGACCAGAATAAGTCGGAAGTTTCTCTCATATCACTTACCAGAGGAGGCAATGCAGTTAAGTCAGCTAATATCAAAGGTCGCACCCAACACATTTGACGAGATTCAATGACCTGAATAACCTCCGTATAAAGACGTATATTTCCAGATTGTAAAAAAACTATTTGTTGCGCTTGAAACTCTTGTATTTTTTTCATTCTGCACCATCTTTGATGTGTGACAATAAAGTCAGGAATAGCCGAAATCTTGCCACTGTCCGTATCCCCCGCGTTTCGTTCACGTTAACCGAAACTTGTTGAACGCTTGTTAGCGAAGCGTGCGCTTTTAGCGCATAAAGCGCGTCAAGAGTGCGTCAAGAGCCTGCCCTTTTAGGGTATAGTTTGGCGCGAAGCGGAGACCGACACCATAAAGGGTACCTTCGGAACCCATAAAGGGGAACGCCACTTTGACGGGACGGAAACCGACACGCTCATGGTGGACTCACCGCCAACTTCTCCCTGTGGCAAAGTTTCGCGCAAAACAACAAATTTAAATCAAAAAGCTATCCTACAAGGACAGTGTTTTAAACCCATTTTCTCGATAAAATGCTAGTTAATTTATTTTGACTACACAAATCATCATAAGATATTGTAAGATAGACTAATTACTGTTAAGCGGTTCCGCTTTCAGGAATAATGTTGTAGTTTATCAATAAAAACGGCAAAGAGCAGTGTCTGTCGAAACCATAGAGAAGCGTTCAACATCCCGTAAGCTCGCCCCTCGGTATCGCGTTTTGCTCCATAATGACAGTCACAACGCGATGGAGTATGTAGTGCATGTCCTTATGACTACCGTGCCGAATCTGAGCCAACCACAAGCCGTCAGTATTATGATGGAAGCCCATACTAGCGGTATGGCTTTGGTTATTAGCTGCGCTCAAGAACATGCAGAATTTTATTGCGAAACATTAAAAAATCATGGTTTGACTAGTACCATTGAGCCAGATGAGTAATATTTTGGATTTTGGACAATTAAATTTATAGTTCAAAGTTCGATAATTTTGCCTGTTTAGTATTTTCTGTAATTTTTCCTAATTGCTGATGGTTAATAGTTTGGTTAGTATAAGCCATGCCTATTGTCAATCAGTTTACATGTATGAAGTACAACCTGTTCTCCATCGCTCAATTTCCCGCTCCTTTAAGAGTGGGTTGTTTTATTTGTGGGCTTTTAATTTTATGGGCACCTTTTGCCATACCCATAAGGCTATCAATAAAAGATGACAACCTTGTCACTATTTTGACGATGGTCTTGTTGTATATCGAATTTTTAATTTTGCTGCGGTTATGGGGTAAGCATGTTCACAAACAAGGACAGTTATTTAAGCATTATGGCTTGGAGCGATCGCCACGGAATGTTGTTGAGTTAGTAAATGGCTTTGCGATTGGGCTTACAGGTATATTAATCTTATTTGGTTTACAAGGAATATTAGGTTGGCTGGAATGGCAGCAACCTAAGATGTTATTAACCCGACTAGTTTTGGAAGGGTTTATAGTTAGTTTGTTTTATGGATTTGCTGAAGAATTATTGTTTAGGGGATGGTTATTAGATGAATTACAACGAGATTACAGTCCTCAAGTTAGCCTATGGGTAAATGCTGGAATGTTCGCTGGGTTGCATTTTAAGCCCATGCAATTTCCGGCTTTATTATTACTAGGGCTAGGTTTAGTGTGGGCTAAACGTTGGCGCCAAGGACGCTTAGGTTTACCCATTGGTTATCATGGCGGTTTAGTTTGGGGTATGTACATAATGAATGTTGGTGGTTTAGTCAAATATACAAATCAAGTTCCTGATTGGGTAACAGGTATTGACAGAAATCCTTTACAGGGTTTAATGGCATTGTGGTTTTTACTTGTTATCGCATCTTGGTTTAAAGAGAGGCAATATTGGTCTAAAGCATAATTGGGCATATAATTATAAAGGTACAAAAGATTGTGATTGTACCTCCAGGTGCTAATATAATTAGCAATTCTTTTTAGCTTATTGGGAATAAGCTATCGGGGAAAAATCTACTGCAAAGCCTGGTAATACATCTTCTCCCCATAAAGTTAATCCTTTATCAGCAGGAAAATTTAAGAGTTCTATTTCACTTTCAACACGATAAATTTCCACCATTGCTGATTCTAAATCTATTAACCAACCTAGACGAACACCATTTTCTATGTACTCTGTCATTTTTGTCTGTAATTTTTCCAAACAAACATCTGGAGTTCGTATTTCAACTACAAAGTCAGGACATATCTGAGGAAAACGCTGCTTTTCATCAGATGATAAAGCTTCCCAGCGTTCGCGTAATATCCAAGAAATATCAGGAGAACGATAAATGCCTTCTTGCAAACGAAATACTGTAGCGCCTGGAAAAACAAACCCTACTTTTTTATAGTGGTTCCAATTAAGTAGCTCGTCAACTAACTCAGAACTAGTGCTGTAATATTCGCTACATAGTGGCGACTTAATAATAAGTTCTCCCTCCTTAGATAGCTCAAAGCGCCATTGTTCATTGGCTACACATAATTGGTAAAACTGCTCATCTGTCAAACCTACGGTGTTGGGTAGATTAAGAGTCAGAGTATCCATAGTTTCTTTCCGGTGGGTAATCTTATTATGTAATAGTCTTTGGGATTGGGTGCAGCCTTGATACTTCTTAGCTAAAAATTTGCGATTTGATAGTCTTTTTTTAAGTAAAAACTAAGACTATCCCCTGGTCAGTACTATTTAAGTTAACTGGTTATACTGATTACTAGTTACTTCCCAATGGTCAGTTTTTAAAGTGTCACTTATATTGTAGTCATTAGTCTATGGCTAGTTGATTATTTCCCGATAAAAAATATGTATAAATACCTATAAAGAAGTATTTACAGTAGCGTGCAAAAGTTGAGGGTTTAGATTTTCGGAAAAATTATGTGTAAAAAGGTAAACAAATGCTAACTGTCGTTGTCATAATAAACATAGCTATCTCATTACTTTTGTTTTATATAGCTTGGCGAGTATGGCAAGTAAAGGAACGACTAACGAATATTGCTGACACCTTAACTGCCGCAGAGCGTAATACTTACAATGTGTTAACTAGGGCACCGGAAGCTATTTATCAATGCCAGGAAAGCATTAGTTATTTGCGGACAACGAACCAAAGGCTACAGTTACAAATGCAACAAATTCGTAAAGCATTACAACTGTTGTTTTTAGCCCAAAGGCTGGGTCGAATATATTATCGCAGGTCGCACTTTACCTCTATGAGAAAGAGTTTGGCAAAATAATAAAATCAGCACTCATTAATCAGTTGTCATTAAATTTATGATGAATGGGTGATGATTGTTCAATCATTACTACTTACAAGTAGTAAAAACCCGCATACAATGGGTGTAAACAGAGATGCCAAACATGTCTAATAAACGTTCTGGAGTCTTTATCGGTGGTATGTTGATAGGAGCAGTCGTAGGAGCTTTAACTGGCTTACTTGTTGCCCCCCGTACTGGACGCGAAACTCGTAAAATTTTTCAAAAATCTGCTGATGCTCTGCCAGATTTGGCGGAAGATATCTCAACAAGTGTTCTTATCCAAGTTGACCGATTTTCTGGCAATGCTCGCGAACAGTTGTATGTAACTAGAGAGCGACTACAGGAAGCGATCGCAGCTGGTATTTACGCAAGTCAACGGGAAAGTCAAATATTGAAACAATTAGACATTGTAGATGATACTGATGAATCCCTTGCCCAACATGTTGAACGTCCATAAACAGCATTATTGTGAGTAATCCCCTGTTTTGGCTGGGAGTATCCCTGTTATTAGTAGCCGCTGGTGTCGTCGCGCTTTTGGTAGCGGCCATACCCGCTTTGCAGGAATTAGCACGAGCCGCTCGCAGTGCAGAAAAATTTTTTGATACCCTTTCCAAAGAATTGCCTCCAACTTTGGATGCCATTCGCATGACTAGTTTAGAAATTACAGATTTAAAAGATGATGTCAGTGAAGGAGTGCAAAATGCGGGTCAAATTGTTAGAAAAGTAGACGAAAGCTTAGATACAGCTAAAAAACAGGCAAAAAATGTTGAAATCGGCACCCGTAGTTTATTCGTAGGTGTAAAAGCTGCCTGGAAAAGTCTTACGGGTTCTTCAAATAAACGAAATATAGAGCGTTTACCATCTTCTCCAAAATCAGCCTTAGATTTACGAGAGTGGGAAATATCTCCAAGAAAAAATCCTAATCCTGAATCAGATTACAACCATGTAGGTAATTATCCAAAACCAGATGAGGAAGATTGGTCTGACCATCATGGCCATTAGTCGATAAAATCAGTTTTATGAGAAAATCCTGATTTTTCAATTTATTGCTCCTGTAGTGTGAACCAGGTTTCCAAAAGAAACCTGGTTTACTTGTTAAGATTTTTTGCGATTGTGAATAAGATTAGAGTAAAGTTAAAAAGTGTAAAGAGATATTAGATTTAGTTTTTGTTACATATATAAAACAGCCCATGCAGCGTCCTTTTTTACGACAAATTCTGATAACATTTATGGCATTTTTCTGCGCTTGCTCTATCTGGGCAAATAATGCCCCTAGTGCCTATGCTTACGACAATCCAGATTTATTGCCAACAGAGAAAACTCCTGTGGTTGACTTAGCCAAATCTTTGACTAGCGTTCAAGAAGAGAATTTGGCTAAAAATCTAGAAAAATTTGAAGCGGATACAGGGTGGAAATTAAGAGTATTAACCCAGTATGACCGTACACCAGGGCGTGCAGTAATTAATTATTGGGGTTTAGACGACAAAAGTATTTTGCTGGTAGCTGATTCCCGTGGTGGAAATATTCTTAGTTTTGCAGTAGGTGATGCTGTTTATGAGCTTCTACCCCGAACATTTTGGATAGAATTACAAACTCGATTTGGTAATTTGTACTTTGTTCGCGAAGAAGGGGAAGATGAAGCGATTCTACAAGCAATGAACACTGTTGAAAGTTGTTTAACTAAAGGAGGATGTAATGTAGTTCCAGGATTACCAAGGGAACAGTGGATTTTGACGTTGATTACTTCTGTTTTAGGAGGGGTAATTTGTGGGTTTGCTGCTCAGCCAAAAGATGAAGGTGAGGTTTTTTCTTGGCAATGGGCATTAATTTTCTCTCCTTTATGGGGTATTTTGTTTCTTGCTTTTGGTATTGGCCCGGTAGTGACTCGTACTTCTGAATGGCTGCCACTATTTCGTAATGTTATAGGTTTCTTAATTGGTGGGTTAGTTGCTTATCTGTCTGCTTCATTTATTCGGTCTACTCCTTCTGAGACGTAATATGGCTAATGGCTAATGGCTAATGGCTAATGGCTAATGGCTAATGGTTAATTGCCATAGTCAAAACGGTTAATAACTGTCATTGGTCGCGTTCATCACAATAGGTGAATTTTTAATTATCTGAGTGATGAGTGTTATTATTAGCACTAAGTTTGTTACCTTTAGGACTTATGCATGGGTTCCATATAAAAAATGGCCCATGAAGTAACAAGTTTCATTTTGGAAACTAAGAAATTTTTGATAGCTTCATACATCTTAGGTTTATTAAATTTAAAATGTGGCTGTTGTATAAGTCCTAACTGTAACTGCTAAACCCCATCGCAAGCGCATTTTGCACTGACTACTTATATGGAATGGCATGTAACAGATGCTCAAAGTCTAGCTATTATAGATAGCGAAATCGGCAATCATGTTTTCTCTCCCGCAGAATATGAAATTGTCAGGAGAGTTATTTACGCTACCGCGGACTTTGAGTATAAATCATTAATCAGTTTTTCTGAGCGGGCTTTGCAAGCTGGTGCTGCCGCTCTGGCAGCACGCTCGACAATTATTGTTGATGTTCCGATGGTTCAGTCGGCAATTGCCTATGATATAAAAAATACTTTTGCAAATCCAGTTTATTGCAGTATGCCATCCCTCGTAAGTCAAGATATTCATAAAACTAGTGCCGCTTGGGGTATTGATAATCTTGCTAAACGTTATCCAGAGGGGATTTTTATCATTGGTCAAGCTCAAACAGCTTTAACTGCCCTTGTTGATTTAATT